>Ga0209681_1000409_pt1 | contig 11067 bp, 14 predicted proteins | sample WorMetLIZISLAND2_3_FD_187416 | JGI IMG/M metagenome (GOLD analysis project Ga0209681, IMG submission 187416) | Marine gutless worms symbiont microbial communities from Max Planck institute for Marine Microbiology, Germany - Olavius clavatus LIZARD... ... | reverse complement strand
GAGACCTGCCGATAAAGTGCAAGGGTTTGGTGCCTTATGGCTATGTTTCGCTTTCACTTCTAAGGACGAAAATAGCATAATAATGTAAATTTATCAAGTGATTATATGTTATTCAGGAAGCCCTATATAGCATTTGTAATTATTCTTTTTAACGCCATTCCCGTCTTTATACATTTTTGCAAGAAAGTATTGGGAATCAAAACCTCCCTTTACCGAATCTTTATGAAACCATTTTACTGCTTCTTTGTAATCTTTTGAAACTCCTTTTCCTTCTAAATAGGCAAGCCCTAATTTTTCATAAACAAAACTACGACCGTTTTTTGCAGCGAGTAAATACCACTTAACTGCTTCTTTTTGATTTTTAGTAATTCCATGTTTTCCATCATCAGGTTTTTCCAATCCTTTGTTATATATGTCACCAAGTTCTTCGGCTGCATAATCATGGCCATTAAGTGCGGCCTTTTTAAACCAAAATACAGCCTTTTCATAATCCCATTCTGCATTGCCTACACCTTCTCGGTGCATATATCCAATACGCCATTGTGCTCTTGATTCGCCTAGTTCTGCAGCCTTGCGGTAGTATTGCTCAGCTTTCTCGATATCAAATTCCACGCCTTCACCTTCTTCATACATGACTCCAAGAAAATATAATGCACTAGGATGCCCTTGCTTGGCTGCTTTTTTAAACCAAACTATCGCTTTTTTATATTGTCTGTCTTTATAAAAATTACCAAACCAGTTAAGAAAACTCTTTCTGTCATAATTAAAGAGGTCATTATGATAGTAAATAAAAGCATTGTGATGTTGTGCTTCTGAATTTCCTTGCTCTGCTGCTTTTTCAATCCATTTTTGGGCTTTTACCCAATCCTGTGGAACACCATTTCCTTTAGCATACATATTCCCAAGACGATATTGAGCCTCATCATTTCCAAGTTCTGCCGCGTTGCGATACCAGATTGCTGATAGGGTATAGTCTTGTGGTAAACCTTTACCTTTTTCATATAGCTCACCAAGTGTCAATTGGCTTATAGTGTCACCACTTTTTGCTAACTTTTGAAGTTGCTCAATATCCCCTGAATAACTTATAGTTGATATAATTAGAAAAGCTATGATTTCTATAAATATCTTGAATGTCATGGACTTTCCCTTTATAAGCTAACACGGAAATTATTTCTGCATATCAATACATGAAACAGGGCTCACGTGAAAAAACAGCCTTGATTTTTGTCATTCTGCCATTTACGATTCAGCTTCTGCATAAATACATAACACAAAGTCGATATGAAAAACAAGCCCGGGTTCCCCAACATCCCTTTCCGCTACTATCCTTTATCAGCTTGTTAACAATATGTTTACGGTTATTTCCCAAACACCGTTTGGGTGTTTTGACATTGATAACAGTTTGGTAAAATTTCATCCGGACGGACGCTCACGGGCTGCGTCCATTGGCTGTGTTCTCAAGGGCTCGCAGTATTAGACGGCGGCTCCGCGTTCTTCGCTTTGTTATACGGCCATTTCTCATACGTTGCGGCCAAACCATTCTAGAGGTTTTTCGTAGGCGGAGAAGCTTGACCCATAAATGTCCGTGAACTTGACGCAGACCTTTAGGCCTGCGAGTTGTCTACGGCAATCATCCCGTGCACTACAGTATTCCTCCTTCTCAGAATCGCCTCTAAATTCCAAGAGAGTTAGTTCGCCGCCAGCAGAGATAGTGCGATCCACCAATCAACCGGCGAAGTTGCTCCAAGCGAGATGTTCGGGGAGTTCGGGCATCCAGTCGATAATCGCCGGCTTGGACGTGGTATCATCAGACACCTCGACCTTTCTGATGAACAACGGGCCGTGGCCAATATTGACCAACTTGACTCGCAAACAATCTTCGTAATCAGCAACATCGACGTGCGGTATTGGACGCACTGATAGTACATTGTGTTTGTGTTGCAGATTTACGGTTCGCCACGCTACGTAAAGTGAGGCAAGAGCAATAGCTACGGCAGACACGGCAGACAGCGCGATAATTTGATCGGGTATCATAAGAAATCTTCAGTTCATTTTGGCCAAGTCTTAGCCGTATAACGATAGGGTTCAGTCGTACCTGAAAGCGAGACCTTTGCATAACACCCCTTTTGGCCCGATTTCGGCGTCCGGCTCAAAATGGTATCCTCGACATATTCAATATATTCATCCGGTTACAGTTTTCCCCTTCCTTGAACGTGAATAAAAATAGATGTCCTGCAAAGGTCTCAATACGGTATGGATTCCCAGGCCTTTTGCCACCCTCATCTGCGGCAAAGGATTGCCGCCTGCCTGCAGCAGGCAGGCCCTACCAGCCTTGTCCGGCGGCAAAGGGTTGCCGCCCTACTTTTACCAGGTGAACGAAGGCTCGAATTACCATAAGGCTTTCTTTATTTTTCCACATAAAACGATGAATCGCCGAAAAAGGTTGGAAAACCTCCTTGATTCAGGCCATTGGAGGTATTTGATCAACAGACAACCCTCACCAACGAAGTTGAAAACAATGATAAGACAAACCGGACTGCTTTTCAAGCCTGAAAAAACAATCCAGGTTATCGATGGCTGGATTCTTCGCCTCGATATAGCCGACAATTTTCTGTTTTCCGTCCCACACCCGAAAATCCGGATTGCCGGCTTCGGTGCTTTTGGGCAAAGTCGTAATATGAATCTTCTTTTTACCAAAAGAGCGCGCATATTCATCGAGCAATTGTTCAAGGCTCGAGTAGAAGCTCTCTTCCCTTGAATCTCCTTGAGTAATATTTTCGGCTATCTTTTTAATGTAGTCACTTAGCATGATGTATACGAATTCCATCTGAAGGATTCTGATTTGTGAAAAAAGGGATTCCATGAACATGGTTCGGTATCGCCATATTTTTCACGATCGTCATTCTCGCGGGGAATAAGCCGTATCATGATCTGGATGCAGGGAAACAAAACGGATGTAATCGCTTTTAATCGTCACCACGGCCCTAAACTTTTTAGTAACCCGTATTGAATAAAGGGCTGCACCATCTTTGGTTTTCAGCTTTTTCAATTTTTCTACGTTCACGCCTGGAGACTTTACTATCTGCTCAAAGGAAAGCTTATGGATCTTCTTTAGGGTATTGATAACCCCCAGAGCCTCTTTTTTTTCCAGCTCAAGGAGATCCTTTTGAAATTCCGGAAAATTAAGATCGAGCTTCAAGTTTTTTCTCCAGGCGCTCGATGTCGGTTGTTTTCGGACGATGCGTATCCGTAAAAGCATCGAAACGATCCAGACGCTCGGCAAAAGCAGGATCGGATAAGAGCCGGGTCTCCAGTTTGGTGACGATCTCAACGGGTGTCAGTAAAATCGAACCATCCGCATATTCACGCATTTTGACATACGTTCCGGAAAACTTCTTCCCCACGGATAGCTGCCCCTGCCGGTTAATCTGTTTGAATGATTCAAGCATGATTATCCCCCCTATATTTTTACAAATGTAAAAATATAGCATTTTAATAAATTTGTAAACCCGGAAGTAAAAGGATCCATTTGGTTTTCATTACATTTGTCCTTTTTTCTCATGGAAGACGCAGAGACGCGGATTATTATTTTCAGATGTTCTGCAAAGGTCTCAATACGGTATGGATTCCCAGGCCTTTTGCCACCCGCATCTGCGGCAAAGGATTGCCGCCCTACTTTTATCAGGTGAACGAAGGCTCGAATTACCATAAGGCCTTCTTTATTTTTCCACATAAAACGATGAATCGCCGAAAAAGACTGGAAAACCTCGTTGATTCAGGCCATTGGAGGTATTTGATCAACAGACAACCCTCACCAACGAAGTTGAAAACAATGATAAGACAAACCGGACTGCTTTCAAGCCTGAAAAAACAAACATTGGGCCGGTCTTGACTTGTTTTATTCTAAAATAAATGCTATTTATTTTTTGTGATGGTTTGCAATCACACAACTTACCCACTACCAACATACAGAAATAAGGAGGCGCCACAATGAAGCTTTTACAATCAGGCCTGATCATACTTTTGATGATCCCATTGACCGGTATCGCCAATGCATCCACGCTGGAAGAAGTCAGAGCCCGAGGCCATCTAATCGCCGGCGTAAACGGGGGTGTGTTCGGCTTTAGTATGCCCGATGAAAAGGGTGAATGGGGCGGTCTCGATGTGGATACGGCCAAAGCCATTGCGGCGGCGGTGTTCGGCGATGCCGCCAAGGTTAAGTTTTCGGCTTTGACGGCGGTTCAGCGGTTACCCGCCCTCCAGTCCAAGGAGATCGACGTTTTATGCCGCAATACCACCCGGACGCTGACCCGCGAGACCACCAACGGTCTCAATTTCGTGCAGGTCAACTACTATGACGGTCAGGGGTTTTTGGTCCCTAAAAAACTGGGAATCAAAAGCGCCGGGGAGATGGATGGGGCAACTGTTTGCGTTCTTCCGGGGACCACCACCGAGCTCAACGCGGCCGATTATTTTCGCGCCAACGATATGCAACCGAAGCGGCGGTCTCCATCGGTTTGAAACCGAGCCATGTACTCAATCTGGTGATCCTGCCGCAAGCGTTGCGGGTCGTTATTCCACCTTTAACCAGCCAACTGCTCAACCTAACCAAAAACAGTTCATTGGCCGTGGCCATCGGTTACCCCGATTTTGTATCGGTGGCCAATACCACCATCAACCAGACGGGTCAATCCATCGAAGGGGTGACCCTGATCATGGTGGTCTATCTCTTTTTTAGTTTATCAACCTCGCTTCTTATGAACTGGTACAATAAAAAAGCCAGGCTGGTGGAGCGCTGATTTTTTATGAGAACGCTTATCTCTTTCAGGGTTTTTGGACGGTTTCTCTTTTTTTTGCCATGCTCATTAGCAGGCATGAAAGTGTAAAATGAACCCGGCCGTGACTACCGAATCCCGGGACGTGATCAAACCGCCGTCTGCCAATACCGGCGTTTCAGGCTGGATGCGCGCCAATCTTTTTAACGGCTGGTTTAGTACGCTGCTTACCCTTGCCGTTGTGTGGCTGCTATGGACCACGATTCCGCCGCTTTTCAAATGGGCTTTTACCGACAGTGCCTGGTTTTCCGACAGTGGCGTCTGCCGCAACCTCAACGGCGCCTGCTGGTCGGTCATCACCCAAAATTTCCGGTTTGTCATCTTCGGCTTTTACCCTTTTGAGCAACAGTGGCGCCCATTGGCCGCCATGCTGATCCTTTTCGGCCTGCTTTACATCAGCCAAAACCGCCATTTCTGGAATAAAAAACTTCTTTTGGCTTGGCTCATCGGTCTGCCGGCCATGGGAATTTTAATGTCCGGCGGCATATTGGGCTTACCAACCGTAGAGAGCAGCCGTTGGGGCGGCCTGCCACTTACCTTGCTGCTCTCTGTGTTCGGTTTAACGGCCGCTTACCCATTGGGGGTGCTGCTGGCGCTGGGGCGTCAGTCACGCCTGCCGGTGATCAAAGCCTTTTCGGTGCTCTATATCGAGTTGATCCGCGGTGTTCCCCTTATCAGCCTCCTTTTTATGGGCTCCATCATTTTCCCGCTCTTTCTGCCCGAAGGGGTCACCATCAATAAAATATTGCGGGCCCAGGTCGCCATCATTATATTCACGGCGGCCTATATTGCCGAAGTGGTCCGCGGCGGTCTCCAGGGGATGTCCCGGGGCCAATACGAAGCCGCCGAGGCCATCGGGCTTACCTATTATCTGACCATGCGGCTGGTCATTTTACCCCAAGCCTTAAAAATAGTGATCCCGCCTACGGTCAGCATCCTGATTTCGGCGTTCAAGGATACTTCCTTGGTGGTCATTATCGCCCTGTTTGACTTACTGAAAACAACCCAGGTGGCGTTGTCGAATCCCAAGTGGATGGGATTCAGCCGCGAAGCATATATTTTTATCGCCATACTCTACTTTTCAGGCTGTTTTTCCATGTCTCATTACAGCCGTAAACTGGAAAGAGCGCTTTCAACGGAGCATTAACAACCATAAGGGAATCTCATGACCTCCGATACTGTAAGCACAGACGCCCCGAACAGTGAAACCATGATTGAGATCTCCGGTCTGCACAAATGGTTTGGTGAATTTCATGTGCTAAACGGCATTGATTTGACCGTTCAGCAAAAAGAGCGGATTGTTATTTGCGGACCGTCCGGATCGGGCAAGTCGACCCTCATCCGCTGCATCAACCGCCTGGAGGAGCACCAAAAGGGTTCCATCGTGGTGGATGGCATTGAACTGACCCACAATGTCAAAAATATCGAAAAAATCCGAGCTGATGTGGGGATGGTGTTTCAGCACTTCAATCTTTTTCCTCACCTGACGATTCTGGAGAATCTTACCCTGGGTCCCATCTGGGTACGGAAAACCCCCAAGAAAAAGGCTGAAGAGAGGGCCATGTATTACCTTGAAAAGGTGCGCATTGCCGAGCAAGCCCAAAAATTTCCAGGCCAGCTTTCCGGTGGACAGCAGCAGCGGGTGGCCATTGCCAGGAGCCTTTGCATGGCGCCCAAGGTGATGCTCTTTGACGAGCCTACCTCGGCCTTGGACCCTGAGATGATCAAGGAGGTGCTGGATGTCATGATTGATCTGGCCCGGGAAGGGATGACCATGATCGTGGTGACCCACGAAATGGGGTTTGCCAAAAGTGTGGCCCATCGGGTTCTTTTTATGGATTACGGCGAGATTGTGGAAGGCAACACCCCCGAAGAATTTTTTGATAATCCCCGGCACGATCGCACCAGGCTTTTTTTAAGCCAGATTTTGCATTAACCAGGTTTCGTCCAACCTACGTTTTAACCATATTATAAGGAGTGCACTTTGTCCGACAATCAACACAAAATGAAAGAACTTTACGGCTTTGCCCAGGATATGATTCAGGAAGCCGCCAATAAAGCGCAGGGCTTTTATGGCAAGGGCAAAAACAGTGTCCGCTTTGATGAGGCGCTGATCACCCAGGCGGAACTGGAGATGATGGATCTGTTTCAACAACAACTGCAACACCGCTTTACCAACCACCAGGTATTTCGGGGCGGCAGCCTACAGGAAGATTACTCCCACGGCGCCGAGCGCTACCTATGGATTTTTGACCCCTTTGACGGGGTGGCCAATTTTCAGGCGGGGATCCCCATTTGGGGCACTTCGCTGGCTTTGATAGAAAATTTCTGGCCGGTTTTAGGCATTATCGCCCTGCCCGCCACCGGTGATACGTTCCAGGCCATCGCCGGCCGCGAGGCGTTATGGAACAGCCGTCGCATGAATGTTTCACCGATTACCCAAATTAATGATGAGAGCCTGCTGCTCACCTACTCCCGATTTCATCAACATTACAAAACCTCATTTCCCGGCAAAATCCGCAACCTGGGGTGTACCGCCGCCCACATTTCCTATGTGGCCATGGGACGGGCCGATGCGGCGATTATCGCCAACGAATCTTTTCAGGGTCTGGCCGCGGCCCGGGTGATCGTGGAAGCTGCCGGCGGCAAAATTTACCAGATGGACGGCAGCGAGTTTGCTCTCAACGAACACCTGGGCGGGAAACCCATTACCGGCCATCTGCTGGTAACAGGTACAGAGACCAAGATGCCCATTCTTACAACATTACAACGGATGGCATAGGCAAAATGGCTCCCATTGTTGCCATTATCGGCCGGCCCAATGTCGGCAAGTCAACGCTTTTTAACCGTTTGACCCGCACCCGGGACGCCTTGGTGGACGACCAGCCGGGTGTGACCCGTGACCGCCATTACGGTAACGTCGTCTGGAATGATCGCTCTTTTATCCTGATTGATACCGGCGGTCTCACTGAATCCGACCTGGATGATTTTGCCGCGCCGGTTCGCGACCAGATTTCCGCCGCGGTGCGGGATGCGGACATTTTATTGCTGCTTTTGGATGGAAAGGACGGCCTGCTCCCCTCTGACCGGGAACTCTTCCTCCACCTCAAACAACTTGAAAAACCGCTTTTTGTGGCGGTCAACAAGGTGGATGGATCTGAAAAGGAGGGTCTGCTCGCTGATTTCTACGCACTGGGCTGTGATCACCTGTTTCCGATATCCGCTGAGCATCGCTACGGTGTGGGTGATTTACTGGATGCGCTGGTGGCCCGTTTCCCCACTGGTATAGCAGAACCGGATGAGACCACCGCCGAAACGATCAGGATCGCCGTGGTGGGCCGCCCCAATGTGGGTAAGTCGTCTTTGATTAACCGTCTTTTGGGACAAGAGCGGCTGGTGGTGAGCGATGTCCCCGGCACTACCCGGGACGCCATTGACTCCATCTGTGAAACCGACGGGCGCGCCTATCAGATGATGGATACGGCCGGTATTCGCAAAAAGGGCAAAGTGCGGCGGAAAATCGAAAAGTTTTCCATCATCAAGGCGCTGCAAAGCATGAACCGGTGCCACATCGCTCTGATTCTATTTGACGCCGTTGAGGGTATCACCGACCAGGATGTCACCATTGCCGGCTATGCGCTGGAACGGGGTTGCGGTGTTCTGTTTCTTGTCAACAAATGGGACGCCATTGAAAAAGATCACCGCACCACCAAAATCTATACGGAACGGGTCAGAGATGCGGCCAAATTTTTACCCTTTGCGCCCATCATCACCATCTCTGCCAAAACGGGTTTGCGGGTGGCCAGGATTTTTCCGGCCGTCAATGCCATTTTTAAGCAGTACACCCACCGCATCGGGACGGGCGCCTTGAACCGAATGTTTGAAAAAATGGTCCATAAAAACCCACCGGCACTGCACAAGGGCCGCCGGGTGAAACTCTTTTACGCCACCCAGGTCACTACCGCCCCTCCTACCCTGGTGGCTTTTACCAATCAGCCCGAGGGGATTCACTTTTCCTATAAACGCTATCTGGTTAACCAGATCCGTGAAGCAACCGGCTTGGATCAAACGCCGATTCGGCTGTTTTTTCGCAAGCGCCGGGGGTATAAAGGCCGACCCGGCGGGAAGTACTCATGAACCAACCCAAGCAGCCATTGGCCGAACGAATGCGGCCCCAAAGACTCTCCCGGCTCAAGGGGCAGGAGGAGATCACCGGGCCGGGGACGGCAATCCATGGCGCCATCAAACAGGATCAGCCCTTCTCCATGATTTTATGGGGTCCGCCCGGTTGCGGCAAAACCACCCTGGCCCGTATCATGAGTACGGCAACCGGCGCCGCCTTTACCCAATTTTCGGCCGTACTTTCCGGCGTCAAGGATATCCGTGCCGTTATCGCGTCAGCCCGAACCGCTCTGGACGAGGATGGTGCCCGAACCCTGCTCTTTGTGGATGAAATTCATCGCTTTAACAAAAGCCAGCAGGACGCCTTTTTGCCCCATGTGGAGAGCGGGCTTATTACATTGGTGGGCGCCACAACGGAAAACCCCTCCTTTGAGGTCATCCCGGCGCTGCTCTCCCGCTGTAAGGTGTTTGTCTTAAAAACGCTTTCCGCAAAAGCCTTGACCGAGATCGTAGCTGCCGCCTTGAACGACACAGAGAATGGCCTGGGACAAACCGGCTTGACCCTCGGGCCCGAAGCGTTGCTGCTGCTGACCGAATCGGCCGATGGCGATGCCCGAAGAGCCCTGAACAGCCTGGAGATTGCGGCTGAGATGGCCTTGGCGGAGAAAGAAACAGCCATATCAACAGAGCTGGTCCACCGCGCTTCCGCAGAACAGTTCCTGAGGTATGACAAAACCGGCGAGGAGCACTACAATCTTATTTCAGCCTTGCACAAAAGTCTGCGGGGCAGCGATCCCGACGCCGCGATCTATTGGCTCCAACGGATGCTCATGGGCGGCGAAGATCCACTTTACATCGCCCGCCGGATGATCCGCTTTGCCTCGGAAGACATCGGCAATGCCGATCCCAACGCCCTTACCGTGGCCTTGAACGCCACGGAAACCTACCGCATGCTGGGCTCGCCCGAAGGCGAGCTGGCCCTCTCCCAGGCGGCGCTCTACCTGTCCACGGCCCCCAAAAGCAACCGCATCTACACGGCTCATAAAGCGGCGGCAAAGTGCGTCAAAAAAACCGGCGCCCTGGAGGCGCCCCTGCATATCCGTAACGCCCCCACCCGCCTGATGAAGGATTTAGGCTACGGCAAGAACTATCGCTATGCCCACGATCACGAAAACGCTTTTACCGTCCAGGATTACCTTCCTGAATCACTGGGAGATCAGATTTTTTATCACCCCTCCAGCCGGGGTTACGAAGGCGTCATCAAAAAACGGCTTACCGCCTGGCGGGCCAAAAAACGGCACGCCCGTAAAAAACAAAAGCCCAAATCTTCCGGTTAATCAACCATTGGACTGAGCATTATGTTGATAAAAAAATTGACAAACTTGCAAAAACGGTAAATAAGAGATGTGGGAGATGGCCTGTTCTGGCAGCAGAAGATACAATCGGTTTTAAACAATTAAGAGGGAGATATTGATGAAGCGCTTACTTCTTTTCGTTATTGTACTGACCGTTGTTTCAGGGTGTGCTGTCGGCCACAGATTAAATTACGAAGGGCGATCTAACTTTAAATTCAAATCAGACGACGCCGTTGTTGTAGCCGTCCATGACATGAGGCCTTATGTTCAGAGCGGAAATAAAAAACCAAATTTTGCTGGTATTCTAAAATCAATATATGGCATCCCATACTCGGTCACAACTACATCCGGGAATCCGCTGTCCGACGATTTCGGCGGAATGATTGCCGAAACAATGGATTATAGAGGCGTTTCGGCCTTACAGGAGAAAGTGTCCCACCTCTTATCGCCGGATACAATAAAAGAAGGTTCTTCTCCCGATTAGTTGTAGGAAAAAGCCTGTATGACCTTCAATGAAAAATATCTATCATCATGAAATCCATAGGCTTTTCGTTTAATCACCTTTATTTTGTTGTTCACGCCTTCCAGTTTGCTGGTATGGATTGGAAAATCACAATGATTCAAAATGCCATCGGCACGCCGTTCCAGCATGTCGGCGAATTTATGCACAGCCGAATGGTCCACGGTTCTGGCAAGCATACACCATTGATCGAGGCATTTTTGTGCCCACCCACGCCGACGGTAACGCCAAATCC
>Ga0209681_1000408_pt1 | contig 11076 bp, 10 predicted proteins | sample WorMetLIZISLAND2_3_FD_187416 | JGI IMG/M metagenome (GOLD analysis project Ga0209681, IMG submission 187416) | Marine gutless worms symbiont microbial communities from Max Planck institute for Marine Microbiology, Germany - Olavius clavatus LIZARD... ... | reverse complement strand
TTCTTAAGTTTTACTGTAGTTAAATAGCCTTGATCTTAAAACATAGTTTTGTCATTTTTTACCCAAGATATCTGCTTTTTTACTCAAAACGTTCAAGGCACTGAGTGGCCTTTTATGCTCTGACTGATGTGCCGTTAAGATTTAAGAAACTTCTCACTCGTGAATTTTTGCCTGAACGTAGTACATTTTGCACGTGTGGAACAACTATATGTTGAGGATTGGACCATGGACTTGTGTTGAATATGAAAGTGGGTCATTTCTTGCTTATATTATTATGTTAACCATTCAGTGACGTCGCTAGGAGTAGCCAGTTAGAGGTTGGGGGCAAAGCTGGGGGGTCTGAGTGACGGAAGTCGGGAAGTCCCCCAGTGGGGTCCCTCAGAAGCCAAAAAACATGACATAAATTTGAAAGGTTTTTTATGTTTCGGTGTACAGCGAAGAACATATATACAAAATTTAAAAAGCATTTTTTTAAAACGTTCAAAAAGTCAAAAAGTCCAAATTTTTGGGATTTTTATTCTTGTGCAGAATTTGTGAGTTTTATTAAAATTTATAGAAACAGAAGTTTGAGTCAAGGTGATTAGTAATTGACAATTTCCAAACAACTAGGTGTCGTCGGTGCCTGTAGAGTAGACTGTAGTCAGTAGATGATGGATCAAGTTCAACAAAGGGATGGACAGACCATGGGGACAGACTTGCCGTTGCCGGTATAGTGATACTCGTTTACTTATTTAATATTTATACTACTTTCTTATTAGCTATTTAAGGGTGGGCGGCGGTTTGTTTTGATTTTTGCGCCTTGTTTGATTTTTGATTTTGCAAAATACTTTGTTCGTTTTCGAAGATTTTATATATATTGTTGTAAAAATGTCAGTGGAAGGTGACGTAGATAAACTGTGTCATCAGTGGATTACTGAATATGACTGTTGGCGGATATGGTCCGAGTTTGCTAAGTCCGGTGCTGTCGATAGAGTGAGAGAAAATGCAGTGTTTCACTGCAGTACATATCCGGAGAATTCTGGCGATCGTAAGATTCATGATTGTCGCCTTCTCATACAGTTCATTTGTAAAATTGCTGATGCAACAAAGGAGATGTCAGAAGATGTGCCCACTGAAAGCCAGCATGATGATGTGACACCAAGAGAGACGACCTTAGAGGAAGCCATTGAGCTTCTGGATTATATTTCAAACGCATTTACTAGACTCGAATACGGTGAGCTGAGAGAAGTGAAGCTGTGTCTAAAACGCTTTGCTGTTCTTGTGCCACTCTACAAAGGTGACCGAAGGAGCGCAAAGGTGCCTATTTGTCTGCATTGTGTTACATCGCTCTATTGATACTGTGCAATAAATCGGTTGCAACTTGCAGCTTTCTTTTATGAAGCTTAATATTTTAAAGAATTAATTTGTTACCATCCTGTGAGGATTTCTTCGTGCTGCAATTGGCGATGCACACATGGAGTTTTTTCTCCCTTTTCTTTTACCTTCCTATAAATGAAAGCACTGTACACTATCTGTCCCTTATAATTTTATCTGTAATTCTTCATGCAGGCAGTCTTGGTATCAAGACTCAGTCTTTCAAGACGAAGTCTCACAGATTCCAAGACAGACCAAGACCATTAACTTGAGTACTAGGGTTGAAAACCAAAAACCCCTTGAAAACCAAGACTGAGACTCGAGCAACACTGTTAATTTAGTTGTGGGTAACTCGCTACAGCTAAATTTGTCACAAGGTTAAGAAATGATCATTGTAAGTAAAAGGAGTAGAACGTTATCCATATAAAGCGTCTATATAATTTTATGTCAGTCGCTGTATTTTTACATCTTTTGTGATGTCTTTTTTAAGGTGTCTGATATCACTGTTCTCCATAATAGTTAGCAGGATGTATTGGTGATGGACTACCATAGCTAAGGGCCATTTTAGCTAAGGTACAGGGGTTACACTTACGGTTACATTTAGGGTTAGGGCTAACCCTAAGCCTAGCATTTCTTCTGCAGAACACAAAGCAATAAATGCAGACATGTCAACTTTATAATCTCTTGCTGTACTTCTGGCACTTAAACATTGTCAACTTATACTTATACAATGGTTTTGAAAGTCGTGTGAGAATGTGCAAGTCACAGAGTTCTGTTTAATTAGGCTTACCCATACTTAAGCATCCTGCACCAAGCTATAGAGGCCCTTAGCTACGACGGTCATGAAATCATGAATCAGATGTATTAACTATTAATTGACACTTTATGCATTGTGCTTATTTGATGTTATCTGGTTTTATTTTCAGGCTGTGTTTGATCGTCAGTGGCTGCTTTGGCAGAATGCGGAAGACATGGCATGTCGCAACCAGCTTGCAGCAATAGTCAATGATTCAGAGTCACCAGTGTCGAGTCCAGACTTCGAGGAGGTTGTAATAAAGTGCCAGGGAATGTTGGGAAAGATCATGATGGGCATGTCCAAGCCATTCCTTATGCGGGCAGCAGAGAAGGTATGCCGGAACATTGAAGCAAACTGCACTGCCCCTACTTTGAATGCAGCACAAGCACAGTCACAGATGATGTCTGCAAGTGAGAATGATGTGCCATCAGATGATGTGTGTTTGGATGCTGTGGAGAAACTGGCTGATGGGCAGTTATCAAACGGTGCTACATCAGCTGTGCAAGGCACCGGATCATCCATTGCAGGACAGAGTGGATCAAGTCATCCGTCAGCTTCAGTGTCGGCTCACATATCATCAGAAGATGACATATACCGACCTTCAACGGAATGGCGGAAGAAGCATATGGGAAGAGCAGCAGGGAAGACAGCTTGGAGTACCGTAGAGGAGGAGCTGGTGTACAAAGGGGTGTTAGCTCATGGAATGGGTAACTGGGCCCTGATTCGTAATGAGTTTGTGCCAAACAGAACAAATGTCGACATTAAGGACAAATGGCGTACAATGAAGCGCCAGGGACGCTTGCAGGCACTTGCTGCTAAGTTTGGGCCTTTGCCAGCCGATTGCCTTTGTTAACTTTCAGGTCGTGTCAGGAGATGAGCTGACGGCAGTGCACTAGAAGGGACTGTGATTCAAATAAGATTCAGTTTTAATGCCATTTCCATTTCGGCTTACCTATGCAATTTCGGTTTTGGGCATTTCCAGTTTCGTTTGATGATAAAATATGGACAGATTGGGTGGTTTGGGCTTACAATGATGGTGATTTGATCGAGCGTTGTGTGTAGATGGAGAATGGGAAACTGAGACGGGATGCCCATTGCCCAGGATGGCACTGGTGAGATTGTATTAGGGCTGTCCTGTGAGGATGCTCAGGATAAAGATGATTGGAGATTAAGAATCAGGGGACAACTGCCTAATGTCTGGTTTTATCAACTCGGATTAAACCTCGGAATAGCTATTCCGAGATCAGAGGATATCCCAAGATTTATTCTGGGATTAAGTTTTGGCGTTTTATCAGCATTTTCTAACCTCTGACTAACTAACCTCGGAATATCTCGACTGTCTTTGTAACCAAGCACCTGATTGGTCAATGTGACATCTTTCCTTGTACTACTTCATGGTGTTCATGTCGAAAATATGTTATAAGTATCAGATAAATTAATTGAGCGATGATTATATAAAAATTGTAATCATTTGACGGTTATCTGAATTGTAATTTTCAAATAAATAAAAAAATATAGTAAAGAAACGAAAATGCGCGTCAGTTGCACTTCTACACCCTGTAGGCCTACACAGCCGCCGCCTGGCGATTAGTATTCATCAGTTGACTATAATGGGCTCTCAGCAAACTGGCAAAACTTCGAAATAATGCGCTAAGCTCAACTTTTCCAAATATGTTAAGGGTTTGGCAAACAATTTTGAATGTTTTGGTGGAAATAAGTCCACGTAAGACTCACCCAATTCCTACGAATCGTCACTTTTTTCATCGATGTGAGCAGCCATTTTTGCTGTTCCAGGTTTAATCCTAGTTTATTCCACGGTTAATGCCGGGTTAGTTCAGGGTGAATTATTCTGAGAATAATCGAGATTTGGTGTTGATAAAACACTGTTGTTTCTTATTCCAACTTTCCAAGGATAACTCGAGTTTCTCGGGTTATTACGAGTTGATAAAACCGGGCATAAGCCAGTTTTACCTGGAAAATAATCATTTGTGCATGTGTGTGTCTTGTCAGCATGTATGTGCTTATATTGTTTGTATACCGGTAGTTATCATTACGTTAAACTTTATTGTTTGCATTGTAGATTCAGGCACTTAGCCAGTCACAGTTTTTTGGGGGAAAGGAAACTTTGGGGGCAAATACCAGATTTTGGGCATAGCTCCTTAACATTACTATGCATATCGTAAAATAACTGCTAAAATGATGTTTGTTAGATTTTGGGGAGCAAACCAGGTCTGCTGTGGCTACGTGCCTGCATAAATTACTAATAGTGCCATTCGTGGTGTTTCATTGACATAGATTTTGCTTTTTATCATCACTCCATGTTATTTGGGACGTCCCAAATTTAGCATTAGGGATTGCTACAGTATACTTTGTACAAGTGAGTTGCCAGTTTGCCGACCACTAACTGTTTTAATGTGTTAACCAGAGTGCGAGTTGACGGAAAAAGAGCAGGGGCTGAGGCGTGCGGAGGTTTGCTTAATACAGGGCTCCCAGTTGTCCTGAAATATCACAGATGTCCTGAAATTGTCCTGAAATCAGCAACTGTCCTGAAAGTTTGCTCATTTTCTTGGAATGTCCTGATATGTACCTTAATCTTCAAATCTGTTGCGACCAGGTGGCATCTTTTATGGCTAAAATGCACCAAATTCGATTTTGGCTGGGGCTCTGCCCCAAACCCCGCTGGGCTCCACCCCCTAGATGGATTTGAATTGTCGAATGTAAACTGAACCTGCTTATATATGCTTATAAAAGTGCCAGTTTGCTTTAGTTCTTATAATAATAACATTTATGAGGACAGAAAAACGTGCATTTTCTGTCTCTTGAGCCTCGTGAAACCGACAAAAATGTCCTGAAATTTTCTCAAAATTGGGTCCTGAAATTTCACTTCTTGCTGCTGGGAGCCCTGTTAATATTCGTTTAGACATAATATATGTATATGCATGTGTTACACTTTGTTTTAAGACACATATTGACATATTCATATACTGTAAATATATTAATAATAAATGTATGAATATGATGTGTATTCTATTTAACTACATATTGTTAAATGTATGTGTTCAGAAGACATTCGTTTTGGTTTTCCTTACATCCTAGAGACATTAATCATTTTCGATGAAAGTTTCAGTCAGCATGGCCAAGTGAATGTTCAGTCTGAATATATGAATATGATTTGTGATAACTTTCAGAAAAGTGTTGTTGCATTTAGATTTGTCATTTAAGATAATTTTGCTTGTGACATTTTGTGTTTTAAGATATGCAGTTTTCTAACCCCCACTGGTGGATGTTTTCTGTCATTTATACACATGACGATTACCAGTGTAAAATTAAGCGCATTCTTCGACATTAACTACTGACAACACAAATATCGGCAATGTAACAAAATGATATCACAAAATATTAATACAACACAAATGATGCAGCGAAGTTCACAGTGGCAACGGCCTTACGATAAACATTAAACAAAGCACACAAACGAATGCATACGCATAACAAAATGAGCAACAACAAATCAGACGACAGTATCATGAGCAGCTATGAGCTGAAATGGGTTTGATTACTTAATACTAAGGCATTTAATAGGCTGCTAAGGAAATAAGTCGGATTATTTATAGATAGTGCAAAATCGCTGAAACTGGCTCAGTGGTATTGGGCAATGTTGCCCAAAAGCCGCTGTTGTCAGACATTAATTTAATGGCATCCAATTCTGACTGAATCGCTCCAATGATTAGAGAAAAGTCACTTTGCAGGAGAGCATACCCTGACCCTTCGTACTAAGTGCAAGACATTAAACTAAACATTATGATCAATAATTCAACCAACATTCAGGAATTCACAATACACTTATAACTAATTTATATAATTCTGATACGGACAAGAAACTTGTGCAGGCTTCTTGTGTCAAATTTTGATGTAAGTCCATGTAACTATTTGTACCAACTTGTGCAGAATACAGTTGTGTTGTCTTTGGTGCAAAAATGTCGCACAAAAAAGCATGTCAGACGTGCAGGTTTCTTGTGCAAGCAGACTTGTACAAGTTTCTTGAGCGTGTGTCAGGGGTATTATAGTTAGGGACAGTAGATAATCACGGAAACCGTGATTTTCGTCAAATGCCATGATTTTGCGAAAATGCCGTGTTTTTTGCCAAAATGCCGTAGTTTTACGTTTTCACAGGAATATTTCGTTTTTAATCAGCACAATTTGAAGTTTATTGTGTGAATTTAACACCAAATATTTACCTTTCCTTTGCCTCTGCTACCAAAATCCGTGTGCTTTGTTACTTACTGGCAGAATACGTGACTGTGACGTCATCGTAGTATGTATTTGCCTATAATATATACTTTTCTGGAGTTGGAAACCATGAGTTTTAGCAAATTAGCAGCTATATAAACCGAACTTTTGTTGCCGTGATTTTTGCGATTTTCACAAAAGTGTGCCGTGTTTTTTGCCATTTTTTGCCGTGATTTTCTACTGTCCCTAATTATAGTCACTGCTGTATAGCAGTGCCTAGCAGTAGCAGTAACAATGATATCAGTCACACTCAGTGTGTAACAAATAAACTTAACTTTTGGCTGAAGTGTTCCCTTAAATACGCACTAAGCTAATGACTTGAGCCACAAGATTAGATTTCTGTGAAAATTTACAATTATAACAAGCTGATTCAGTGACAGTGGTAGATGAGAAATAATCACAGTTCAACTTAGGAAATAAATACATGAACAAGAAGCTCAGCTGCCACAGAGAAACTGGATGATGTTCCGTATCATTTGAAAAGTCTACAGTTAACATTTGTGCAACAGTTGACAATGACAGTTCATGAAATTGTCATCTCTCTCTGCGACAGTGATGGCCAAAGGCATGAAGTCCGTGCTCAATTATCTGCATACCTTTACTGTTTTGAAGAAACAGCTCATCTTGGTCAAAAACTTTAAATCAAAAAAATTTTCATCGCCTGTATTTAATGCCCTTGGTGAGGATGGCAGATGGCCCATTGAAATCCCACCAGTGTTTGGCAAGAAAAACTGGAATGACAGGACTACCATGTATGACCCTACCAGGTACTGTAAAAGATGACTGATATGTTAGGATAGCTGGTTTGACATAGGCTCATGAGTAGTGGATGGACAGAATTGCTGTAGCATATATCAGGCTTGCCCAATACCAACATTTGAGCTGAGATCACCAGGGGTTCAGCCCATTGTACTTTTTGCTTGTTAAGACATCTTTGCCATACAACGTACGGTATAACTACAGACCGTAGCCATGGTCAGCATGGCTATACCTGGAATGGAAATTTTGAGGGTAGAGAGTGTGAAAGGACAGGGTAGGTGTAGGGAGCTGAAAGTTGTAAAATCGTGTCATGGGGGGCGCTTCAGCGTGGGCCGGGTGGACCATGGCCCTCCCAAAGTTTTGGTTGGGTGGGCTACAATGCATTTGGCCCCACCAATAATTGGCCTGTATGTTCGTTAATTCTACACTGTGGTTAGTTAATTCTCAGGAAAATTAGTAAAATTGGTGCCTCCAGATATCAGATTTTAAGGCTAAAATGCACCTAATTCACTTTCTGCTGGGGCTCTGCCCCAGACCCCGCTGGGGGAGCTTACAGTGCCCCCCAGACTCCTGCCTCTATTTAAGGGGCCTACTTCTAAGGGGATGGAGGGAAACGGAAGAGGGGAAGAAAAGGTAAAGGGGAAGGAAGAGGATAGGTGGAGGGAGGGATTTGGCCCACCCAGAAATTTTGGTGTGGCGCCCCCTATGAATCGTGTTCCTAGGACAGCACTGCCTAATCACTTGTGCAGACACTTTTGCTGTTGGATGTATCGCTTAGCAGCGTCACAGACGGAGACAGAGGCGGACATTATCATGCTAATAGCCTATCATACTGCATGCAGTCCGATTGGCTAAACATTGAACTTATATTCTGCAGTTTTTAAATACTAACTACTCTATATGGTACAGTGTATGTTTGCAAAGTTTTCCATGAACTTAATCAGAGATAGCAAGTTACTCTCAATTTATTAACTGAGCAAGTTACTCTCAATTAATTGGCAAGCGGGCAGGCTGCATCCTGATTTTGAAATCATGTTTGCAAACTCAGCCATGGACGGACATGCATTCAGGAACTGCATAAATAGCCTATGTATCAATGGTAGAGTCAGAGGTATTACCAGAAAAAAACAGAGATTCTTAGCTATACAATACAACTATAGATGTGAAGAAATTAACAGACATTATACGAGAAAAATTTTTCATGTCACCAAGCCACGCCCGTGCCCAGTCCAGCGGTCAGGAACATAGAGAAAATATCGGTCCATAGATTCGAGGAATCTTCGTCTGTATAATTCTGGTGACACAACCGTTGGCATCGCTCCGATTATGTTCTTCTTAAACACCATCTCCAACATCTTGTCCCAAGTGAAGGTGCGGATATAGTCAATGATCCCGATGACAAGTTCGTTAGTGGTTTCATCGCATCCGACCAGCAGCGAGTAATCCATCACCCATTCTTTCGCCAGGAACTGCGTGTCACGGGTGATGGCCGACATTAGTACAGCCTTCGAGTGCGGAAAAACGTACAGCGGTGAATCGACGCTTGCTTGAAGCAAATTCTCGTCCATCAGCACGAGGTCTTCGACACGCTTGCCGCGGGTGCTCACGAGACGGTTCCGTGCCGAGCCTTTCAAGTCAAATATCTTTGTGACATTCCGGTTGTAAAACAGATTCTCCATCACCAGCAGATCTTGCTTCATGGCAGCGCCAGTCTTCGAGTTCTGATAACCGATTTTGTACACGCCGACGATTTTGGCCAGTGCAGTTGGCTTGTTGTGGGCGTGGGCGTTGGTAATGTAGTCAAAGTAGTGGGGTGCAAACTCGTTAAACGACTGCACTTCGTAACGCGACATCTGCTTTAGGATGAATCGATCATCCTGGGTCTTGCAAAAACTCAAGCCCGACTTGCCGCCGCGAGCCAGCCACGTGAAACAGTGAGACAGCGACCGTATGTATCTTTCCTCGCCATCGGGGAAGATGAGTTTACGGAGCTTGATGAACTGGTCGGCGAAACAGACTCGACAGTAGAACTTTGCCGTATTGTCACTGAACTGGACCTCTATGTGATGGTTCACAGGCTGCTGGCGTGCCGACTTCGAGGAAGATTTCTGACCGTCAGTTGTCGCTAGACCGCCGTCATTCACATCGTCTGAATCCTCTATACTATCACGCTCGGACGAGCGAGGCGTGTATTTCACTACGTCAACCTCATACTTCTGCGGCCTGCCATGATGGCTAGGACTGCTGTCACGAGACGACGTGCCGCCCTTCAAGAATGACAACACACTCTTCTTACCAGAAGGTTCACCAGTGTTGACACCGGTAACAGTCTGGCCCAGTGCCGACGACGGCACAGACACCGATGTCCGTGCTGATGATTTCTGCATGCTCACATCAGCAGAAACATGAGCTCGCAGTTGCTGCAGGCTGATCTCGTAATCCTGTGAACTAAGAGCATATGCAATGACCGATGCTGGCTCCTGGTCATAGACTACAACTGGAACTTTCTGACACGCAGGCAGCAAATGATGCTCGTCAGCCGGAAACGGAATCTGTACGGTGCTGCTGCCCGCACTTGATAGAAAACTTGTAAACATCTGCTTCACCGAAGTGGTCCGCTCCTTCTTCTCCGACTCCGCAGCTTCTCGACTCGGCGGTTTTGCCGGACGCTTGACATCCGTCGCAACCTTGGTGGACTTTACGGCAGACTTGGTGTCATTTCCTGATGTAGTGGTAGTAATGCTATCTACAGGACACACTGCCTGCTCTGTAAACACTACAGCTGAACCTCTGCTACCAGATGACAAATCGATGCTCTCCGACAGCTGCAAGCCACCTGCATACACATTACATTTGATTTTTTCCAAGTGGCCAGTATTTACCAAGTTACTGCATGTTAAACCAGGTCTCCCAACGGTGAATTACCGTATGGGGTAGTTACTTATAACAGGACTTTTTTACAGGCTAGACGACATTCCTGCCACAAACCAAAATGCCAAACACTGAAAGAATGGCAAACAACGTAAATAACTTTATTTAAAAAGCTTCTTGCTTGAATATTTACACAAACACACACACGCACAACTGTGAACGGCCATTTTTCAGGTTTATCTTAGTTATCCAGTTGTCTCGTAACTGTGGTAGGAAGCAGACTACAGGCCAGGTACCCTTCAATCAATCGGAATTTTTTAAAGTGGCTAAAATAGCAATAGGCATTATGAACAAATACCCAACAGTGTTAAAACAAAGACAACAAAGTAAGTTAACATACAACAATGCACCATAATGTAACAAACAATGAGAACTTAGCTGACCACTGCAACCACAACCTGCTACTACTAACTACTTGTGGTTTGTGCCTAACTGGCCTACTTTGTGAAGTTAAAGGGAAACTAAACCCTGAAAACAACATGGCCTAAAATTGAAGTATATATTTAATAAACTTTAGTGGCGTTAACGTAAGTGGTGAAAGATTTCGCATAAAGGAGATATTTAGAGATAAAATGTGCAAGACAACAGTGGCGCCATCTGACGGTCTTTGGACAACACTAAACAACATTGTTTATATTGTTATCTATGTTATTGTTTACCGAATTCAAATGGAGAAATTTCGCTCTAATATTTAGTTATAGTTCATTACTTCTGTGCAGTTTGGTGTCGAAATTTGTCACGCCGGAATGCTGTCTTTTTTTCGTTTTACAAACGACGTAGACAGGTTTATTTTTGCCGATGTAAACAAGACACACCCACCATAGGTGATGCGATAAATTAGTTCTAGTTTTAGCGTAATTTGTCAGTAAGTAAAATGGCATAGAATTTTGGAAAATTTCTTTTAAACCACGCAAAATTAGAATATATGAGGGTTATATTTATTAATT
>Ga0209681_1000407_pt1 | contig 11079 bp, 7 predicted proteins | sample WorMetLIZISLAND2_3_FD_187416 | JGI IMG/M metagenome (GOLD analysis project Ga0209681, IMG submission 187416) | Marine gutless worms symbiont microbial communities from Max Planck institute for Marine Microbiology, Germany - Olavius clavatus LIZARD... ... | reverse complement strand
GTACGGTATACGGTATGTGGCAGGATTTTTATAAAAAAAGGTGTTTTCGTCCACATCACATATATTGTTATTGTGCATAACGTCACCTTTAAAATGTTAACAGCAAAACTTCTGCTTTGCTAACACGACTGAATTCAGATTCCAGCAGTGTTTAGTTTGTAGAACAACTAAACGTTGTTTTGAGTGAGTGAATGAGTGAGAAGTTTCTTAACGGCATTGTTTGCTGATTGATGCAGGTGACACTGGAGGCACTGGTGCAGCTGGACGGCCTGGAGACCAAGGCTCTGTAGGCAGAGTAGGTGACATGGGTGCTACCGGATTTACGGGTCAGGCTGGATTTACCGGACCAAGAGGTCCGGTGGGTGATACTGGACCTTCTGGCATGAGAGGCTCCAGTGGATTACCCGGACCTACCGGATTTGCTGGTAAATACGTAGACTTATTTGCTGACATGAAACTGCTTCAAAGGCCTATCAAAGTTACTCTCACCTGTATTGTCTTTTGTGTACTTTTGGCTTCTAATTTTACTTTTAGTAGGCCTAACTCGGTGTAGCTTGGTGAAAACTTGGTAGAGCCCAGCCACCAAAAGCATGTGGTTCATTTTGAGGCAAAAATAACCTATTTTGCGGGTGCGGTACAAAACACACACAGACCTTTATTAACTGAAAAGTTAACAGCAGAAAGACGGATATAACTTTGCATGTCTTAGTATAATGCGGGCTGTAATTTTTGTTCTGAAAATGTTTCCTATGCTCCGTGTGGTGTGAACCCTTGGTGTGCGTGCCAGTACCGGCCTATAAAACTGCTGTGCAATAATACTTTTAGGGACCCATCCTAACCTGGGATAACTACAGAAAAAAATTGGCCCATTAACCAAATACAGAATGTAGTAGCAGAACTTGTTGATAATGGCATTAGCAGCATTGCATAAATTTGCATACAAATTAACCCAAATGGTTTGAGTTACATTTTGCGTTGAACCATGAAGTCAGACAGATACTATTACTATTTTGGGATGGCTTTGGCGTCGGACTTGTGATCAACAGGTCTCGAGTTTGACTCCTGGCCGTGCACTGCCCGGGTTTGTACTTGGATAGGCGACCTTCTGCTTATGGGTAAACCATCTCTGTGCAACCAATCACCTAGGTCAACTCAGTCTTCCATCCCTCTGGAGTAGGTAAATCAAGTACCGGCCTATTTGGTTGGGGTTTGGGCGGGTGTGTTTACTTGTGTCGGGTGGTAGGTAACATTGTGTGATGCCATATGGCAAGTGATACTTTGTAGCGCTGAGATGACTTGTATAGGAATGCCATATCGTTTAACCTTCAATAATCTTTACTGTGCGTTCTGTTTTCACAGGCACTGTTGGAGCAACTGGTGAAACCGGTACCCCAGGTCGTTTTGGCCGCTCTGGTGCTACTGGCCTTCCAGGACTGGTTGGTGGAACAGGTCCACCCGGACCTGTGGGTCCAAATGGACGTTCTGGAGCTACCGGATTTACTGGGTTAACTGGAAATACTGGATCAGCTGGAGCACCTGGAATTCCTGGCCCCATGGGAGTAGCTGGATTTACTGGAACCCCTGGAGCTGTTGGATTCACTGGTAGAACCGGCGTGATTGGTAGTTCGGGACTGCCTGGTTCACAAGGTCTGAAGGGATTTAGTGGAAACCCTGGATCACCTGGAATGTTAGGCCGTACTGGGGCGACAGGGAGAACCGGTGCTGATGGTTTTGCCGGATCAACCGGAGCCTCGGGAGCAACTGGGACGGTTGGAGCGGCTGGAATGCCAGGACTTCGTGGAAATACGGGATATACTGGAGTTGTTGGCGTTACTGGGGGTACTGGATCACTTGGTGCCACTGGTAGTATGGGTTCCTCAGGCTGGACAGGTGCTACTGGTCCTCAAGGAGCTACCGGAAGTTCAGGTCCAAATGGCCCTACCGGAAGCACTGGAGTAATAGGCCTGCCTGGAGCTGTCGGCTTTACTGGTCCTTTCGGTCCGAAAGGTTTCCCTGGACGTCAAGGTATGACAGGCAGTCCTGGTAGAATGGGAACACCTGGTGCGACTGGATTACCAGGTAGACCAGGGCCTGCTGGAGCCGTTGGAGAACCAGGGGTAATTGGCGCTTCAGGATTTGATGGCGAATCCGGAGCAAGTGGACTTCCCGGACCAGATGGATTACCTGGATTAACAGGATTCACAGGTGATGCACCTATATCCACAATGTTGATTTTATTTGCCGTGTCTTTCGTTCATGCTAAATTTTGAACTGCGGTAATTTCTCATAATAGTGCATTATTGTTACTGTAAATGCACTGATTATGTGCAGTTTGATTGGTCGTTGATGACGGTGATAGATCTATAGGCGAATAGTGGCGTGATAATGACTTAATAATTGATACTTGTTTAAGTCAATTATTTGTGGATATTATTAGAAAATATGTATTTTATGGCTGCAATTTTTGATGATTACTCAGCCAGCTAATTGTTAGCAATGTCAGTCATTTTTGTTTGTGTAAAAGTTAATAGTAATTAAAAACTAGTTAGTTTTGTTGAATTTGTTGGATTGTAGACACTCTGCTCAAATTATGATAATTTCTGTTAATTTCGAAGTGTGACTACATTTAAATTTTCCTATGCAGTACAAACTCATTGTGTGTGTCCTGAACTGATTTGAACTATGGAAAAGAGACGAGGTGTACATTTTGTTGTCTGTCTCTATCAGACTCTATGATATTTTCTGTATTATTTTCTACATTTCTACGTTTCTGAAGTCTTGATACCACCAAGCCTATTGGCCAGTGGAAGTTATTGAAACAACAGGAATGCTGTATTCAATGCTATGAAAATCATGTGCTTTATGGATGTATAATTTTGACTGTCGTTATAGGAGTGCGTGGTCCAGATGGTGCTGTTGGAAACACTGGTAGTCCTGGTAATGCAGGAGCTACTGGGTTTACTGGTGCTACTGGACCGTCAGGCAGTGCAGGGCCGCCAGGTGAGACAGGTAGAACCGGTGAAGTCGGGGCGTCAGGATTCACCGGCGTGGCGGGTCGACCTGGTGTTGCTGGTCAACCTGGAGCAACTGGAAGAGACGGTGCAACAGGTGCTACTGGAATGACCGGACCAACTGGATCAACTGGAGAGTCGGGATTCGCAGGTCCTGAAGGTGGAACTGGTTTCACTGGTGCTGCTGGATTGCCTGGACAGGATGGCGATGTTGGATCAAGAGGGTCTCCTGGAGCAACTGGTGGGACTGGTGCTAGTGGGTTTAGTGGAGAACCTGGAAGCACAGGACGTACTGGTGTCACCGGATCTCATGGCGATGGTGGAGTAAGTGGAATTACCGGTCCAGTTGGTGGTACCGGAGTACGAGGTGGGACTGGTGCGACCGGTCCGTCAGGGTCAGTAGGTGCACGCGGTGATACTGGTGAGGCTGGAGTGCAAGGAGTGATAGGAGTGACTGGTTGGTCTGGCTTACCAGGTCCTCCTGGTCAACCAGGCGTCATTGGAGCTACTGGGGTGCCAGGGTTTCCTGGGCCGCTCGGCCCTGTCGGAGCAACAGGTGACCGAGGTTTGACTGGCAGGCCTGGGAACACTGGCAGCAGTGGTCCTACTGGCGCAACCGGAGACACTGGTCCAGTTGGTTTCGTTGGTGATTCAGGATCAATAGGACAACAAGGTTTGACATTATGTTGATTATCATGCAGAATCGTGAAGACACAATTGTAATAATACTTAGCGAGACACCTGTGGTTCATGTGTTAAGCAAAGATACAATTAGCTGAAATAAAAGAATTTTTCTTTTCTGAACAACATTATACCATTACTACTATTAAACAGCTTACACGCGAGGTTAGTCTAGATACATACAGAGGGCCTTTGGAATTGTTGCAGCAGGTTTTTTGCAGGTCAGGTGCCATTGCTGTCACTCAACTAAGAGCATTGATGTATAGAAGGAAGAAAAACTTTACAATAGAAAGTTATAATTGCATAAATAGCAACTGAAGAAAAAATGTGTACATTGGGAGTAATAAAAGGAGACATTGTGCCTACTCTTATTCATATCACGTACAGTGTACATTGTACAGTCTGTTGTATGGGCTCAGTTTCATATGCTGACCAGCCCCAAGCCTACAATAATTCTGCTACAGCATTAACTTAGGCATTGTTGAGTACTCAGTAAGTTATTGAAAAAAATGCTCGATTCCCAAGTTACTCGATAGTGGCAGCCCTACTTTGTACTGGGCATGGCTTACTGTAAATTAGTTAAGCTCAGCAGTCCAGCAGTTGTATGTAGCACTGTGGGAGACACTTTGGAAAACAGTATTCATTATGATAACATTACAAGAGTCCATCCCTCCATGGTAGGTAAATCGAGTGCCGGCCTGTTTGGCTGGGCTTAACACGGGTGTGTTCACTTGTGTTGGGTGGCAGGTAACACTGTGTGATTCCATACAGCAAGTGACACTCGGTAGCTCTTGAGAGTACCACAAAGCGCTATATTGTTTAACTTAACTTTAACGGCGTGTGTTTCGTTGCAGGAGCGACTGGAGGAACGGGTCCCCAAGGCAGCACGGGATTCACAGGTCCACGTGGAGACACTGGGATTACCGGATCATCTGGTCATACAGGATTCAAGGGCATTGTTGGTGCAACAGGTCCGGTAGGACCACCAGGTGTTAATGGAGTTACTGGAGCGACAGGCATAACTGGAGTTCCTGGATTCACCGGACCTCAAGGTGCAGATGGTGACACTGGAAGACCCGGGGTAGCGGGACGTACCGGCTTTCCAGGAGTGCCTGGATTGAAGGGAAGAACTGGAAGCACCGGATTCACTGGAACAGTTGGTGAGACTGGCAGAACGGGTGACGTGGGTGCGCAAGGTGATACAGGATCTAGCGGGGCACCAGGCACAGCTGGATCACAAGGAGCCCGTGGTCAGCCAGGTGTTGTAGGTACCATTGGTGACACAGGTGCTTCTGGTTTAGCTGGATTTGAAGGTGTGACTGGACCAACTGGACCACGTGGACCTCGAGGGTCAACTGGAGCTACTGGGTTCACAGGGGCTACTGGCACAGAAGGAGCCACTGGTACTTCTGGTAGAATTGGTGTCCCTGGACCCAAAGGAGTTACAGGGTTTACTGGTGGCGCCGGTCCCACTGGTGCAACTGGAGCGAATGGTATACCAGGAGTTCGAGGTTTTACCGGAGGCACTGGTGCTAAGGGCACAAGAGGCGTGATAGGGGCCACTGGGCTGTCAGGGCGCGGTGGATTGGTGGGTGCCACGGGTTCTACTGGAGTAGATGGAGTGTTTGGTTTCACCGGAGTTGAAGGTGAGGTTGGTCAGAGAGGTGAACCGGGACCACGAGGAGATAGAGGGCCGTCTGGTTCCACCGGTATGCCGGGTGTGAGAGGTGAGACTGGCCCTGGTGGACCACCCGGCTGGACAGGTGATGTCGGCCAGACTGGTGCTACTGGGCCGCGTGGTGGTACGGGCGCGTCAGGATTCACGGGGCCTGATGGCTTGCCAGGCGTGGTTGGAACTCCAGGTGAAATTGGATTCACTGGAGCTAGCGGTGTTGCTGGACAAAAGGGAACAATTGGTGATACTGGGCCACTGGGATCTCTGGGAAGCACGGGAGTACCTGGAGTGGTTGGGAGAACTGGGCCGGCTGGTGCTACTGGAATGCCTGGAGCAACTGGTGACAAAGGTGGCACTGGGTTCACAGGTTTACCAGGACTTCTGGGACCAACTGGAGCCACTGGCAGCTCGGGCTACACAGGAGCTACAGGACCAGCAGGTATTATTGCTTCGATCAAACACATGTCTCGTGGCTACCTGTAGTTTGCCCTTACAAGCAAGCCTAGCTAACGCAAAGGTAAGCGTGCAACAACCTTGGTATAATATAGGTGACCAAGGCTTGACTGGCAGGACTGGTAATACCGGCAGCAGTGAAGTAGCGCAAAATTCGGAGAAAAATTGAACTTATAGCAGTTCAAGATCATCCAAAGTCATTGACCTTGGTGCCAATGAAAAGCGCATGTGCAACTTACTGTTAGTCAGTAGTCAGTAGCAGTAACTTTGGTCTTATCTCATACCGTTTTCGAGATATCGATGCATAAAGCTAGAAAATGGCCTGTTTTCCCCATGCCATTTTTGTTTGACACCCCACTCAGGGGTACCTACCCGTCATAATTTCTGGATTAAACTTATACCGCAAAACTAGAGGGATTGGGCAACTCTGTGCTGAAAGATGTATGATACTAACTTCAACAGTTTTTGACTGATCCACCCGTGTGATGGTCAGATGGACTGACAGACATACGACAGATGGACAGATGAACGGGCGATAGCATGGGGACGGCCCGCCATAGCTAAGGGCCGCCATAGCTAGGGGCCGCTATAGCTAGACCTCTAACGGTTAGGGATGGGGTTAGCGATAGGGTTAGGGATAGGGATAGTTCCTAGCTATGGTGCCATAACTATGGGATACTGTGGGATAGAGGTCTAGCTATGGCGGCCCCTAGCTATTGCGGCCCCTAGCTATGGCGGACCCTAACCGATAGCATATAGCGCACTCTGCATACAATTATGGTGTTGCACGCTAAAAAGGAAATTTCATAATAAAGTGATAGGCTCGGTAGTCGTTATAGAATAATAGTTAGGGCGTTGGACTTGTGATCAACAGGGTGCGAGTTCAATTCCCGGCCGTGCACTCCCGGGTTAGTATTCTTGGAAGGGTGACCGTCTGTGTGCGGGTAAACCATCTCGGTATGTAACCAGTCACCTAGGTCAACTCAGCCTTCCATCCCTCTTTGGTAGGTAAACCGAGTACCGGCCTGTCTGTTTACTTTTGTTGGATGGCAGGTAACACTGCATGATCCCATGTGGCAAGTATCACCCCGTAGCTCTGAGATGGAGTTAAGAGCTCTTGTTAACTTACCCGCGAACATGTGCCGCATGGGTAACTGATGCTATCCCATTCAACATTCAAAAAGCGGATATATTTCACCAAATAATGTAGTGACGTGTTTAAGGAGTGATGGGATCGTTCATTAGGCCTACTGGTGACTTTTTGCAAATTCACTGCTTAATGTGCTAGTGAAAGAATGTTTTTAAAAATCTGTCATTATCTCATGATGATATGACAAATTGACAATGGCTTACTTTCTGGACTACCCTGTAGCCTCTGGAGTCCAGCTTGTGTAGTTGCTTCTTGTCTGCTAGGAAGTCGTATCACCCAATGCACATAACACAACGTCTGACATTGACCACACGAGCATAATGTCCAGCTACTTCCACTGTCAGCTTTGTACAGCTTTGAGCTTTCAGTGTCACACGTCGTGTTTTTCTGCATTATCTCCACGCCGAAGTATAAGCTTACGTTTCTGTTGTGCGCAGTAGAAACACTTAATGTTTTCAGTATTTTGCACTTTTTCCGTTTTCGAGCCGTTCTTAATCGTGCAGTGTATGTTTGTTGAATGCAGGTCAGAAAGGTCCACGTGGAAGTCAAGGATTCACTGGAAGCAGAGGAGGACCGGGTGATACTGGATCCACTGGTGCCGATGGATCTCCTGGTGTGACAGGAGCAACTGGAGTGCCTGGATCAACTGGATGGACGGGAGCAACTGGCAGCACTGGGCGTACTGGACCAGTAGGCTCAGTTGGTGTGATTGGAGTTAGTGGTGTGAATGGGCCGGCTGGTGTGAAGGGTACTGGAGGGGTCAGTGGTGTTACTGGTAACACTGGTGTTCAGGGCTTCACTGGTAGAACAGGTGCTACTGGTCCAGATGGAGTTATCGGCGTTGAGGGAGTCACTGGAGTCACTGGGTCGACAGGGCAGACTGGATCTCCCGGAGTTCGGGGTGATCCTGGGTTTTCCGGACAGCGAGGGTTTACCGGAGCCACTGGAGCTAGTGGTGGCACTGGATTCACTGGTTTTCCAGGTGCGACGGGTAGTAGTGGTGCCACAGGACCTGTTGGTCCACCAGGAGCAGCTGGTAGCCGTGGTAGACCAGGAACCATGGGTGATACCGGAGCGTCTGGGCGTCCTGGAGACAGAGGAAGTACTGGAGCAACTGGAGTTACCGGAGTCCGAGGGAACACTGGTGCAACTGGATCACCCGGAGACCGCGGTTATACCGGTTCAGTCGGTGCTCTGGGTGCTACCGGACAGGTGGGTGCACGTGGACAGCCGGGAACCGCAGGTCAGAAAGGAAATGTCGGAGCAACGGGAAGCACCGGAAGTTCTGGTGCATCTGGTGGAACGGGATCACCAGGGTACACTGGTGCTCCCGGCTACACAGGGCCGACTGGAATTCTAGGATTTACTGGTAGAACAGGAGCAACTGGATTTACTGGCGCTCCAGGTCCTGCTGGTCCAGATGGAGTACCAGGTTGGCTCACTTTTTGTCTCGTCTGCAGTAACTTAATTAGCTTGATTAGTGTCATTATTTTTTCTTTTAGCTTTTGTTTAACCGGTCCACTTCTCTATTACTCCAGGTTAGGCGAGTACCCGAAAGCAAACTTTGGGAGTTGTTGCAGCAGGACTTGTTTTACCAAGCAGGTGCCTTTCCTGCTCACCACGTCATCATCATTTAATATCAGATTCAGAGACACAGAATTGTACATTGAGACATGACCATATCAAATCAATACAGTTCAGTAATGCGCTTTGAGGACAGTAAGGATATTTCTACCACTGACAACTGCCCTAAATGTGATAATCGTAGTAATAGGCTAATAGTCTAAGTAAGCATATAAAACAAACACGACAAATAATCGTTGAAGCAAAGCACCGAAGAAATTTGACGACGACATGCATAACAATCAGTTGCTGATGTTCATATAATCCTGCTTTTCATATGTCGATAAATTATTTTCACCCACTGACAGTGGCTTCTAGTTTTCAACATAACTGCTGTTGCAGGTTTCCAACCCTTCTCTGACTATTATGACCGTTTGCTCATCATTTTTAAAATTAGGCTATATTTTAGTCTGTATGGTTAATGCTTACTTGCACCTAATTATATTGTATTGTATCACTAATCACTATTGTTGTATTATGGTAAGCAACGCACCATTTCTCACGTGTTGGGCATGGCGCCTACAGGCTTGGGCAAGGAGACACTTTTTCCTCCCTGAAAAGACCAACATGGATAATATGTAGATACAGAGAAGTGGAAAACTGAGTGTAAAGGGAGTAGGAGGAAGGTGCAGCAGCAAAGTGAAGAGGCTTTGCTGCTCTCAGAAAATTGTCTGTGGTTGCTGCTGGAGCTGTTTAATGTAAAAAAAACTAAAAGCCTAAAGCTTTGTCGTTTCAAATAGGATCAGAATGAAATTTGGCAGGAATATTCAAGTAAATACGCATCGATTGGCGGAGTTGGATTTCGATTTGACGACACTCTTTCAAGATGGCGGCCGTGTTGTCATTTCACGCAGAAAAGTGCTGCCGTCTGGTAAGTGCACATGCAGCATCTGCTCGGCGCATGTGCGCAGCGTCCGCCAGCTCCTGATCTGTCTACATTCGTACTTGTTATACTGCATAATGCTATAAGCTTATAATGTGACAAGGAGATAAGAGTGAACGAGCAGAGATTGAAGTGTGTTAAATTGTTGTGCTGGTACGTTTGGTGTTGTAGGTGCAACTGGGTATACGGGAGCAACTGGGATCACAGGTTCTGTTGGATTTACTGGATTTGGCGGTCCTACCGGTGCAACTGGAGTGCGTGGTGCAACTGGTGGTTCCGGTGTCAGTGGATCAGTCGGGTCTTTTGGTTATACTGGTGCTACAGGTCTGGTTGGATTTACTGGCGTTCGTGGTGCTGCTGGACCTGATGGACAGAAAGGCAGCACGGGTGCAACTGGAGTAACTGGAACAACTGGTGTGACAGGACCTCCTGGAATACGTGGATTACCAGGATTTACTGGTCCAGTTGGAGCAACAGGACCTTTTGGTCTGCCTGGTGCCGCAGGTTTTCAAGGATTCCCTGGTACCATTGGTGCTTCTGGAGAGACTGGTGCCACTGGTTTTCCAGGCCAGAAGGGCTTCGCTGGTCCTGATGGAGAACGGGGTCAGAAAGGTGCTCGTGGTCTGACTGGTTCGACTGGAGCTTCTGGTGGAACTGGATTTCCTGGATCGTCAGGGGCAATTGGAAGTCCTGGGTCACGTGGACGTCCAGGTTTTGATGGTCCTAGAGGTGATACGGGTTTCACTGGGTTGACTGGAGCTACTGGTGCTTCTGGCGCTTCTGGAGGTCAAGGTATCTTGGGAGCAACTGGGGTACCTGGAAGGCCAGGTCTCACAGGCGCATCAGGAGCAGATGGGTCTATTGGATTCAGCGGCGCGGTTGGCGTATCTGGGACAGGTGGTTTTGTTGGCCTGCCTGGTGTAGTTGGAGCAACTGGTCCCAGAGGAGAGGTCGGAGCTACCGGCGCTCAAGGTGACACGGGAGCAACGGGAAGTGCAGGCGGTACAGGAACACTTGGCTTCACCGGAGTGACTGGTGCTAGCGGACCGCAAGGACAAACTGGACCTAGAGGTCCTACCGGTGCAACTGGACACACTGGAACGGCTGGCGTTGTTGGACAACAAGGCATCACGGGTGTAGTGGGTGGAACTGGATCAATTGGATGGACTGGAGATACTGGAGTGACAGGACCACCTGGTGAGAAGGGTCGGGTGGGTATTACCGGTGCGTCAGGGGCAACTGGTGTGACGGGAGTAGTTGGCTTTACTGGGCCAACTGGAGCGACAGGGCCAGCAGGGATGACTGGGCCAACAGGTGCTCCAGGACTGCGAGGTTTCATTGGTGATACTGGTCATGTTGGAATGACGGGCTATACTGGACGCACAGGAGCAACTGGAGACACGGGTGTTACTGGTGAGTGACGTTACTCTACTGCATCTACACTGTGTCTCAAAAAAGGGACCCCGACATTATCGACTGTAACTTTGGGAAGGATTAGCGGATTTTAATGATTTTTGGCACAAATATTCCTAAAGCAACTGGCCATCAAATGGCTGTTCAATTTCCCACCTCACCCAACATCTGCTTCTACACTACCTGGGGA
>Ga0209681_1000406_pt1 | contig 11101 bp, 7 predicted proteins | sample WorMetLIZISLAND2_3_FD_187416 | JGI IMG/M metagenome (GOLD analysis project Ga0209681, IMG submission 187416) | Marine gutless worms symbiont microbial communities from Max Planck institute for Marine Microbiology, Germany - Olavius clavatus LIZARD... ... | reverse complement strand
CCCCCGCTATGTCACTGCTTATAGGCTTTGGTTAAAGTGCACCGGAACATGCCAGAACTGAGTTCCAGCCTTCCAGGCCCCTGCAAAATCGTCGCCTTTAGTTATGGGCCCCACATTTACCAAGTTCTTGCCAGAACCCTGGTATTGGGCTGCTCTATCTTCAAACAGTGAAGAAGAAGAAGATATTTATTTGGCTCAGACAGTTTGACAATGACAGTAACAATAGAACAATAGAACATTAATACTGAGCCGGGTTGCCAGAAAACCCGGCGGTCAACTAAGCTGGCCACCCAAACACATTTCTTAATTATCATAAAAACTACATACACAAACACTACTACTACTGAACATTCTACTAGATTTTACTAAGAAATTTTTTTAAAAATCTGAAAGAGTTCTGGGTCCCCACTTTAACACTTTAATCACTGCTTGTAGGATCTGTGTACAAGGCTTATAGGATCAAACCAGTCAATGGTGGTGGAAAAGCCATTCCAAACGTCCGCATCACGGACAGTGAAGAACAACTTACAACAAAGGATGTGAGTCATTCATGCTGCGTAACTTTCTGTTGCACATTGTGATGTATCTGTTAGCAACGTGGATAAAGGTTGTGTTATAAGTAAGTAAGTAAAGGAATTTGGAAGACACAAAACTCCTGGAAAGGCACAGTTTAACTCCTAGTACAATGTGCTGCAATCCTAGTTCTGAATGTAAAAGTCTTCAGTGACCACTGAAACTATTTGAAGCTGATGTCAGTTTGCCTCAAATGAACTGGATAGCCGTTTCACGGCTTTGGGCCTGCAGCCGCAAATCACTTATTTCTAAAGTATCTCTAGTCGGCAAACACAGCTGATGTCAACTTTGGTCAGAGTGATTGGTTCACTCATAAGCTTTTAACATGCTTTTTTGTAGGTTGTATAAATTACTTACTTACTTACTTGCTTACTTATAAGTCACCTGCATTGCTGAACCGGGATCAGCTCCAACACCAGTGCTGGTGTATGAGTATGGAACTATGTATTCATTTTTCCAGTATATGAATAATAATAATTATTATAATAATAATCATCATCAGCATGATAATAAAGTGCCGTGGAAACAGTTGGTGTGTGGCAAGAGATGGCAATAGAGCTGACACAAGAGATCGGCAGACGCATCACCACAGTCACAGAAGACACCAGGGAAACCATTTTCCTTTTCCAATGCCTTTCTGTGGCTCTTCAAAGGAATGAGGTCGCCTTCCAGAACACCATGATTACCGACCGAAATGCCGTTACACATTTCTCTTACCGTACTTCAATATTATGCCTGTAGCTTTGTGCTAGTGGGCTATAATAATAATAATAATAATAATAGATATGTATAGCGACGTAATGTCGTAACTTCAGAGGTGCTGAAATGCTGTTTGTAGTGGCTACATCAGTTCAGTCTCGTTAAGCTTCATTTGAATCTCAACAAACTGGCACTAGGTGGCACTGCACGTCAACATGTCAATCACGTCAGCGACCACGTTTCAACCATTAACAAAACAGTCGATGCCAGGTCAGTTCTGCGTATATCAACAATAAACAATAATCTAACTTGCTTTATTATGCTTAATAGCATCGGCGCGTGGTGCACTGGTTAAAATGTTGGTATTGATCGACGAAGTTGCTCTAGACTGGGCATTGCTATACAGTTGGCCCGGTTAGTACTTGGATGGGTGACTGTCTGCTGACAGGCGAATCATCTCAGTATATATACAACTGTAAGTGCAATGTTTCTGCCTGGTTGTTCCTGCTATATCTGCCACATTTTTGTACAAGCGTATTTGTACTTGCTTTGCAAATTAAATGATGATAATGATTATTGTTAATGTTGTAGGTCGTGTAATGTTTTTCCGACAGTGAACATAAATGGAACATTACGTCATTTGTTGCTGAATCCAGTCCAGCTGGTGGAATATCAGCAGCAGTTACAGCACGTTCTTACCCGCTACCTTCAGCGGCTTCAGTGGCTGCTCTCAGGTAATGTTAGAACTTTGCATGCATTTCTAACACACAACGACAAATATTTTGCATTAACCCTTTCGACATGCAGGCTGTCGGTCTGACCGCCTGTACGATGGCCATTGGGCTGTTACTAATTATATAACACTAACAACACATTATGATCGTATACTGTCCGTACAATCTCTTGAGTGTCCCTTACGGAACCTGAAGTTGAATGCATGCGCAACAATTTATTTCCGTTTTTTACTCCTTATAATAATAATAATAATAATAATAATAATCAGGACAATGTTTATGGTGCTGTCATCATGACTCAGAGTCATTGCGAGAATTCACCCGGTTCACGTGATGAATGCAGAACAGTGCGAGACGGCTGCTGACCTTCGGATCAAACCGGCGGATGTTACTTACTGATTAACATACACTGTACAGTTTGCCTAGATCCATTGGTAGTTGTTACGAAAGGGTTAAATCGCAATTGAAGGGAGGTGGACAAGAGGAAGACCAAGACAGTGACTGGACGACATGATCACAGATTGGACCAGGAGAGCAGTAGCGGAATGTACAGCCCTATATAGCTAGGGACAGGAACCAGCAGAAAGCCGACATGCATGGTCCAAGGTCCCTGACCATGGACAGATCCACGCATGGATGGAGGCGGCAGCCCAACAATTGACCAAAAGTAGTGACCGGTTATGGCTGCCCAAAGCAGTCTGCCTCAGACATATTTCATTTAAATCTGTGAATTTTGTCCCCTCTTTTTATGTGAAAATGGACAAAGAGGCTCTTCCCCCATACTCGACTGCCGGGACCCTTATTATAGGCTTACACTCTGCGCTCGCCATGGTCTGTCCACCTTTGGCAAATCCCGGATCTGCCAGTGCTTGCAACAATAGTTTGTGAGCAGTTGGTGTAGGTTTGCAGTGGCTGTTGAATTGCTGTACTTTAGGCAGTCGACGTGTGTTTGGTACGGTCGTCGAGAAGTCGTGCATTTTCCTTGTTGACACTTCTGGATCAATGGACCCACACATGGACGAGCTCAGGAAAGAGTTGATCCATCTTGTCTGGGAACAGCTTCACAAGCACAGTGTCCGGTTAGTGTCATTGGTCAATAATTAATCACTACTTTTAGCTGACTGTACAGTGTACACCGTGCATGCATCTGTCTGTAATATATTTAATATGAAATCGTACAAAAGTACAGTTTAAAAGTTAGTAAAAATAATTACTGAGTACACAGTGACTCTGGCATAAAATCAGTCTCAGAAACATCAAACAATGGCAGCGATATTAGTCCATACTTAACACAGAGTAGTTCCTTAATAATCTGAATCTTGTCTAATTCTGGCACTGGCAGTTCCAAATTACGATGAAACAATGACCAAGCAAGTTTACTGCATACTGCATGAATACTGTGTAATGACAAACCATAACTATCACAGCACTGCTGAGCATTCCTACCAAGAGGGGAGAGCATTCTCATGAAATAGACGCCATGATCTTATGAGTAGGGTTACTGTGAACGCATTTACACTGTTATTTAGCCTAAAGTCTTCGATCTTTGGGGTGTCAAAATTGGCAATCTCGTCCAAGAGAAATGCTTCCAGTTTTTTGTAGAACTGGGGTGGGGTAGCTGCTTTCAACAGAAAACCTGCAATATCCGTGGATCTGGTGAGATAATGCCGAGCTTGCTATAGAAAGTTGCATATGTGCTTTTGACTGATATCAAAAAATCAACAACTTGGATGACCTTGAACGACCGTTATGCACTGTGATTTAAAATACATGCGTATTTCAGAGATCACAGCCAACATTTGAATTATTGCACCATCATGCAGTCTCCTTAAGGGAGCCATGGCTTTCTTGTTTTTCACGCAGTAACATGGAAAGATACCAAAATCTCCTTTGTAAGACATCTTGGCTAACACAGAAGCATGCTGGGACATGGAGGTCCATTGCAGTATACTATTCAGTGGCTGATGCTGTTCCTGTGGTTTTGACAGTTGCATGTATAACTCTGTGATATAGGTTCAACCTTATTGCATTCTCGAGGTCGTGCAGTAGCTGGAAAACTGAACTTGTCGATCCGACGGAGGAAAACTGCCATGATGCGGCGCAATGGATTTCCAACCTGGTTGCTGATGGAAACACATGCACCCTTGAAGCGCTGCAGGTGTTTTTTGCGTTATGCTTAACAATGCATCGGACTATCAGACCAACGGGCTATAATGGACCCCTAACCCTAGTCCATCCGTCCATTAACCCAATAGTCCGTTAGCCCGATAGCCTGTTAGTCCTATAATCTATTACCAAACAGTCTGATATAGCCCATTATGTAATCCGATAGTCCAAGGCATTATTCAATATCTTTATTTCAGGCACAAATGGCCCATAGGAAACCACTGAGCTACTGAAACGGAAAAAAGGAGAGAAAAAACAGTACAATAACAGAACTATACAAACCACTAGCAGGCTCTCAACTCTTGCAGACTAACAACCATATCATTATTACACAAACTCCTGCACCTCTCAAAAATACAGTGACAGTTATTAAGTGTAACTGGCTTTTTTACCGGTTTAAATTGGCAGTTTGATCATTTCATGTTCTGCCATGCTATTCTTTGCCATCCCTTCCATGATGTCTTTTCTCTGACTTCATTGCACTGGTTTTACCAGTGAGACTTCATCTAACACTTATCAGCCACCCCTTCGTTGGTGTACAGTTTCCCTGTAACACTGTAATTAGGGTTGTAAATTTTCGGGAAATTTATTATCAGAAGGAAATTTAGGCACAATCTCTCTTGGAAATTCCTGAAAGGTTAGCGACCGCTTTGGAATCACTATGGACCAGTGAACACTGAACACTAACCAGTTTTTTCTGTTGCAGATGGCATTTTCACTGTATCAGGACACTGCCGCTGATGTGTCCGATTCTGTTGGTTTTTACTTGCTGACTGATGGTAAACCGGACACGAGTATGTCACTGGTGATGAAAAATGTGTCGGAGATGAACGCTGGCAGAAACATCATTGTCAACACAATCTCGTTTAACTGTCCTGACAGGTAACTGCCTACATGGTGTTTGAGTCGGTGCCTTTTCTTCACACTTGAAATAATAAATTGTTCTCGAGGTACATACATGATAAAAATGGATAATGTACAGATAAAAACTAGAAAATATAAAATAAAATAAGGTAAACATTAATCAGTCAATCAATCAATCAATTTATTTGCCAAGTATGACAAAAAGCAAGCATAATGAACAGTGGTGGCAGGACAACAAGGCAGTGACTGCACTAACAGTTGCCCTCGAAAAAACACAAGTAAAATCAAACATTAATTTGTTATAGCGCACTCAAGCTAGACAAGCCGCATCAGGGCACTCAGGTACATGCCTTAAACGTAGCCGGTACTTATTTACCAACCCCGAAAGGATGGAGGGTTGAGTAAACCCAGGCCCAGGGTGCAAAGAGCAACTGGCCCATCGTTGCTACGTGACCACCTGCGGCCAGCGGGACTCGAACCCCGACCTCGCGATCGTTAGTCGAGCACGCTAACCACTAGGCTATCGCATCACCCAAGGCGTGGGATTGACTACCAGCACATCTGATGTCGCTTGTTCAGGAATACAGGTAAGCCCAGGTAACATGTGAATCGTGTATTGAATGTTGCAGCTTGGCTAACGAGTTTCTAAAGAATCTGGCGACGCAGAACAACGGCCGGTACTTGTGTGTGTCCCAGCGACATGCCAGCGACGGCGCATTCGACGCCCATCTGTTTGCTCATCAACTCGTTGAAAACAACTTTGCCGATCCAGAGGTGTGGTCATCATTATTTCATAATCTACCACACGGCTAGATTCTGAAGTTCATTTTTGTTACTTTTTGTCATAGAGGCGTACATGCCAATTTTTTCTATGGGGGCTGAGCCATCATTTGCCTGAAAAATTTTTCGACAGTGCCTGAAAAAAAACTGCTATGCTAACTTGCAAAATTACTTTGCCCGACTCACCCCACCCAACTGTTAGTAAAAATCCCGGATTTCGGGCACTTTATCTCGCTAGACAGATTGAATTCCATTTTCTCGTTTAATAAATACAATTTTTTTTCATTTTTGGCTGTTGGCTTCTGCCCGAAAAATTTAGCTTTTGCCAGAAAAATAATGGCTTTGCCCAAGTCTGGGGACTGCAGTCCCGTCTGGGGACTGCAGTCCCCCAGTCAACTCCCCCAGCTCGTACATCTATGCTTTTTGTGGCACTATGTTGAAGGGCAGCTGTGCTTAAGACAGTGAACTTTCACGCAGTGTTTGAATTGAGGTGTTTTCGTGGGGTTGGACCCCCAGTTATTGTTTCTGATGCAGCCAGTCTTTACCCATATTTCTAGCTGGAGTGTCAGGATTGACTCCCTCAGTCAAATATGAAAGTTCTCTAATCTGTAATTCTTGCATGTAATTCATATGTTGTGTACAAATATACTGACTTCTCTTTTGTGTTTTTTACACTGTTTTGTTCCAAATATAATATTTTTATGTGCTGCATATTTTTACATGCATTCCTGCATCACCATTTGAGTGCTATGCACACATCATTGGTGTATATATGGACGACCCCCACCCCAGTTATTTTGATACAGTTCAAATGCTGCTTTCAGTTTCTCGTACATTACCAAGGTTTTGATCCCAGCCCCCAACAGACAACCATTTTGTCGCCATTTTCCATGCAGTAGTAATTAAGTCTGTTACCCACTGATGTTCATTTTTCATTTGTTTCTCGTTCTTAATGGTATTATTGTCTGTGTTCTAATGTATCTGGTTTGTTGTTGTAGTGCCCGCCAATGCCGCAGCTGGTAGGCGACGATGTGGTCAGATTGGCAAAGGAGATCGAGAAAGGTCGACGTTTCCTCGCTCAGTCACGAGCCTATCTGTACGTATGCAGTGGTGGATTCAGTGGGGGGCCGGGATGGGCCATGGCCCCCTCCTCGCTCGTATGTCGTCCAAAATATAAAATCAACTGGTACAAAGGATTGGGCCAGTCCCAGGCTGTCTAAAAAGCAGTCATTGCTATTGATAGAATTATACGAAAGTTTACCATACACACGACATAACAGAGATCTAAATTCATGCAAGAAATTTTTCTGGGGAGGAGGCACAGCCCACTCCACCAGTGGGGATGGGAGACCCCTCGATCACCCTCTTTACTAATCTTGGATCCGCCACTGATTGTACGATATTCTGCTGCTGAATGTCTTCTCGTAGTGTTAAAATTGGCATTTAGGTAGATGACTTTTCAGTTTTCATAATAATAAATAATAATAATAGATTTGTATAGCGCCGTTAGGTCGTAATTTCAGAGTCGGTGGGTAATGTCAGTGCCAGTAAGCATCATGTGTTTGTAGTGTTATAATGTAATGTGATAATGTAAGAAAAGCCTTTTAGGTGAGGCCATGCATGTGGGGGCACTTTATGTTGTCAGAAACAAAAATTGAGATCTAAAAACACAGATAAGCCAGCTGTAACCCTAAGTTATCAGTCAAAGCTAAGTGGAAAAAATGATTATTGAAGCACTGACGGAAAGACTGAAAAGTCAATAAGCGTGATGGTGTCAATAATGGCAGACAGTTCCATCGCCATTCTATGGCCATCAGGAAACTGTAGTTGCCAAAAGTCTCATTCCCCCTTGTACTAAATTCCGGTGGTGCCCATAAAAGACAACTCTAGTCGCCCAGTTGATATCTGTACTTGGCAGTTGGGTACATACAGTCCACACAGAATGCGGCCACAGACGGTCTCGAATATTTTCACAGGGACGTAGAGTTGCTGAAGATATGCAGGATCAGCATCATGGACATTAGACTTTCAGTTTACAGAGACACACAAACTATAGTGAATATGAAGCTTGTATGTGTTTTTGTTCACATAGAGACATGTATGAAGATCTGAAAATGTCTCAGCAGCCAGCACATGACTGTAAGTTTCTGAGATTTTAGCTGCTAGCTTTACGCTCTCATTTAATGTGTTGTATGTTGTGTTGGAGTCTTGCAGTTTGAAATATGTTGATGAGATTGCTGAGTTTCAGAATTGGCCAAGTATGAGGGGCATTCAAAAAGTTCGTAGCCTGACATAGATGAACACAAGAGAGTTAAATGATATTATGTCACAGATGACTACTAACCATCACTACTTACTTGCACAGGTTATTATTTGGCTAACTTATCTATGGTGATTTTATTCTATGGTTTTCTCTGCACGACTATAGTGCCGTGCATGTTGACCGACGTTTAGAAAGCCGATCGCGCTGAAACATCCGCACGCCTTCTCACTCTGTTCAACGAAAATCCGAACAACTTTAGTTCATGATTTGTAACTGTACACAAGACCTGGCTTCAGCACTTTGATCCTGAAAGTAAAGCACAAAGTATGGCCTGGAAACATGTCATTTCTCTACCTCCCAGAAAGTTTTGCATGATCGCATCAGACTGCAAAGTCATGATCACCGTTTTCTGGGATTCTAAAGAAATTCTATTGATTGACTATCTGGAACATAGCAGAACTATTACAGGAACCTACTACACTGATTTGATTGGAAAATGTCGAGTGGCACAAAAAGAGAAGAGACGAGGAAAGTTGTGACGCAGAGTGTTGTGTCCTCAGGACAATGCACCTGCTCACTCGTCATCATAAGCACTGACTGCCGTCCGAAATGCAGGCTTTGAACTGCTCCGCCACCCACTCTATTCGCCAGATTTGGCCCAGATTTGGCCCCCAGTGACTTTATTTGTTTCCAAAACTGAATGAATTCACGAAAGGACGGAAATTTGCTGACGATGATGATGTTATCTGCACCGCAAGTGACTGCCTGGAGGACCAAGATCAAGAATTCTTCTACAATGGAATATGGGCCTTGGAGAATCACCTAACTAAGTGCATTTCTGTTGAAGAGAACTATGTTGAAAAGTGACAAAATATTATGCTTATGTTACGACCTGCTGGCAACTGGACCTCCATGTGCTAACAGACGACAGACCGGCTAGCTGAAACTCTAGTCTGCAAGGTGGCTGATCGGCCCATGCGCGGTTTCGTTAGGTGTTTCTGGTCACTGAACACTGTAAATTAGCTGTTGACTATATCAGACAGAAGATCGATATAATAAAGTAGTGTAATAACTCAGAGAACCGTACATATTATCAGAATCTGACGACAGAAGTTACTCAAACACGTTTTCTATCGTTATCCGACATCTTACTATAATTTATGCGTACTGACCTAGTTTCTTGTCAACCAATGACAACGGAGGATCAAGGCCGCCGCTAAGACAATAGAAAGTGAGGCTTAGATTAATAGTTTACGGTATCGAAATTTGGTGAAGTGCTGTTCATCACACTTATATTCTGTTGTTAACTGTGTCAGGCTACGAACTTTTTGAATGCCCCTCGTAATGTTGCATATAATTTGTACCTTTACGGCATTCAGTAGGACTTACGGCCTGTAAAAATTTCGGCTTCAAAACTTCTTGGGATACTGTCGTGGTAGTTAATGTATGTAGGTGGAATACAACCCAAAGTACACCATAGGCATGAGGACTTTCAACCTGTCCCTTGAGGATGCTTAGGATAAGGATGAGTGCACATTGCAATGCCAGATTAAGCTTCTTGAGTCCCTAAGGCACATTTGATTTTTTTTTCAAAAAATGACCCCGAACAAAACTAATGCTATTTTTTGATGCCATTTCAATTTTTTTAGCCTAGAAAACCTTATTCTTCCCTTTAATGCCATTATCACTATTTTTACAGTCTAGAGAAATGGGCTTCCAGTAACACAAACACATTTCGAAAACTTGTAGGCCTGTTAACTGAAACAAAATGTGCAAACTGTAGGTCGTATACAAAAGTTGAATACTTTCACGTTTTAATGTTTATTTGTATGTATGTACATGTAAGTAAGCAATGAACTGTGGAACTATTCTAAAAAAACTGGCCTGGGTTTTTGGCTGGCTCTAAAGCATTTGCCTTGTTTGCCTAGTACCGCATAGTAAATCTGTCACTGGGACATTGAGAATTAAGGGGACAATTGGTTAAGCCAAGTTTACCTGGAAGATGGCTGTTAAAATGTGTGTGTGCGTTCATTTGACATACAAATATTGTATTTTTAACACTGTAGGTTTCACGGTTGGACCAACCGCAAAACGAAGACCAGTATCGGCTAAACGCTAGCAAGCATCATTGCTGTTGGGTTGTAATGCATTTATCACTGTACAGTAATTCTGAACATTCCGCTGTATAATAATTAATGTATGTATCTGTAAGTTATTAATGTTATCATTGATGTTATATATAAGCCATAATGTATAGTGTGTACCCATTGGAGCTGTGTTGTTCTGTGTCATGCGACGTTGCGTGCCGTTATATTGTAAACGTGTCGTCTCTGCGAGTGTGCCAACTGCATAGCTTCAGCTCTGTTTTTACTAAAATTAGAAATCACTCTAAAAAGGGTTTATTTGTCGTATGAGAGAGACCCTGTCAGATAGTTGTTTTTGTTAAGTGATAATAAGTTTAGAATATATTAGGTGATTTTCAGTGAATCTGAAGTGTCGTGAGAGTGTGAAATGCTTTTCACTAATAAATTGTAGTGGGTAGTTTTTTAAACTGGGTTTTAATTTTTCAGCAATTTTTAGTAAACACAAGCACGGCTATATTGTTCAGTCGGTCAAATGGATGAAATGGATGACACCCTGAAGTCCAAAGATGTTGGAGGTCGATTATTTTTGATGGATGCTTGCCACTAATTTTTGTGACTGTAAAAGGTTGCTTTTTGTCCAAGAACTGAGATGCCTCTGACAGTTGACCGCATGATGTAATGTAATTATGACAATTGCAGCCGTGAACATGACAATGTATTGCTTGTATATTGGCCAGTTTATATACATATTATATTGGTTGCGTTCGTAATCAAAAATCCGATCAATCCAATCTGCTTAAATTAGTTCAGAATCAAATCCAGATCTGCTTGGAGGCATCTGAGAACAAGAAGCTCAGCTACCGCAGAGAAACAGCGCGTCAGCTGCCCACATGGAGGGGGGCTAGGCCCTCCAGCCCACTCCCCCTCCGCCCCCTGTG
>Ga0209681_1000405_pt1 | contig 11116 bp, 4 predicted proteins | sample WorMetLIZISLAND2_3_FD_187416 | JGI IMG/M metagenome (GOLD analysis project Ga0209681, IMG submission 187416) | Marine gutless worms symbiont microbial communities from Max Planck institute for Marine Microbiology, Germany - Olavius clavatus LIZARD... ... | reverse complement strand
ACACGACTTGTACTGGCACTCGTTATGTGTAGACTAGACTACTGCAACTCAGTGTTATCCGGATTGCCAAACTGTACATTGGACGTTCTGCAGAGAGTCCAAAATACACCAGCCCGTTTGATATGTCAGCTGAAGGTGCGCGACCACATCTCATCTAGTCTGCAAGATTTGCACTGGTTGCCAGTTCGGTATCGTGTCCAGTACAAACTGTGCATTCTGATGTACACAATTCATCATGGACAGTCTCCAGCCTATTTGAGAGAACAGGTGAACACTGTAGCCTCACAGTCATTGCGTTCTGGACTACGTTCTGCCGACACAACAAACTACTCGTCACCTCGACTACTCACAAGGTTCGGAGAACGTGCTTTCTCTCACGCCGGACTAGCAGCATGGAACTTTTTGCCACACGAACTCAGAGCTGCACCAACCCTGAACTGTTTCAAATCCAGACTGAAGTCACACTTTTTTAAGATCGCTTTTAATCTGTAGGCTTAATGTAGTTTTGGTTTTACTGACTATGTAATGCACCGCTGTCCTTTTTTCAATTTGTAAATGGCACACTATAAATTACTAATGATGATGATGATGATGACGATGCAGGCTACATGTGTAGCAATTATTGTCCTCTCACTTAGTATGGTTCTGAGCCCTCGGTCGGAATTGGTGGTATCCAGAGTATTGTCTGGAATTTCACGGCAAAGTTAAGATTGGCTGCGACATTTGCCGGCCCTTCAAGGTCTGGAAGGCTTGTTTACATTCAACCGCCTAATCAAACGGCGTATTTTCTCTTCATTAGCTTTTACAACGGTGATGCATTAACACCAACATTGTTACATAAGCATTATGTTGTTTTCGATTGTTTTCGATATTTACTTTCAGTGGTTCCAGAGATGGACCTAGATGCTGAACATGGCGGGTACACGTCGCCGGTTGCTGTACACGTCAAGCTGAATGGACCATCCACTAATTTCACGATACTTGTAGTCGAGACGACCGCTCCACTACTGTCAGTCCATCGGTAACTTGGCTCAGGGTTACCATCAGAACTACACGTCAATACATCACCGGCTGAGAACGGTCCAGTAGATGGAGTGATGCTCACTGTAGTTGGACAACCTGCAGACAAGGTTGTATTTGTATTACAAACAGTATTATGATGATACTAACATCTCTGTTATCTGCATCATTAAAGTTGAAATGAAAGCAATTAATCTGGCAAAACATTTCATTCTATCTTGTTTCAAATGACCCATCGCTTAACAATCACCCAAGTGTCGGCCGGCAGTCGACGGTGAGAACTGCCTGCCTAGTATCCTTTGTGATAAGTTGTAAAATTTTAAACGAGTGAAGTTTACGGATTTTTACTGCCCCCCAGTATAGAATTGACCAACATGTCACAGCATTCCCATAATGCAGGCTACATGTGTAGCAATTGTCCCCTCACTTAGTATGGCTCTAAGCCCTCGGTCAGAACCAATGGTATCTCAGGTATCTCACAGCAAAGTTAAGATTGGCTGCGACATGATTTGCAGGCCCTTGAAGGTCTGGAAAGCTTATTTACGTTCAACCGCCTAATCGAACAACGTATTTTTTTCTTCAGTAGCTCGTACAACGGTGATGCAATGTCGGAGAGGTCCATAATGAAGCACGCAGGTTCCTAAGTATTACCTGATCTGTACGTGCATTTGAGGCAACAATCTTACAGATGGTGTCACGAACACCAACATTGTTACATAAGCATTATGTTGTTTTCGATTGTTTTCGATATTTACTTTCAGTGGTTCCAGAGATGGAGCTAGATGCTGAGCACGGTGGGTACACGTCGCCGGTTGCTGTACACGTCAAGGTGAATGGACCATCCACTAATTTCACGATACTTGTAGTGGAGACGACCGCTCCACTACTGTCAGTCCACCGGTAACTCGGCTCCGGGTTACCATCAGAACTACACGTCAACACATCACCGGCTGAGAACGGTCCAGCAGACGGAGTGATGCTCACTGTAGTTGGACAACCTGCAGACAAGGTTGTGTCTGTGTTACAAATAACTGTTTTCATATGGTATGGTATTGTATCGGTATTGAAGACGCAGGCATGAAGCCTCTATGTCCACGTCTCTATAACATAATTCAGTACAATTACAAGTCAATTCTGACTCACACGTCCGTATCCAGTTCTGGTAAGATCATATCTAAGGTTATGGTACATTTCTTGATTATTCCAAAAACTGCCTAAGTTATTCTTAGATCTATTGACTAAACTTGAATTAACAACATGATGTTAACATTGCCGTCATGCGTACCATTAACTTTAAAATGAAAGCATTTTAACTGAAACTGATATTTCATTCAATCTTCTTTGAAATAACGGCCATTAGTGAAACCTCAATGTGGCCAGTAACAACCGAGCAACATTCGATGTATAGCCAACACTAATTCTGAACTTTTTCAGTTGAAAAATTAATTGTTTTTCGCTTATGCAAGACAGTGTGTTGTTCAAATCTAGACAATCTTATTTTAGGTCGTATTGTCCGTGATCGTCGTCAGTATCACGTTTAAATTTGACCCACAGCAACGATGCATTAATGTCCAGCCTACCCTATGTGTAACGCATGTCGCAAAAATATGCCTGTTCACATTGTACTTGGTTGTCAATTTTGTTCATGTTTGCATTTTACAGCGCGTCAGCATAGCTTGCTATGCAGAGCGCTGTATTAGCTATAGTAAATCCGTCCGTCTGTCTGTCCGTCCGTCTGTCCGTCACACGCTGGCACTGAGTCAAAATGACTCAAGCTACGATCATGGGGTCTTCACTGGAGGATAGCCCCATGATTCTAGTTTCCTCACGCTTAACTTCACCACAAAAGTCCAAAGGGAACATAGGGAGCGAGGGCGCCGAATGAGAGAGGGGTAGGAAAAATAGGCAATTTTTTTGTAGCCAATAAGTCGCCGTATCTCAGAAACGGTGCAAGATAGCACCACAGTAACAATGGCGGACTAATAGGAAGTCGCATACGCGCTTTCGATTGGTACCAAAATCATTGACCTTGGATGACCTTGAACGACCTTGAACGGCCAAAACGCACTCTGGTGCAGAAAAGATGCGTCTTTTGGAGCCCACTGCACAAAATTGAATGAAAATGAAGATAGACCCATACACGCAGCGACAAAAATGTAGGCCGATGACTCTAGTTTCTGGAAATATAAGGTATATGCGGATACTCGTTGGGGTTCCTCTTGGCGGGGGCCTCAAATGAGAGTGGGGTTGTCGACGACAGCAATTTTTTGGCGATTTGAATGGCTACTTCTTCGGTAACTTCACAGATAAGGCCAGCAATATTATATGATGATATGCTGCCCCTTGTTGACCTGCGACTGATTGCAAAATGAATATGACCTAGAATGTATATTTAGAGGGTTTGACTTTGAAGCATAATTACTTTAAAACTAATGAACGTAGATCCATACTATCAGCGGCAAAAATATAGGTCAATGACTTTAGTTTCTGGCAATATAAATCATTTGTAGACATTCGAAGGCGTTTCTTGCTGGGACGTCTTCAAACTTGAGTGGGGTCGTTGAAATGGACGAATTTGCCGTTTTCCCGTCGCCATATCTTCATAAGCTTCAGAATAAGGTCGGCATGAATTGCACATTACGACAACACACCGTTCTGGATTCCTGCTGGCACCAATAAGGATGACCTTGAATGACCTTGAATGACCGATTCATCTTAAAGTGCGCTTAGTGGACGGCACGCTTGACAAAATTTGTTGCGGGTTTCGGATTCGACCATAATGCATAGGTGTAGCCAGAGGGGCGGAGGGAGAGTGGGCTGGAGGGCCTAGAGCCCTCCATGTGGGCAGCTGACGCGCTGTTTCTCTGCGGTAGCTGAGCTTCTTGTTTCATTCTTTAAAAACTGAGTAGAAATTACTAAAATTGCAACCCGGTTGCAAATGCAGTACTGCATCCGACAAGCAAGCAATAAAACAAACTATCAACAAGAACGGCCGTTTTACGCTCTGCAAATAAGTAGAAAAACATGCCACAAACATTTTAACAATTCCGGTGTATGCCTGCAGTACATCACAGTAGCAAGATGCGGTTTCTCAACAAAGATGACAAAGTTTCTGAGGTGACGAGGGGAGTGTAGTATGGGAATATAGGAAAGGGCTCTATGTGGGGAGATGTCCCCCTCACCACTCAGAAGATGCTTTAAAATTTCCCAAGAGTCAGATGACGGTCGTCAACTGATAAGCTGTGAGATCTGCCTGGAAGTTACAAAATCTTACCGAAGCCAGTCCTTACTAAAGTAGACCTTATATATACAGCTACAGAAAGTGTCACTAGCATAAATACTGTTGTTTTCGATATTTACTGTTGGTGTTTCCAGAGATGGACCTAGATGCTGAGCATGGCGGGTACACGTCGCCGGTTGCTGTACACGTCAAGCTGAATGAACCTTCCGGTAAAGTCACGGTACTTGTAGAGGAGACGACCGCTCCACTGCTGTCAATCCACTGGTAACTCGGCTCAGGGTTACCATTAGCACTGCACGTCAACACATCACCGGCTGAGAACGGTCCCGCAGATGGAGTGATGCTCACTGTAGTTGGACAACCTGCAGACAAGGCTGTGTTAGTGTTACAAATAATTGTCATCATCAGTATCATTGACTGAACACTGGATGCCACTACACTGTAACTAGTAATATTTCATTCTATACCTGGTTTGAAATAACCGACATTAGTCAAACCACGACGTTGCCCTTAACGACTGTACGATATTCATAATTTCACTAACTCTGAAAAAGAAGTATGTTCACGTCATTATTACTCCATCATCCCGATCGGTTGTAAATAAGAGTTATATTGTCAGCTGAAAGTATGGTAGGCTATAGAGGTGGACATAGAGGCTTCAAGCATTGATCATTTCCTGGCGTTGCAGAATCTACGTGCATGCTCACACATCGTTGTTAGTCTTGGATAGCTTTCAGATCAAAGATGACAGTGAGTCAACGGGTCAAACGGATTAGCAACTTGGAGGGGTTGGGTTACGTGGGTCTCTGGTCGTTGTCTGTGATCCAGTGACTCGCAATACACAAGCTACGTATTACAATGCTTACAAATCACGTTTGGGTCCTCTAAGTAAGTAAATAAGTAAGTAAGTAAGTAAGTCAGAGTATTTCTAAGGCGGTTATATAAAATGTCACAAAGCGCCATGGCCTAGTCAAACATACATGTCTTCAGTACTGTTTTAAAATGTTTGTAGCTGATGTCAAGTGTTTGCAGGCCACATTGGTAGACTGTTCCAAATTCGCAGACCGGCAGCGCCGAAGCTCTCTCTCTGTACATCGTGAGCCATAAAAAAGTAAGTACAATGTAAAGCATTCCATTCGTACAAGAATGTGTTGAAATTCCTCATCAAACACGGAAGTTACAGGCCAAAAAGTCGCACGTTTTTATGGCTTACGACGCATAGTATCACGTTCAGATTAATCAGATGATAAAACCAAATGATTAATCTCAACGATTAATTGCACGATTGGGTAACCGGAACAGGGTGGTTAATATCCGGGTATGATATTCTACTGATGTTGTTTTGGTTATTTGCGCTTCGGTCCTAGTTCTTTTTTCATTTTTTTTCGCTCGCGAGTTTTGGCAGTGCGAGAATAATCACTGAGCTACACGTGTGAAAATACTGGCTGAGAGAAAACAGAACTGGTATCGGTAAGAATAATAGACAATGTCAGTGGAGTATGTAGTTGTGACACAACAAAAGTTATACTCGGGGCTCGGTTCCAGCGGGAACGCCTGGGAACGGCGTTCCCAAAGTTATTTTGGCAGTGGGAACAGCCAACGGCGTTCACAGGAACGCAATAGTCCGTTAGTCATTCGTTGCACTTGCGCTTTTGTGAACACGCCGCGACTTACGCCTAATTCGTAACTCACTATGCTGTCTATAATCAGCCTAACTCTAAACTGTCTAATTCTGCAAAGTCTGGACAATTTAGACACGGTCGCCGCCCTCCCTCTCTTAGCTTCACATTTAATAATACACAAGCGGTAAGGCTGGGTAAGTAAGTAACAGTAAATTAACAAAATAGGCTTAAACATTCTATCAGACTATGCAGGCACGTCTGATACATTAATAACAACAGTAATGTGTTGGCCTAATAACAGAAGCAAACGAACATTCATGGGCATACTATACAAATTGCTAACGTTTGGCATTTTGCCTTCGCCAACACCTAATACGGCATTTAAACCAGCCTTAGATGAACTGTACAAAAAGCACTCAGTTTGCACCAAAATTCACCTGTTTAAGATCCAAAATCGAAAAAAATTTTCTGGCTCCCGAGACTCCACCCCCCTCGGCGCCTTCGGCGCCTCGATCTTCGCGCCTTCGGCGCTCAAACTCGGCGTTCCCAGAGTTCTTTTTTTAGTAAACGACCCCTGGTTATACTGCGTAAGCTTACTTGTTGTCGGAGTAGTAGTTGTAGACTCAGTGGTCGTTGTAACCTCTGCAAACAGTTCGTTTAAAGATGCATTTATGTAGACAATAACATCAACCTACATCAGCCGTTCACTGCTGCTGCTGCTACCACTACTACTTGGCTGCCCTCGTTAGTTGCTGATTACAATGAAGTTAATAAGAGTAAATAAAGACCAACAGGCGTAAACAGTGCTACAATCGTTTTAGTTGGACGTGGAGTTGTATCACTGCATGTGGTTTTGATATTCCACACCAGCCTATAGCGTGTTGGCTCCTATGCATGTATTATTAGTGATAAATTTGTTAAATAAATACAGGCTTGCATTTCAGATAAAAAAAAACAGACTAAGACTACTTATAAAAGCAAAATCAGCAAAACGCATATAGGTCCAAACAAAAGTCGAAAACGGCTAAGCAGATGATAATTTAAGTAAAAAGAATACAATGTTACTTCTGTGAAACGTTTCCATATACATGTAATTTCGTGTCATTTGTCACATTATATGCATCTTTCGATGGGTATTTAATCGATCAAGCCATGGTCGAAAATTCAAGATTTTCTGTTACAGTATCGACGTATCCGTTAGCTTATAGGCTACAGTTAATCTGTCATATCAGTCAGAACGGCAGCAAATATATTAGGCCTACGGATATGAACATGAATATAAATATGATAGCTATGTTTCATTCACATCATGCTTTTGTTATTTATTTACTTCGACACATACCGTTTCATTCATCTGTTTTTACCGCTTTCATAGTATAGCGTTTGTCATGATTTGTTCTTTGTTTCTATAGGGCAGCTGTAAGAGCATTGTAGCCTTGTCTGTCCTGCTCGTGTCATGTTGGATGGTTTGATTGTATCTTGAGCGAAATAAATGATGACGATGAATATGTAAATAAATATAAATATACGTTGCAGATAAGCATAGCCAACTGAAAATGAGTTTTTCACGCAGTTCAACACTGCGTCTGCTAAGTCTGCACTACATTATGATAAACAGCATTATAATTATGCAGTTTAGAAACCTTAAGCTTCACGCGAACTTATTCCACGTATTGCTTAGAACACAGACGAGACACAAAATACCTGTTGTGGTAGTGCAGATCTTTCTGCACCTCCTTCCGTTGCCGTAATATCCTTCCTTACACGTGCACTTGTAACCTGTCGCGGTGTTGCGACAATAGGCGTTCTTGTGACACGGCTTGAGTAATTTACACAGGTCTATCACACAAACATTAAATCACTGAATGATTCCAATCAATCAATCAATCAATCAATTTATTTGCCAAGTAAGACAAACGCAAGTATAATGAACAGTGGTGGCAGGACAACAAGGCAGTTAAATGCACTAACAGTTGCCCTAGAAAAACACAAGTAAAATCAAGATTAATACAGGACTAATGGTACGTAGGCCTAATAGAATAGTCCCTTGGTCGAATAGTCCCTAATAGTCGAATAGTCCCTAATACAAATAGTCCCTAATAGTCCCTTTGTTTATAACGTGAAACACGTTATTGGAAACCATAGGCTAAAGCATAGTTAACCGTGAGATCTGTGCAGTTGCAACTGACAGCCAGTAGAAAACTACGACCCACATTAACATTTCGTAGGCTATAATCAATATACTATGGCGCCACGCATGCGCACAAAATAAAACCGTTTTGGCTGTAAATGATGACGTCACGTAACCAAGAAATGTCAAGACCATGACCCAGACACATTTCAACCTCAACATCTCGAAATCAATGGAGCACCTATAAAAAATCGTCCATGCCAATTCAAATGGTCACGAGGCCATACGAACGTGCTACTTTTTGAAGTATAACTCTCATAATTCTTCTTAGATTTTTACACTACTTATACCAATTGAAAAAAGAGTGAACACTTTAAAGAAAAATATACAAAACTTACAACTTTACCTTAACTGTGTCTGCACACTACCGGATAATAAGTAGAAACACATAAAACGGCACATTTTAAAGTCAATTGTCGCTGTATTTTATTGCTCAACAGCAAGAATGAGTATGGACCAAGTGATCTCTTTTTGAAGATGTTAGGAAATTCCTTTTGCAGTCTTCTAGCAGAAAATCTTTTATATTATAACAGGTTTTTGATCAAAATAATAATTTCATCTTCAAATCTCACAATATTTCATTAAAACTAATGCAAACTTTCGTTGCAATGTGACACACTTCAGAGGTCACTAACTGATGTAAGAGTACTACTAAGTAAGAACAATGTAGAGTGTTAATATTCCGTATAATAATTCATTGTATTAATTCCTTTCCATTGCTACAAGAGTGTTAAAATTCGTCAAAAAACACGGAAGTAAAAAGTCGCACGTTTTATGGCTTACGGTGCATACTAACACGTACCATAATGAAACAGAATGAATCTGAAAGATTAATTACACGATTGGGTAGCCAGAACAGGGTGGTTACTATCCGGGTACGATATTCTACTGATGTTGTTTTAGTTATTTGCGCTTCGATCCTAGTCCCTTTCACATTTTTTTCGCCCATGAGTCTTTGGGGTGTTAGAATAATCACTGAGCTGCGTATGAAAATACTGGCTGAGAGAAAGCAAAGATTGTATCGGTAGGACTAATACACAATGTTAGTAGAGTATGTATTGTGACACAACAAAAGATACTGTGTAAGCTTACTTGGTGTTGTAGTTGTAGTTGTAGACTCAGTGGTCGTTGTAACCTCTATAAACAAATATCACCTTTACAGTTGGTTTAAAGATGCATTTATGTAGACAATAACATCTAGCTCCATCAGCCGTTCACTGCTGCTGCTGCTGCTACTACTACTTGGATGCCCTCGTTAGTAACTGATTACGATGAAGTTAATAAATGTCAAAAACATGCCGGTAACCAGGGGGTCAGAGCGGGCGGACGACCCCCCCCCATCCGTCGATCAGAGCTCAGACGTCACTGCAGTCGTTTCGCCGGGATCTACAGACAGCTTTGTTCAAGGCCTCCTTTGCTGACTGACAGCGTGTTGTGATAATTTTTGTAAAGTGCCCCTGCAACATTCCTTGTTAAGCGTCACTTTAATCTCTGCATTTATAATAATAATAATAATAATAATAATAATAATAATAATAATAATAATAATAATAATAATAATAATAATAATCCGTCGGCAAAAGGTCCGCTTTTGAATGTGAAAGATTCAAAGAAAGTATTCGAGCATGCATCTGTTACAATACAACTTTACAAGAAAATAATACTTGACACTGAATACAATACAAGCTTGACATTGTATTTGTCGGTATGTGAACACAGACAAGGACATCAGAATATATACAAATAGACAATAACCAAGTTTAGAAAGATTTTAACAGTTAATTTCACATAATCACATTATGAATTAGATATGAATAACGACTTGTTTCGGGAAAAGAGGCCAATGGCCTGCTCCCGAAGATACCTCATTATCTTATCTTATCTTATCTTGTTTCAGACAGAAAAACTTTAAATTTTTATAACCAGAATTGCTCCTTTTTTAGCTCAAAATAGCCTATTGGCCGAATTTGAGAAAAAAGACCCCCGTCATCAGATGGCTGGTTACGGGCCTGAAAAACCTTAACCTTCGCGCGAAGCTATTGCTCGTATTTGAAATACCTGTTGTGGTAGAGTGGATCTTTCTGCACCTCCTTCCGTTGCCGTAGTATCCTTTCTTACACGTGCACTTGTAACCTGTCGCGGTGTTGCGACAATAAGCGTTCTTGTGACACGGCTTGTATAATGTGCACATGTCTATCACATAAACATCAAATCACTGAATGAATCCCTTTGTTTACAACGTGAAATTGGAAGCCATACTCTAAAGCATAATTATGCTTAGTGAAAGATCAAACAACCGTGACCTGTGTGTGTGGTTGTACTTGTTACAAAAGAGCAGTCCGGAAGGGGGTTCAACCTCGCAGCAACCTCAGCGCTTGGCCAGGTGACAGTTGCTGTCGCGTCTGCAGCTCCAGAATTGGACTCCATGCTCATCAACAAACTCACCGATGACAAGCGATCCGTCGTTTTCGACGGCGCAGTCCATTCCGTTCCGTTTCGTTACTTGACAGCCAGTAGGAAACCACGACCCACATTATAACATACGTTAAGTACCGAGTGGTCCAAAAATCGGTACCCCATTTTAATTTTGCGATAATTTCGGTAAATGTACTCCCGATATTAAACCATTTTTCGCTGTTAGAACAAGTAATTTTCGGGGGTTTCCGTTGGAACATGTTGCCGATGTTGTGGGTGCCAGCGAAGACACGAGGATAATCAGCCGTGAAATTAGTTTGCAATTACTCCTACCTATGTGTTCACCGTCCCTCATCGTCACACACAGAGAGACGGACAGACAGACAGACAACTTAATGTGGCATAACCGCGCTCTGCGTAGCATCGGGCGGTAAAACACCACCGATCTGCCAATAATAACTCATCATTTCAGGGTTACACATTTTGTATTAAAAATGGGCCCATTCTGAGGTTAATTCGGTTGTTAGCATACAGTGGCGTATATAGGATTTCACAAAGGGGGCCAATCCCTTCCCATTTTCTTCTCCCCTCTCCTCCCTTTCCATTCCCCTCCTCTCACCCTTTTCC
>Ga0209681_1000403_pt1 | contig 11117 bp, 8 predicted proteins | sample WorMetLIZISLAND2_3_FD_187416 | JGI IMG/M metagenome (GOLD analysis project Ga0209681, IMG submission 187416) | Marine gutless worms symbiont microbial communities from Max Planck institute for Marine Microbiology, Germany - Olavius clavatus LIZARD... ... | reverse complement strand
GAGATGTGGAAACCTTGCGAGGTGGTAACATGTAATGCAGTGGATGAGTAGGACATTTCAGTTCCTTAAAAGTACTCTGAGTTATGTCTTCACGGCGGTTGTCTAAACACACAAGGCCAGATTCCTCCAGGGCTTCAGAATATGACAGTTTGGGGTAGATTAGGCCACTAATGAGAGTCTGGAAGGCTCTACAGCTGATGCAGCTTGTTGCTATGTCATCCGTCACTGCCCATCAGTGACGGATGACGGATACTGTATTTGACACCAGTAGCAATAGCACCAGCAGCAATAACGTAACAGTGGTAACAGCAGCAGTGTGATTCTTGATAATACATGAAGCATTCCTTATTGTCAGTTGACATGGATATCAGTGATGACGTCATGTCGTCATAATTTTTTTATGCTAAATATCTCAAAAACTGACCGATATACAGCTTTGATTTCTATTGAGGACATGCCGGAAATCATCTATGCTGAGTCGAATGGTCACTTGGCCGATGATGTCGTGCGAACATATGACATCACAGTGGTGAGTAACTGGTGACATATAATGAAGCACACATATGACGTCGTCATTTATTTGCAAATGTATTTGAATTGTCATTTACAAGTGGTGCATTATCAATCAGTTTATTATGCAATTAATCATAAGACTTGTCATTGCAGGAAGCTGTCGTCCGTGCCAGGCTACATAGTACAGTGTGAGCACATGTCCACGTTTTTCCGTCATTCATCTTCGTCGTCATTAAATGCCAGCTTATCTCCATCATCACTAGTCAGCTCGACTGTCGTTTGTCAGTCGTCACCGCCAGTGTCAGCTAAGCTCTCTGGTAAGTGTTATCTTGCTTTCCAAGCTTGTGTGTTTTCCATTGGGTATAAGTGGGGCAAAAATAGCACATTGGCAGTCACCAAAAGATTTACTTGAAGATGTGGAGAAACTCGAGTGTAAATGGTCGTTGTGCATTAGAAGTGGCATATTTAGAAACATGCAATGGCAGGTCCGGATGTACATTTCAGATGTACATTTTCACAAATTTTAATCATTGTTTGCCCTAGCTTCTTCAATTTGATTGATTCAATTCAAACTGCATGTTATACACAGTATTCAGCCTGCCCTAATCCCTTCCATTTGTGATTAATTTTTCTCTTCGTAAAATCACACCTGCAAGAGCCTCCCCTAATTATGTATGCCCTATTGCCCTTGTGCATTAGGCAGAGAGCAGGGATTTCAGATTTTACATATTTATTCTATTTTCTCTGGAATATTTGTCTGCACAGTTGTCGGTTCTGTGAGTTGGCATTTCAGAGCCGATGTCACGATGATTCTAGTGTGAGACAACTGTCAGGCACTTTTATGTTTATTAAGGCCAAAAAAATTTACAGCACATCAGCATAGCAAGCTGTACTAGAATTTTTAGGCAAGGTAGCCTGTTTTGAAACTGTATTGCAGTAAATTATGTGCAGTCTCTTCTAGCACCAGTCACCATTCACAACTGTATGACGTTTAGCAGTATCCTACCCAGTGTGTGTGTGGGTCCATTTCAAGTCAATTACTATCTGTGTATTGGTTGTGTGTCAGTGGAGAATGGCTGGCCATGTAACAGTGCAGCCAGGTCCACCGTGGTCACACAGTCAGCTTCAGACTCCATGAATGCTGCTGGTAAATCTGCATATTTATTATATGTATATAGGCCAAATGTAAATAAACTGCAATCATTCTCGGAGTCTTTCTGCATTAACGTGCAACTAGCTTTCATGCATATTTATATATTTTACTATGTGTACTGGCATACAAACTATTGGTGCAGTTTTGTGAAAATTCTGAAGAAAGTTGGAGACATTCCTGTCAAAAGATAATGCTGTGTTGCATTTTGTTGTCTTACACTTATCTTTATTACCATTGTCATTCTATTATAAATCAGACATGAAGGTCCATTTCACTAGAACAAACAGAACACAGACATACTGACAGCGTACACAAAGAAAAAACATTAGAGACACTGCAGAACTGTGTTATTTAGATAATCTCTATCTGTATGACTATTGACTAGATTATCTGTATGACTCGTTTATTAGTCTGTATTATAGGTAAACATAACATTTGTTGCTACATTTACTGTAGTGAGTACTAGTGTTCGGATGGTGATTTATTGTTTAATGCAGCCGTGGTAAGTATGAACATTCGTCCACAAGCGCCGACCATCGTCCCACATACGTCAACCAGTATACCAGAGTCAGTTGGTCGGCCGTTACGACCGTGGGTGAAGATTACCTCAAATACTGTCAATGGCCTTCGGTATTCCAGTCTTATTTCTTATTAGTATTTGCTAGTTGTTTCCACTGTTATACATGTTTGGTAATTTTTCATCGTTATGAATTGAATGTAGTTAGAATTGTTTAGTTATTATGTTGAACTATTTACAGCTTCTCATTGTCATCATTAATTACCTTTTTCGTTACTAGGCTGTAGGAAACCTCTCCAAACTAATGGCATTGAAACACATTCAAGAAACTTGTACAAAGTTGACTTGCACAAGAAACTCGCATGTCTGACATGCTTTCTTGCAGAAGTTTTATCTTGTGAAAGTTTGTTGCACCAACAGAATGTAGTTGTACAAGAACTTGCCTGAGATTGCATCAGAATTTGATGCAAGCATGTGCCACGGTATGACAGTGCTGTGCATTACCATCTTGTTGAAAGAGTTATTGGAGTGCTGCATTTGTGACTAAAAGATATTGAACTTTAGGCTGCTGTTGAAATTTGAATCAGGAGGCTAGCAGAGAGTATGTTTTGGAAAGATAGAATAAGCTAGGCAGGTGCTAGAAAGAGTTCAAAGTTGTGCATGATGGTTTCAAAGAGTAAAGGCCAAAATCCATTACACCAGTTTCCTCGTAGCAAGTCTGTAACAAGTTGGCGACTTCCCTGTTGTGTCGTTAACAAGTCTGCGACATAAATGACTAGTCCGTAGAAGTCTGTATCTAGTTGGCGACTTCTGCGTAACAAGTCTGTATCAAGTTGACACGTAAAAAATCTGTTGTGTCTTTTGTCGGTGGTTTTCAAATTCTATTACAACGACTTGTTAGTGACACGGCGAACTATCTTGACATGTTAAGTTTGCCTTGTCGCTAACAAGTCTGTAACAAGTTGGAACTTACCCGACTACGGGGAAGCTCCAGCGAAATGTGTCTAATGGATTTTGGGCATATCAGCTCATATCTATTAACTGAAAGGAGTTAATGATGCATTGATATTTATGTATGGTCTAGACATGTCATAAGACTGAATGTGTTATGTGTTCAGGCCGGGGTTGTGCAGTGCAGCCAGTGAGTTGAGCTGTGTTACTGTCAGTTCAGTGTCATTAGGAAGTGTTGTGACGGCCGTTGTCCACCCAGTAAACCAGCCGTCCCAGCCGCCACCAGTGCCTGTAAAGCTACATAGTCAAGATGATGTAGTCCTGTCATCATCTCCAGAACTGGCTGACAGTGAGAGATCATCACATCTCACAGAGCACAGTACTGAGCCTGCCGTCAGTATATTATTATTGTTGTTGTTTATTATGAAAAGCATACACAGAGTTCATCTAAAAAGAAGAATAATAGAAACAATGGTTGCATTCATAATCAAAAATCCAATTGATCTAGATTTGTCAGACGAGATCGGTCCAGTGTGATGAAAAAGAATGTGTTTGTCAGATTTATCACCGTGACGCACACTATTACGTTATTATATCCCATAATACCTCAGTCCCTATGATTGGCCATTTGGATTGGCTATTGGAACACTTACGTCACATGCGTCATGGACATGGCTTACAAAAATCTCAACTGGAAGTCAGATTTTTCTCAGACGACTCCAAGCAGATCTGGATTTGATTGTGAACATGGAGCATTTTGCTCGGATTGATCGGATCTATCTGATTTTCATTATGAACGCAACCAATAACAAACTCTAAACCAGTACATATACATAAAATTAATTACTGAGTAAGCTGGGAGTATATTATTGTTATTTATTATTATCATTTATTATGAAAATTGTACACAGAGTACACATAAAAAAGGAGATAATAAAAACTGTGAATAAATAAATAAATGCATACACATAAAACCAATGAGGCTGGCAATCTCAGAATGTGAGAACAGCTTCAGTGTAAAGAAGTGACGTCTGATAAAAGCAGTTCTAAAATAGAAAAAGCTATTCCACACATCAGGACTTTGACATAACAATATGACTTGGTCATCTGGATAATTCTTATTCTCATGTGCTGTGTTTGACTCCAATCAGTTTTACATGTGGAACTTTTATGCTTTGATGCTGTTTGGTTGATAGGAAAGGCATCAAGCCAGTAAATAAAACATGCTGCAGAATATCTAAAGGTTCTCCTCGGTTACCCAACCTAACCTTGATTACTGTCAGAAAATAGGCCAGTTCATCAAAAACTGAAAGTATGGCAGTTGTATCAGTTGTTGTGAAACTACGTTCTTGTCCATAGAACATGTCAGATTACTTTAGAGTATAGCTGTTATAAATCTTGACTGATTTATGTAAGTTTTGCACTGTTTTAACTACAGACGCTTGGTTGGTCCAAGAATCAGGGGTTGCTTGGCACTTTTCTGTGTTTATCAAATTAACTGGCTAAATGTGTGCAGTGGCTTTGCAGTAGTGATGTTAACGTTGTTCTGATTAATATGATTATGATTATTATTATTAATGATGTTATTACAGGCTGCCAATGATCTGCTGCAGAGAACATGCTTTGTACCTGATGCACATCAGTACCATTCTGTGATTGACCCATCCATGTATGTATTGTAGTGTCACATACTGTATACTGTATTGTATAGAGCCCTGTGTTTACATATAGTGTTGGCTAACAGTAACATGCAATGTACTGTGAGGCTTTTGTGATCTCTATTTTTGTTAAGAATTGTGCACATGACGAGTTGTTAAATGCAGTGCCTAGGTCTGCAGTTTTGAACTCTTGTTGAGAGCTCACTGCAGCATTTTTTGAGAGTGGATTTCACATGATTATGTGCAGTCTGCCATGGATTTCAGAGCTTAATTCATCGATAGTGTGTTTTAGTTTCTACCCCACAATGCAGAGCATGGTATTGCTGCACTAATGTTGTCTCTCCATCCGTCTGCCTTAGGCCTTGAGTCTTTGCACTTCCGAGCCCTCAACAAAACATGTCAGATTGTCAAAGGGGAATATCTCCACGACTGGTGTGGAATAGGGTGGAGTGGCTGTTTTCAGCAGAAAACCTACAGTATCTCTGAAACGGAACAAGGTAAATCCTGTAATGTTAGGACACCCCAAGATGTAACTCTGACATTGAATCTGTCAACCATGTTTGGTGTGCTTTAAACTTCAAACACTCACATAAGCATAGAAATATGCCCAAAATTGCATTTGCACAAATGTCAGTTTTTAAATGTTGGGGGTTCAGTCCCAGATCCACAGGCACTCCCCATTGACTTCACACCCACCCCACATTTGCAAACAGCTGGCCACCTGTCAGTATAACTACGCACTGCTCGAGAAAGGTGGCGATTCCTGTGAGACATAATGATCAGAAAATTCCTTTAGTAGTCTCTTATACAGACCTACTGAAGTCTCAGGTTTGGCTTAACATGTGATAAATATATAAATAGCTTTCAGCTTACATGGCTTTTAAATAGCTGCGTAAATAACTTTTGAACTAGAGATTTTTATTTTAAAGTTATATTCTCCATGTTTCGTGACTTGTAATGCCTGGTCTTTCTGGTCTGTATAGGCTTGGCTGTAAATCCTTATGTTTTATATGCTCTGTGGGAGTTAGTGTATTTTGCAATGTGCTGTGTGGGTGTGTTATGTACAGAGTAGTGATGCAGGAATTTGCTGCCGATGAGAAGCCACTGATGACCCATCACGCTGCTGCTGCTGCTACTGGCGATGTGTCATTAGTCATTGAGAGGCAAGCATCATACACAGCTGATAGTAGCAACATGACGGTCGTTGATGATGAACTTGAGATGATGTCCATGCCTGAGTGTCAGCCTCCATCTGAGTTCACAGTGCCAGACCCTGCCATGGCTGCCGATAATAGACTTCTTACTGGTCCAAGCTGTAGCAGTGGAGGTACATTCTGTTTCTCAATAATCTGTGTCCGTGTCTAACTGTTTTTACTGCCACACACCTAAACTTTTTAATTTCTATTTTCCAGGTAAACCTGGGTTATCCAGTTGCCCCCTTGATTCTGTCTCCAGTCATTCTTATCTTATGTGTCCTCATGGGACAGGCTGAAAATGCGTACATTTCTTTTGAAGTAGGCAGGTGGAATGCACACAGGGTACTTTGGGCTATACTCCACTTGCTTACATTAACTGCCATCCTAAGAGGTTTTGAAACAGAAGTTTGTACAGGCAGAATGTTCTTCCTGTCATGAAACCAACAGCATCAAAGCACTGAAGGCAGAAACTGTTTACTGCCATTCAAGCAAAAAATTAGTTTTATTTGTGTCTGGTTCTGTTTGCAAAAATCATAACTTTGAAAGATATGACCAGCATTTATAAAATTTTGCATATCGATAATATTCCGCATAACATTTTACTGTTTTAATTCTCATCTATGAATCTTTCACTTAGACTCTAAACTTACTTGTTCGTCAAATTTTGTCTGTCACAGACCAGACTGTTTTGGTACCACACTGGACTGATTTCCTGGACTTTGGACCTTGCAGTAATTGTTTTTTTTATTGTTTTGTAGTAATTAATTTTTCTGTTTTTCTTTTACATGTACCATAGATCAGCTGCTAGTGTTTTTTCCAGCATGCTGTGTCACAACATGGTGTTGTAAAGCCTGTTAGGTATCAGTAGTTTTCCTACTATATGGTTCTCATGTGAGCTACATTTTTACTTGAAGAGGTGTTAAATTTTGGAACTGCATTCAGTATTCACTTTGTTTGTTCTGCTTCAGTAATTTGACATAGTTGAGATGATGCTGAAGTAAAGGCTTCGGAACTGAAAAAATAAGTTTTGAAACTCCTGAGACCTTCCTTTTTGGGAACGTTGATGTTTTTGAATTACTTGCTATGAGCATAGATAATAGGACAAATAAGCTGAGAGTGATGTCAGTAGCTTACAGTGGTGTTTAGGGCAGTTCTGTGTGTTGATTAAGGTCCGTCTGTTTTATGCGTTTGTGCAGATATTCAGACTGCCGGTAACAGAGATATATTTGGTTGGCCGCCAGTATTTCCAATTGAACCCAACTGCCAAATGTCAGTATTAATGCCATTGAATGGAGACTTATCAGTGGCTTACATGGACCAGTCAGTGCCATGCATTGCACCTAGTAACTATAACAACAATCAGCAACAACCTTACGCAGGTGGATTTGTCCAACCAATGCTACCTGAGCTTGCGGAGCCGTCTGCACCTCAGGCTTTGCCTCCTCATAGTTTGAATGCATCGTCAGTTCCACGTGTCGCCCGGCCAATACTTGGTGCTGCTGCTAACCTCGGTCTTCCACCGGGAAGTCTGGACAAAGCTGTCACCGCTAACATACCCGACGCTGCGTCTGGCAAGGGTGTGGTTGTCTCCACTGTTCCTGTGACAGTGGATGTCATGCTGCAACCATCACGTCCTCCAAGCAACTCGGAAAATATTCCAAACGGCAGGCATTGGCCACCGCCGGCAATGGATTCGCCGAACTGCATGCGATCTGTGGCTGTTGGACCTCCGTCGTCAAGTCCTACATTGATGCAGCCACAGTTACCTGGCGACAGTGTGACCGCGAACCCTTCCCATCACTTTATATCGCCGCCATATTGCTTCATAGCACCTGCCGCCGGCCAATCAACGACTGTGCCAACTGGTCCTTCGACATCTGGAAGCACAGTAATAGCACCAGCAGCAGGCAACCCGGCTCCTGGTAGTAACCTGTGTACTGCTGGTTGTTGCCACTGTGGTCAGTGTCCACCCACTGCACCGCCGGTCGGTCCCTACGCATATACTTATCCACCTTTTATGATTCCAGGAGTGGCTCCATTTTTACCGGGCTTTGGCTATGCAATTCCTGGTGTTCCGTTTCCGCCGCCATCACTTCCTCCAGTCTCATACAGCGGCACCTACACACAGTCAAGTGATATGATGTACAATAATCAGCCAGGTTTCTCTCTAGTTCATCAGTTTCAGAGACCGCCACCGCTGCCGCCCGCTCAGGTTCCGATGCCGCCACTGCCAAACGCCGGCCACACTCATCCACTGAAGCCTTCGACTGTTGTCACCGTGCCTTACAACCCCATGATGCCGCCACCTTCAGCACACGTCGCTAACCCCACTGGCCGACGGAGTGCCATGAAGAACTTGAGCTGTTTCAACTGTGGATTGATTGGTCACCAGGCCAGCATGTGTCCAGAGCCGTTAATGTGCTCTTCTGCTCATACAGGTGCAGCCTGCCTTCTTCTGACAGTTATTATAATGTTATCATATTTCTTTACTGTTTCACTTAAATCACTAAACTGTGAGTCAGAAAAACCAGATTACCACATTTATTTTGTCAGCTAGCAAGCGAGAAAGTACGACGCTGTGGGATATTGTATATGCACCATTATTGCTTCTGCAGTTCTCCTTTTGCTACTACTGCTTTCAATTTTTATTATATATTAGCTTTGTCTTTCACTACGCAATATGGCAAACATTACCCAACAGTTTTTCCAGCGATACTCCGGATTTCCAGGTCCCGCAATTCTTAACCCATTAGTGCCTGAATTATTTCACCATTTACTGTCAAAGTAGGCGTCCCATTTTTGGGCACGCTAGGCATGAATGGGTTAATACTTTGCTTTTTCTGATTGAATGCCCTTTCTGTCACCTGCCCAACAACATCAAAGCTCTGAAGGTTTGTTTGCTGCATTTATACAAGATGAAAATGCTGTATACATGTAAATACAGCACAGAATGACCTTCACCGATACTGCATGCCACATCAACGCACTGCAACCAAGTAACTGGTGTCGATTGACATGTAAATGGGACACCATTTCAGACCAATAGATTCACACTCCCGCATGACCGTTTATTTAAAGACCGACTTGTATGTATAGAATACTTGTGCAGCATAGGTTGGTTATATGCAGGCAGTTTAGTGGCTGGCTACATAAGATATGTTAACTGATCATATGTTTAGTTTAACATATGATCACTTAACTGTTAAATAACTATAACCAGTGTAGTTTGAGTGCTGTCTGTTGTGTGGTTCAGGTCAGTTTCGATTGAACTGTGTGCCAAAAGTGACACGAACTGATGATGGTGGCCATCGATCTTCGTTGTGATTTTAACCTGCCACAGTGTTAACTGTTATCAGTTCGCTTATATCGTATATTATCCAGTATACACGCCAGTGCATTCATCTGCCTGTCTGCTGGGCTTTATGTCATTATGAAAGAGAACTGGAACAATTGTTGAGCATCGTCCAGTTTGTTTTTCGTTGCGTCTTATGAGTTGCAGTTGAGATTACCGTAGCAGAAATGATACCACTTGTGCTGCAGACACTTGTCACCTGCCACGATGGACTTGATATTGAGCAGCTAACTGTGTTTATATTTTGAGTCAGTTTTCTTTAGTGGTGCGTAAAGCAGATCTCAGCACGGAAACTTGGGAACTTTGCATAATGGAAAGTTTTTATCGGCTCTACCGCAGTTTACCTAGACATCTACTGTGTACATGGATACTTGCTGATTTCTGACATTGTTAAGGACTTGAACGCCGCACTTTTATACGCTACTATCGGTTACACTTGATAATAGATCGGACTAATGGGCTATATCGCTCTGTCAGGGATATTGTCACCCGATAGTCCGATAATCCGTCGATTATTGGACTACTGAGCTAATGGACTCGGGGCTCTTGCGGGTCCTTGAAGGTCCTTGAAAGTCCTTGAATTTTTTCCAGATTCTTAAGGCCTGGAAAGTCCTTGAAAACAGACATGGTCCTTGAAAGTCCTTGAATCTGTCTCTGAAGGTCCTTGAAAGTGCTTGAATTAGATTTTCTAAAACACTGTGACCGAACAAGTGATTGCTATCACCAGCTGCGTTTCCTGCGCTCTAATGCCACAGAAATGCGTTAGCGGCCAGGGCGGGACCCCGCTGGGGGAGCTTACAGCACTCCCCCAGTCCTCGTAGCTGGATTTGAGGGGGCCGCTTCGCCTGCTTATGCTTATAAAAGTGCCAGTTTGCTTTAATTTAGTTCTCCTTATATATTACTTCATATGGTCCTTGAAAGTCCTTGAAAAGTCCTTGAATTTGATTTTGACAAATGGGCAAGAACCCTACGGACTAGTGTTATGGTTAGGGGTCTGATATACAGGGTGCGGCAAAAAAAGTAATCCCCTGTCGTATTTTGCAAATTTTTAAGCAACCGCGTAGAATTTTTTGACGAAACGTTGCAGTTATATTCTCAGTTCATACTGACATATAAGTGCCAAATATTGTCTAATTATCTTGAAATACGACAAAGTTATGTGACTTCAAACGCTACAACCCCCCAGTTTTGATGTGGTTAAAAATGTAAAACAGACAAGAACACATAACAAATTGTACAAATAAGTTTTTTTACAACAAAGCATAACTATTTGTACTTTCGGTGTCACATTAAGTGTTCAAAGTGTCCACAATTAATTTCAGTCTTATACAAATGAATTATTGCTTTTGCTAAATTGCTCCGAATCCCTGCCCATGCAACGTCTGCATTCGCATTTCGTCCGCATACGACACCTTTCACACTGTGCCTGCGTTAGCAAAATGCTCATTATTAACAAATATTAGCAAAATGACGAGTTTATCTGCCAGATTAATTGACGCCACTGTGACTTCATTGCTTTTCAGCTGGTACGCAGTTGTGTTGTCTTAATGAAAATGCTAGTCTGCAGGCGTAAAATTTACACGTTACAAAACGTGGGGTTGCCTCGATTGAAATGGTATAACTTAGTCAAATGTTGTGATAATTTAACATAGTTTGGTAGTTGTACGTAGATATGAATGACAAGTAGCTGTGTAAATTTTCTTTCAAAAATTCCTATTCCTTGTTGAGATATTAACAAAACACAGCAGGGGATTACTTTTATTTGCCGCACCCTGTA
>Ga0209681_1000402_pt1 | contig 11143 bp, 11 predicted proteins | sample WorMetLIZISLAND2_3_FD_187416 | JGI IMG/M metagenome (GOLD analysis project Ga0209681, IMG submission 187416) | Marine gutless worms symbiont microbial communities from Max Planck institute for Marine Microbiology, Germany - Olavius clavatus LIZARD... ... | reverse complement strand
GGAATACTTGTGCCAAAAATCATTAACATCCGTTAATCCTTTCCAAAGTTACAGTCGGTAATGTCGGGGTCCCTTTTTTGAGACACAGTGTATATATGAGGACAGTGACGGTGTCATAATGACACTTACTTGTAACGTGAATACAACTTTTGTCTGCAGGTTGTCCGACTAGCGTGACCATCACCCCATCTACTGGGACATTTGAAGCTGGTGATGAGTTGTCGTGTAGTGCTGATGGTTACGATCCGACTTATACGTGGACTGGCATTGCTGGTGTTAACGGAGCCATCATCTCCGAAACTGGAGATGAATATACTTTACCGGAAGGTCCATTCTATGTCACCTGTACAGCCACCGTCAACGAATTGTCATGCTGTGATTCTGCAACCGTCAATGATACTGCCTACAGTACGTTTCAATACTCTAGTAACTATATTGAAGACAAACTAACCATTTTGTCTGGTTCTATAAGCTGCCAATTTAAAACAACAAAAATTATTTTGCAACCACAAATGCTGCACATTATCTTATAGTTTTATATCTAGCTAATATGTCACAGTAAGTGTATAAGCTGAGAGATACGCCCGTACTTATAGAATGGTTTTGCTCTCAAATGGCCGTAAAATTGGCTGCTGTCTAGTCCCATTTTCTGCAAAATTACTACTGAACAGCCTTGTTTTAGAAAGTATGTCATTTAGTTGATTTGGTACTTTTAGCAGCGTCTGTTAGACATGGATAGTCGTGACGATAAAAAAGTTAATTTTGTGGAAATACGGAAACTGAGCGAAATAATTCTGCTAAGGCACTTTTACACACTGTTCAAGACGAATACATTTAGAACAACTCTGGTATGTCTGATGACAAAAAGCTCACACTGGCAGTGCATAAAACAATTAAGTTCTGTAAAGAACAGACGTTAATGTTGCTAATACATGGAATGTCACGCAGTTGCTAATGACAATGTCAGAGAAAGGTAAAGGTAAAGTTACTGTATAGCTGTTAATTTTTGCGTACCCCACGACACAGCTATGGAGTGTCAGTTGCCATGTGGGATCACACAGTGCCAACTGATGCAAGTGAATACACCTCACTTTAACTCCAGCCAGACAGGCCAGTACTTGATTACCTACCACAGAGGGATGGAAGGGTGAGTTGACCTAGGTTATTTGTTACATAGTGAGATAGTAGATAGTTTACCCGCTAGCAGATGGCTACCCATCTAAGTACTAACCAGGCCCAGTGTCGATAAACTATGTTAGTCAAAGCCAACGCTCTAACCACTACACCAAGCCAGGACTAACGTCAGCCATTTCAAGGTAGACAGAAATGTTATCAGTGGAAGCTTGATGGCTTCCAGTTCTGAGTTAATGATACAAGATGACGACAAAGTTAGGGTCACTCTGACACTTATGACACTTATTTGTAATACAAACACAACTTTGTCTGCAGAGTGTCCGGAACAAGTGACCATCATCCCTGCCTCAGGGCAGTTCGAACCCGGTGATGTGTTGACGTGTAGTGCTGACGGTTACGATCCTACGTACACGTGGACTGGTGTTCTTAATGGAGAGAGCATTGGCACCCAGACTGGAAGTACATATACTTTACTGGAGGGTGATTTCCAAGTGATCTGTACCGCTACCATCAGCAAACTGACATGCACAGAACAACTGCAGTCTGTTGAAGGGTCCGCCTTTGGTAAATATCGCATACAACTTACTACTGTTTTAAGAATGTCGATATTAGCACACTGTCTCTGAGCTTATTTGATTATTTTTACTGCCTCAGTGTTACTGCCTCGAATGCTTATTTCGAGAATACATATCATGTAGCGTACATAACGTCAGTGTGAAAGCTGTGATAGTGTTAGTCTATTCTACTATGGAGCAGTGAGTGTCTATAAACTTCACTCATTACAAATTTAGTAACAAATCACGATCAGTGGTGAAAAGTACTGGTTTCAGGAAAATTATGCAGCCTTTAAACCTGGTGCCACAAAAGATGCAACTGATCTGGCTGGGCTCGCGGCAGCAGCTTGAGAAGTTCAACAAGGTGGACATTGAGTTGATGTCTGCAAGCCTCTCGCCACTGTCAACCACGCATGACCTTTGCGTCACTCTCGTCTAAACATTGCTGATCACGTACTCGTCTTTTGTGCTTGCTACGTTCAGCTGCGTCAACTGTGGGTGGTTCTGCAGTCACATCAGAGGCGACCAAGTCACTCGTTCGTCACGTTTTCATTAGCTGCCGCCTTGACTACTGTAATGCCCTGTCATACGTTATTGCAGACTGTCAGCTTTAGCAACTCCAGCCAGTGCAGAACATTGCGGTGAGGCTTGTCACTGGCATGTGGAGAATGGAGCGTATCTTGCCACCACTCAATTGGGTGCCTATTCGACAATGGGCGTCATACATGCTGGCGACTCTGGTGCACAACTGTGTTAATGGCAGTGCTCTGAAGTGCCTGGCAGAGTTCTGTCATCCAAGGGTCGATCGACGTACAGGAACGAGGTCAGCGGTCAGCGCGAAGCTCCACGTACTATGCACATAGCTCTCGTTTGGTGTAGATGGTTTGCTATCGCTGGTCTGCATACTGGAACAACTTACCTGACGCAATCCAAGATTTGTCTGACATTATCGACGTTCACAAAACTGTTAAAATCCTATTTTGTTTCTTTGACTGCCGCCGTGTTTGTGACTTTTAACAGGAGCAAGATGAAAGTACTAACTAACTAAATAACTAACTAAATGTGTGACACTTATATAAGCCAAATTGCAGGTACGTTTCTGTCGAAATACCATGCCAAAGGGGCAAATGAAGGTAGAGTGAAAATCAGTGCCAGTTTGATAGCTGACAGTTCTAAGTTTATGATAACAATCGTAGCATCATTCTGACACAACTTGTAATAGGAACACAACTTATTTGTATGCAGTGTGTCCACCTTCAGTGAACATCATTTCATCTGCTGGTCCTCTGTACGAAGCTGGTGATGTGTTGACGTGCACTGCCAATGGCATCAGTCCAGCTTACGAGTGGAGTGGCACTAATGGCGGTGTCTTATTCACGGCTAGTACAAGCACGGTTACTCTACTGGAAGGTGAATTCTGCCTGATCTGTACAGCAACCATCAACTCAAATGGAGACTGTTCAGCTTGTGCATTCCTTTGTAACAGCGCCAGTGGTAAGTATTGAAAACAACATCACCGTGCACTGGGTGGCAGAGCACTGTAGTAATGGCCATACCTGATTCCTATCGGATTTCTTATTCTTTTTATATTTTTTTCCGTAACTAACCTGGAGGTCAGACGCTCATCTGATTTTCACATGAAATGACTTGATTGACGTATCTTAACATTATACAATATGTGCGTGATCGTTAAAGTCCACGTGTGAAGTTAGTTGATTTTATACTGTTTTCACATAGTGCACCATGCCAATGATTTTTTGTGGAGTTTTTGTATTGTATTGTATTGTATTGTATTGTATTGTATTGTATAAAAATTTTGTTTCTTTATAACTCTTCTAAAATACTTTTGCACAGTTATCCGGTTGAAAACATTGTGCACAACAATCAACACGTTGGCTTGCATAAGAGTAAGCAATTACCTTAATGTCCGGACTGAATATACATAAAATTTGTGTTGTGAATACATCGACTGTGCAGTCACTATGGACGACATTGGCTTTTACTAATTTTGGTCATATCAAACAAGCTACATTGAAACGTTATCAGTGTCATATTCATAGCATCCAGTTCAAAGATATGGTAGCGTCGTGCTAACACTGACTTGTAATACAAATGCAACTTTGTATGCAGGTTGTCCAGATGATGTGACCATCACCATGCCTGATTTGACGCCGTACAGAGCCGGTGATGAGATGACGTGTATTTCTGATGGTTACCCTGCCCCGACTTACTCTTGGACTGTTGATGGAGTCACGAGCTCCACTACAAGTACACAGGCTTTACAGGAAGGTGGACGGGTATATATCTGTACCGCAACCGTCACCTATGATAGCACGACATGCTCCAGTACTGAGACCCGCACTGTAACTGCTTACAGTAAGTATCGTAAGCAGTATAATACTCTTCTAACAATACTTATGTTAATGGCACTGTCTGTAGGTTGACTGGCGTATTATTACTGCCCTAAGTGGCTATTCCAGTAACACACATTTAGCCGACATAAAGCTCCACTAGGAATGATGTATCTATGTCTGTGCCGAGTAGTGAGCTTCAAATTGACGCACTTCATTCAGGTTTAAATTTCATAACTTGCCAACATTTTAGTCAGAATGGGGTTTGCTTATAAACCACCAGGAGCCAAAGCTGAAGGGGTGTATTCTCCAATGACATACAAAATAAACCATATAGGAACGTGCCATTTTCTCGACTCTTGCATTTTTCTACATCTGCATTTCTCATTGCTACCTGCCGATATTTCTTCTCCCACTCCCTCATTTTCCTCACCATTTTTTTGCGAGCGACAGCATATATGCTATAGCGTGCTATATGCCATTACCCACCCGTCCGTCTATTACTGCGTGATGCTACGCCGAGCGTGGTTATGAGATTGCATGTCGTCTGTCCGTCCGTCTGTCCGTGACGTTTCGGTACTGTGATCACATAGGTTGGTATACTTCAGAAATAATTTCACGGCCGAATAGCTTAAGGCTTCTGCTCACACTGACCTAACATAAGCGATCTGGTGCAATGGGAACACGCCCAAAATTAAGGTGGAATAGGGGTGTGGTAAGGAGCACACAAAAACTGCAAAATCTCTGAGGCGGTGCAAGATAGGACCAAAGTCACTATTAAGGACTAAAAACCGACTAATAGGAAGACACATACGCACTTTCAATTGGCACCAAACTCAATGCCCTTGGATGACCTTGAACGGCCTAAACGACACTCTAAACAAAACTTCTGGAGCCCACCAGAAAAATTTCAACGAAGCTAGATTGATAATTGTACGATTTGGCATACACTCCTACCATTTCGAAAGAACTAGACCATTCATTTGTAGCTCTTGGAAGCTTCTGTCGGAAATGGAGTGACAGTTTAAAAATGCACTGCATTGACGTTCATGGAGGTACAGAAAGTGACAGGAACAGTTGTGCAACGTTTGCACATTATGTAGCTTCATCTGGGGATTCATTTGTAACTGGAGCGCAAATTTGTCTGCAGGTTGTCCGACTGAGGTGACCATCATCTCGTCTACTGGATTGTATGAAGAAGGTGCTGTGTTGTCGTGCAATGCCAATGGCTATGACCCATCTTATACGTGGACTGGCGCTGCTGGAGTTAATAGAGACTTCGTCATGGTAGAGGACTCGGCTACATATACTCTACCGGGAGGCCAGTTTGACTTGATCTGTACTGCAACTGTCGGTGAATTGTCATGCTGTGATTCGGCAGTTGTCACTGATCAGGCCTACAGTAAGTATCGAAAACAACAAAAACAACGTCATAATCTTGTAACAATATTCATGGTAATGACATTGTCTGTTGGCTAACTGGCCCAGATACCGATTTCGACGATATATGTGTAGGGCTATTGTACAAAACACTACTCAGAGCAATATGACAATGTTTTTCTGATGAGGAGCAGTGAGCTACCACAGAGTTCACTTATTTATAAATTTCACAACTTATCGCAAAGTTCAGTAGTGGTAAGCACTGGCTTTGTGGCAATTTTGTAGCTGTGCATCAGATCTCACAGTTTATCGGTTCATGATTGTCAGTCAGCTGACTCCTTGGGGTAGGAACAACACTGCTGGACATGAACGTGCACCGGTCAGTCCCAGATTACGACAAAATGCTGAAGTAAAGCTTAAAACAGCTGGATATACTGAACTTGGATGCAGCTGATATAACATTTGCAGTGCTAACTAAACCACCTCTAACTTCTTGGCAAAGAAAAGAATTTGACAAACTTGCCACTTACATTCAAAGACGCGTATTTGTATGATGGCAGCTAATATGTTTACTTAAATTCCAAGTGGGCAAAAGTTTTTGATTTTATTTTGCTTTCAGCTAGTACACTCTACTGAAGATTTTTGTTCGAGTGACATTTAGTTTTGTAACCTTGATTGAATTTGAACTTGTCAGCCCAAAAGTGACGCACACGTTTGAAAATTCCTCACAAGGCAGTCAGATTCGCCGTAATGCCGTTGTAAAATTTGATATGTATCAAAATTTACAGCAGCACTGTGTGGTCCTCCCTATGATAGCATGGCTTTCTTGTTCCTTATACTCTGTTTTTAATGCTTGTTAAAGCTTTTGTACGGTTGTCAGTTCGAAAATGTCAAGACCGACCCTCGTATGCATGAAGATGAACAGTAAATCGGCTTAAATCACAGTTAAAACTATTACTGTAATGTCCACACAAAACACCCACAGAGACAGTGTTGGGAAGGCGTCGACCGACTGATGTATACTACTAGTCGTTACTGACCACGTCGAGTTTTACTAAAGGATAATTATAGGTTCAGATCGGCGAGAAGAAACTAAGCAAGGAATTGAAGGAAAAATTGATAGGTTCAGATCGGGAAGGGTTAGGGTTAGGGTTAGGTTCAGATCGCCGATCTGAACCAGATCGCCGATCTGAACCTATCAATTTTGGCGCTTGTTAACAGATCGCCGATATGAACCTAATACCGTGCTTTTACTAAATTTGGTTATATCAATCTAGGTAAAATGAAACGTTATAAGTGCCAGTTTGATAGCTATCAGTTCTACATAGTGATAATAATGGATGACGACACTGATTTGTAGTACAAAGTACAAACGCAACCTTGTGTGCAGGGTGTCCAGAAAATGTCACCATCATCATGCCTGCTGGACCACCGTACACAGCCGGTAATGAGCTGACGTGTAGTTCTAATGGCTACCCAGCAACTTATGAATGGACAGTAGATTCAAGTCCGGTCTCCACTACATATACCCATGCTTTACAAGAGGATGCACACGAATACACTTGTACCGTAACCGTCACCCTTGCTGACGGCACAACATGCTCCAAGACTGACACCCGCATCGTAACTGCCTTCAGTAAGTATCGAGTTTGAAAACTCATACTCATACTCATACTCATACTTTATTAGAAAATCACACAACAGACGTGCATGATTAAATGAGAGAGAACAACTGAAAGATAAAACCAAGGTTACAATGGTAATATATCTAGACTATAACGTAAAAAGACATAATATAACATAATAGTGTGGTATTGCACAATACTGTTGTTAATGTCGCAGTCGGTAGGCTAACTGGCAAATTATTACTGTCTAAAATGGCTATCTCTATGATGCTCATGTAGCGTGCATAATGCCACCAGAAACATCGAGACGGTATTTGTTAATCTGTTCTACTGCGGAGAAGTGGGCTTTGATGCACTTCGCACACGTATAAATTTCGCAACCTATCACAATTATTATAATGTCAAATTTCGTTTTGTCAATCAACACACATGTAGCCAGTGTACCTGCTACAGCCAAATGTTGAGGATGTGTATCTATGCAGTCACTAGTGAAAATGACATTCTAGCATGTACAACCAGAAGCCTGTCGCATCAGTTGAATAGACATTTATGTGTGTCCAGTCCTGTATACATATTATGTAGGTGCAGAACTCCAGAACTTTTTGAGGACCTACGAAGTAACAGGCCTGATTACAAAACTGCTTTGTTCGGCATTCAGCAGTTGTCCCTGTTTGGTGGCAGTAATGACGGGAAAGCAGCAGAGGATCAATGGGCGGTGGAACCTCCAAAAATCATGACCCGCATGACACAACTTGGCCCTCTCCAAATTGAAATTTTGGATCTGCGCGTGGGGAAATGCGACGAGAGAGCTGCAATACTAATGTCTCTAAAGGTGTTGGAATATCTCAAGTGTCGTACAGTTGTTACAATCGGCATCGGAATTTTTTAAAGGTCGATCATTTTAAATATGGTAGAAGGAAATGTTATATGTCACAGTTTTATTGCTTACAGTTTCAAGTTAATAATTCAGATTATTACAAACTTAGCGTCATCCTGACACTCATTTTGTGATAGGAACACAACTTTGTCTGCAGGTTGTCCGACTGTAGTGACCATCAGCCCGTCTCCTGCGACTTTTGAAGCAGGGGATGTGTTGACGTGTAGTGCTACTGGTTACAATCCAGACTATTTATGGACTGGCACTGCTGGCGGTAATGGAGCCACCGTCTCCGAAACTGGACCTACATATGAATTACCTGAAGGTCCATTCATCTTGGCCTGTACAGCAACCGTCGAGGAGTTGGGCTGTTCAACTACTGAGTTCATCATTGACACTGCTTATGGTAAGTATTGAAAACTGCATAGTAATGTTGTAACAATAGTAAAGTTAATGACACTCTTTGTACGCCTTGGCCTAGTATTATGTCTTTAGTTGCCTATTTGGCACCAGATATTTGGCCCCTATAACGACACTGGAAATACGGTGGCAGCTTTGGTCCATTCTACTGAGGAGCAGTTACATTACATTACATTACATTACATTAGATATTTAGTGTCCACTTACAGAGTAGGCCTAGAACAGCGGACATTACAATGTCACAGTGAGCTTTCATACAGTTCACTGTTTCATAAGTATCACAAATCACAAAGTTCAACACTGGTATAAACTGGCTTAGGCAGGTTTTATTTTATAGCAGCCAGTTGGAGCAGGACAATCAGCTGAGACTTGGGGGACTATAAAGCTCTGCTAGCTCTGTGCCGAGTGGACTTATTTCAGCAGCTAAAACAGCTGGAGGGATCAAACTAATCGTGGATAATACCGATATTAGTTTTGCAGGCACTAACTCAACCACCTCTCACTTCTCAATAAACAAAAGTATTGGAAGCCCAAGGAATATACACAGAAAAATTAATTTGTTGGGTGAATGGCCGTAAATAGTTTGGCTGGTGTCTATTACCATTTGGTGTGAAGATATGTGGGTGTGCTAAGATTTAGACTGCATGACATACGTCACTTAGATGGTTAGTATCTCTGAGAAGGTAGCCTACTGTTAGACAGGAATTAAGGACGTAATAAAAAGATGGACTGATTGCCGTGGAAACATAGCAAGTGAGTGAAATAACCTTACTATGTTTTGCACCACTTATCAGTTCAAAAAATGTTTAGAAGGGATGTTGAATGCTTGACGATCAACAACACGTTGGCCAGCATAAGAGTAAAACAATTAAGCTTAGTAGTCAACATGAGTATGGTTTAGATTTATGAATATACCGAAAATGTACTGTTGTAACTAATGCTGTCGGGTTTGACCAAAGTCGGTCAGTTAAAACAAGATTCATTGCCTGTGTGACAGCTTCCAGTTTTAAGTTAATAACGCGGATGATGGCAATGCCACCGCCTTCCATACGTTGTCTTGGTGGAGCAGTGGTTGGGTGTTGGACTCGTGATCGAAATGTCACTGCTGCAACTCCCGGCAGGGGCGCCATGAAGTCAACTAGGTCAACTCATCCTTCCATCTCTCCTGAGTAGGCAAATCAAGTACAGGCCAGCATGGCTGGGGTTAAGGTGGGGGTGTGTTCACTTGTGTCAGGTAGCAGATAACAGTGTGATCCCATATGGCAAGTGAACATTCCATAGGTGTGTCATGTAATACATCCATTAATGGCCATACTGTACTGTTACTTTTTGACCTTTACCTTTACAGTACCTTTAATTATGTCTAATGCTATCACGACTTTGTCTGCAGAGTGTCCGACTGTCGTGACCATCACCCCTGAAAATGGGCCATTCAAACCCGGTGATGTGTTGACGTGTAATGCTAACGGCTACAACCCGAGTTACACGTGGTCTGGCACTAATAACGGCGACATCGGCTCCCAAACTGGAAGTACATACACTTTAGTGAAGGGTGATTTCGAAGTAACCTGTAGTGCAACCATCGACGACCTGACGTGCGCAGTCACTGCATCAGACACCGTCGCAGGAGCCGCCGTTGGTAAGTATCGACTACAACATATTCTCTTCTGACAATATTGATGTTTGTGACATTCTGTAAATTAACTGGATTATTTTTACTGCTTCGAATGCTTATTATGACAATATGCGTGTAACAGTGTCACAGGAACCGTCTTTGGTAATGTAGAATACAACTTAATACATTGTTAACAATACGGATGAGTGTGAAACTGTCCATAAGCTAACTTATTTATTTGTACCGTCACGAATACCTATTTTGACAATACTTATATGCCCTGCATTACACCAGTGGGAAAACTGTATGGTGTTTTTTCCAATTCTATTCAGGACCCGAAATCCAGACACTTCATTCATTACAAATTACAGAACTTAGCACATTTGTAATGTAAGTTACTGGTTTCAGAGAGATTTTGTACTATTTAAACCTGCCACCAGTGACACTTTTATACACGCGGAATTATATATAGGCACGTTTGTGTTGAGAAACAGTCATTTTGATAGCATGACATCAGTGTTAAACAAGGTAGAATGAAGTGTTGTTAGTGCCAGTTTGATAGCTGCCAGTTCTCAGTTAATGATACGTATTATGGCAATGTGAGCGTCATTCTGAAGCTAATACATAACAGGAACACAACTTTGTATGCAGAGTGTCCACCTCCAGTGACCATTACGCCATCTGCTGGTCCATACAGTGAAGGTGATGTGCTGACGTGTTCTGCCGATGGTATCGGCCCAACATACGAGTGGAGTGGCACTAATGGTGGAATCTCATACTCTGATGATACTTCAAATACAGTGACTTTGTTGAAAGGTGAATTCTGCCTGATATGTACAGCAACTGTCAACTCAAACCCGAATTGTTCAGCTTGTGCATTCCTCTGTGACACTGCCACTGGTAAGTGTAGAAAACAATATGACTATTTTCTGAATATACTGATGTTAATGACACTGTTTGACGGATAAGTGGACTATTACTATCGCCTCGTATACATGTTTTTATGATACAAATGTAGCATACAAAACTACACCCAGATTGCTGTGACAGTTTTGGTTTGCTCATTGACTTAAGTCATAACGAAATTTTACAGGAACATCCCCAGCCACTATCCAAAGACGACCAAATGCTAAAAATAGACACCGGAAGTAAATTCATAACTCCGCCATTTTTGAACGAATTTGCAC
>Ga0209681_1000401_pt1 | contig 11167 bp, 7 predicted proteins | sample WorMetLIZISLAND2_3_FD_187416 | JGI IMG/M metagenome (GOLD analysis project Ga0209681, IMG submission 187416) | Marine gutless worms symbiont microbial communities from Max Planck institute for Marine Microbiology, Germany - Olavius clavatus LIZARD... ... | reverse complement strand
GTCCAGGAAGGTATAAATACCAGCCTAGTTTCTACACTCTGTGTATTCGATGTTTGGATGTGTAAGAGGAAGGACGTTCTCTTGTATTGAGAATTTTGTACTGAGATTTGACTTTGACAGTGTTTCGGAGTATTAGAAGTAGAGTTGTGGAAGATAATAATGAGAGTTTGTTGAGGAAGAGTTTGTCGATTAAGAAGAAGAAGTTTGTGGAGTGTTCTGGAGACTTTTGTGGAGACTTTTGTGGTGATTTCTGAAGACTCTGAGGTGATTGTGATTGTCAACAATACAAGTTTTCTGGTGGATTTGGATGATTGCTATTGCTGTGCTTGCTGAAGATATTTACTATTTATACCTGCCTTCACTTCTGTATCTGGGTTTGACACCCTGTCTGTCTTGATCAGGATTTTGGAGACTTTCCGTCTGTTTAGTTTAGCTAATAAATCCCTGAAAAATCTATCATGGAAACCCGAAGTAAAGCACAACGGGACACTGTGGGAGCGGACGCGAAGGGGTCGGGCTTCATCGCGGGCGAGGGTGACACTGACCCGGCTTGCAACCCAAGTCCTCCTGTCCTTACGCCTGTAGGAATCCGGGCCACACCAGTGCTTACGGATGAAAGTTCAGATGATGCAGAACAGCACCAGGAGCATACAGACCTCCAACACCGGCTCGGACTTTCTACACTGGAGTCCCCAGTGAGGATTGATCCTGTAGAGTCCGTCATGGTCCGACCCACTGCGTCTGGTCCCCTAGTTTCCCTTGATAAACAGCGTTCATTGTCGGAATATGCAAATGTTGATACTGTTGTCTCTTTGTCGGCGGCTGCAAGTGTTGTGGGAACCGGGTCTGTTTCTGGCATGTCTCAGGCAGATGCAGATGATGAAGTAGCTAGCTTCATGACCCTTAAATCACCTGGTCCTTTCCGTGGTCCACCCTCACGGGCATCTCGTAGGTCAGTGTCCCGCCAATCGGTTCACTCTGTCCCCGGTGATCCACTCGTGGAACTGATGAGCCGTATGGTGGAGAATTCACAACAGGAAAACCTGAGGCGTGCACAGGAGGCCAAAGAAGAAACCCTTAGGCGTGAACAAGAAACCCTTAGGCGTGAGCAGGAAGCTAAAGAGGAAACTTTCAGGCGTGAACAGGAAATCCTCAGGCACGAGCAAGAGGCCCGTGAAGAGACCAAAAGACGTGAACAGGAGATGGAAAGGCGTGAACAAGAGGCTCGGGAGGAGACTAAAAGAAGGGAACAGGCCTTTGAGCTAAGGGAAAAGGAGATGCGCCGCCTAAATGAGCAAAGGGAATATGATTTGCGCCATCAGACCCAGGTGGAGATGGAAAATCGGTTCCTCCATGAAAAATTTGCTGCCGCCGAGAAAGAAAAGGAAAAAGAATTAATTGCATTGCGTGAAAAACAGGAAATGGAAAAACTCTTAGAATTAGAGAAACAGCAGGCTGAGAAATTAGTTTCTGAAAAGTTGTTTGAGCTGGAAAAACAGAAATTTGAGTTAGAAAGGCAGAAAACTGCTTTAGCTGCAGAACAGCAGGTTCCTGGAGAATCCAGGGTTGCAGAAACAGGAAGTAGTATTGGGTCACGTGACCAGTCAGAAGAAATTTCAGATAAAATTATTTTTCCAGGAAAAGTGGTTTCTGATGCAGAAATGCAGTCAGCTTCTGCAAATAAATTATTTTTGCAAAATAAAAAAATTTCATCACAACAGGAAGTAGAAAGCTTGCAGTCAGTTCATTCAGAAATTAATTTGGAGAATCAATTGTTGCTTGATGCATTGATGACTGATGTTGATGTGCATTCATTGACCACTGATGATGTTGTGCATTCATTGATTGATGATGTTGCTGGGCCACAGTTGACTGGCAGGCTGGGGCCTCAGCATGCTTGCATGCCAGTGTGTACACCTACTACTACTACTACAACTCAGCCTGGACATCAACCACTGCTGATGATCAGTGACACTCAGCCTCCAATGCCAGCCAGCCTCTACAGTCAACCTGCATCTACACTGACTGCTGCATGTCAACCTGTCATCAGTGTGCACCAACCTGCTGCAAGTGTACATCATCCTGCTACTGGTGTACATCAAGCTGCTACTCATGTGCAACAACAGTTGACTGCTACTGTGTACACTCAACCTTCTGCCACTCAGTCTGTGTGCACTCAGGCTACTCATCCTCAGCCATTGACTGCTTGGACTGCTACTCCATTGCCACTTGGCACTCAGCCTCCTCAGCCTTCTGTGCCTGCACATACTGCTGATGCTGCTGCTTTGTTTGATGTTGCTCAGCCTTCTTGGACTCTGCCTGTTGGTGCCAACCCTGTCCAGCCTGAACTGTTGCCTTCACTTGATGTCAGGCCTGCCCGCACTCAGCCTCCTCATCCTCAGCCTTCATCAACTTGGACTGCTGCTACACTGCTACCTGACACTCAGCCTCCTCAACCACCGGTGCCCATGGCTGATGTTCCATCTGGTGCTATACAGTCTCCTTGGATGTTGCCTACTGGTGTACACTCTATTGCTGCTCAGTCTGGACCTGTGCCTTCACTTGATGTTGGACTTGTTTGCACCCAGTCTCCACTCCTTCAGCCATTGTCAAGGACTGTTACTGGTCTGCAGCCTGTTTACACTCAGCCTTCTAGCTCTCAGCCTCTACCTACCTACACCATGGGTACCCAGCCTGCCAGTATTCATGGACATTATCCTTTGTATAACCCGCATGTTGTTGGGGCATATATACCCCAAGCTGGAGTTCCACCTGTTCAGCCAAATTGGGTCGCTTCGGTGCCCGATCACTGTTTGGCAGCACACAGGTCCGCTTCATCCACCACTCAATTACGTCCATATTCTACTCATGCATTCGTGGATACTCAACATAACTGGCCTGTACATTGGGGTCTTCCACCCTTGGGATACCCCTGGAATTTGGAGAGTGGGACACTAGGCAGCGTCCATGCACCTTCATTGGCGACACCAGCCCAAAATTCTTTTTCTGTTTTTGGCGGAGACGATAAGAGAGGACAGTCAGTTGCCCCTCCAGTTATGACTGACACTGAGATCTGTGACAGTTTGTTGCGAGGCTTGCCCCCTCCACCCACGGGTCCAGTGGTGTTCCGTCAGTCATCTGTGGTGCCGGTTACTGCGGCTTCTGGGCCATCGATATCGGGTCAGCTCGGTACACCATCAGCTGTTCCAACCGTTGCTGCTGTGACTCCGTCGGTGCCAGTTTAGTCAACAACAACTACGACGGCAACCAACATCGATCCAGTTTCTTCGGGGTTGACATCAACTGCAGCTGGTAAGCCACTGGTGTTCACTGATGAGCCAGTGGCTGTGCCAGTTGCTCCAGTGACGTCATCTACGTCGCCATCTACGTCAACTATGTCGACTACTGGGTCATCTACTACTACTACTACATCTCCGTCCCAACCGTCGTCCGTTGTTGTTACCGGTGCAACTACTGTGACGCCAGCCACAACAACTTCTGGTACTACTACGCCGTCGTCTACTACTACTACTACATTGACGACTCCTTCGACTTCTTCGGCTGTCACTGTGTCAACTATGTCAGCAGCTGCGCCAGTTGTCGTTGTTCGTCAGTTACAAACTGTTCATCCATACAACGGTACTTCATCGTGGAAGTTGTTCCGGGATCATTTCAACCGTGTGGCTAAAGTGAACGGCTGGACTTCGAGTGATGATTTGATCCAGCATCTGACGCTGTCACTCGAAGGTGCTGCTGCTGAGGTACTTCATGATTTCGATGACACTGCATCTATGGCGTTGACCGATCTGTGGGCGAAATTGGAACATCGTTTCGGTGAGGTCGATAGCTGTCGCGAAGCAATGCGCAAGTTCGAGATACGATGACAGTCCGACTCCGAGTCACTAGTGGAGTTCGAGCAGGCACTTCAAATCCTGCATAAGGAGGCTTGGCCGTCGGCTACCTCCAGTGAACGTGATGCGCCGTTGAAACGTCGTTTCGAGGATGGTGTTGCATCCACTGAACTGTCACAGTATTTGCGCTTGCACCATCGTGACCTGAACTTTGCACAGACCGTTGAAAAGGCGCGGATCTTCCATGCGACTACCGACACTTCGAAGTCCAAGTCAAAAGCTGTTCGGTTCCTGAATGACACCGAGTGTGCGCAAGTCCTGGCATCGGAGAAAGATTTGCTGCCGGTCATTAACCACCTGAAGAGCATTGAAGGACGGTTAGACAAGATGGCCACGAAACCGGGCAAAAACCAGACCAAATCTCCGTCGTCATCTGCTGCTTCGACACCATCAGCTACACCTCCACCTACTCCTCTGCCGCAGCAACAGTCCTGGCGTCCACGGAATCCACAGTCGAACCAACGCTTCTCTGGTCAAGGTCAACAACAACGTCCACCCGCATTCCAACCTCGGACGTTCCAGCCCCAGACTGGTAGATTTCCGGCTCCACGGTTCCAAAATGCCCCACAGTCACCTCGTCCTTGGAGACCTCCGGGTTCCCCAAGAGTTTTTGTTCCTTCCAATTTTTCGGGGTCAGCTAGAGCTAATGGACCTGGAGCATGTTATGTGTGTGGCACACCTGGGTGTCACACTAGGTTCCACAGTTTTGATGGATTGGCATCCCGTCCAACGTCACCTCGCCCTGCGACTGAAGAAGACAACAGACCTCTTGGTTGTTACGTGTGCGGACGGCCTGGATGTCATAGTGATTTCCATCGCTCTGGTGGACAGGCATCCCGCCCAGTGTCGCCTCATCCTCCGTCTGGTTCGGATGATAGACCTCGAGGTTGTTATGTCTGTGGGAGGTTTGGCTGCCATAGCCGAAATCACCCAGACCAATGACCTAATCAACCACCCAGACCGTCTTCTGCTCCCCGAACACCCAATTCTCGAGAAACGGCCCCCGGAGTCCGACATCGGGCAACCGGGCTCCGTCCCCACAGTTCCGCCCGCAGGCCCGCAGTCCCAGTAGTCGAGGGCCCTGCCCTTGACAGACCGCCTGTCGAGACTGTTCCGACAGATGACGGTCTTTTGACTGATGACACTGTTCTGTCTGATATTGCCAATACTGTCGATGCCGATACGTGTCCTTTTGCCAGAGTGGTCGATGTTGTTCAACCTTTCTTAACCGAAACTCAGACTGAGTTGCCATCCATGATGATGATCCCTTCACATATAATGGATGGATCTGCTCCACGCATCTTGGTGACGGTCAGATCTTCCGAATTCTTTGTCATTCTCGATAGCGGAGCCGAGATGAGTGTTTTGCCACTTACCTTAGTTGCTAACTTCCAACCGCCAATCCAGCTGCCAGATACCGTTCATGAAGTACGGACTTTTGGACCATCTACCGCCACTTTGTCTGGTCCAGTTCCGTTGGATATTTCTATCTGTGGTGTTCAGATCTGCCACCCGTTCTATTTTGTCGACGCTACTTTACCACCCATCGTGGGCTATGACTTGATGAAGGCTGCTCGGTTGGTGGTCAATGTCAACAACCATCTTGTTTGGTCGCGTCGTATTCAAGCGTCCGTTCCTTCTAGCCCTAATCCGCCCGTGTCAGTTTCGAATCCTACCGTTAATGCCTGTGTCAGCTTTGTTCGTCCTGAGCCGTCTGCGCCCCCTGCAGAAGAGTCGAGTCCTAGTTCTCCTGTGGTTGAAGTTCCGTCACCAGTTTCTGTCCCCAGTTCAGAGTCTACTTCTTTGATGTCCAGCGTGGTTAGTCGCCAGGTGTCCGTCGTCGTTCCTCCTCTTCGTTTCTGTGCATCCACTCTCAACCCTAACGCGTCTCTTTTCTGCCCACGTGCGGCTTCTCTTCCCTCGGATGCACACCGCCCGTGTGCGGATTCGTCTACTCAGCATCGATATCTTCCCGTCTACCCCTTGGTAGACTCCGACGACACCTTGGTAAAGACGCCCCCACAGTCTGGCTCCATCTTCTCCATCGCTCGACAACCGAAAGACACTACCGTTCCGCCTCATCTGCAGGAGCTCTTCGATGAGACTGTCAGCCATGCACACCTGTCCAAGTCATTACAACAGAGCCTTGCCGCAGTCTTGCGCCGCAACAGCGACGCTTTTGCAACAGGTCCGTTGGATCTGGGGTTCTGTGCTGAGTTGCAGCAAGACATTGACACAGGAGATGCCTTTCCAATCAAGCAGTCTCTGCGCAGACCACCCTTTGTTGCTCGAGAAGCTGAAGATGCTATTCTGGATGAAATGCTCCAGACTGGGGTTATTGAACCGTCAAATTCTCCATGGTCTTCTCCTGTTTGTATGGTCAAGAAGCAAGACGATACTTACCGGTTCTGTATTGACTATCGCCGCCTGAATGATGTGACAAAGAAGGATGCCTTCCCAGTTCTGGATGTCAAGGATGCCTTGGATAGCCTTCGTGGTGCCAAGTACTTTGCAACGATAGATCTCCTTTCCGGGTATTGGCAACTGGGAATGACTGATCGTGCCAAAGAACGTTCCGCTTTCTGTACCCGTCGTGGCTTGTTCCAGTTCACACGTATGCCTTTCGGTTTATCGAATGCGCCTTCCTCCTTTTGCCGACTTATGCACATTATTCTCAAGGACTTGCTTTATGTTCTATGTCTTTGTTATCTCGATGACATAGTTGTTTTTGCCAACAGTCCTGAGCAGTTGATTGAATGTCTTTTCCCGACTTCGACAGTACGGTCTGAAAGCTAAGCCCTCCAAGTGCGTCTTCTTCAAGTCGCCTATTGAATTTCTTGGGGACTTGGTTTCTGCCGATGGTATTGAACCACAACCTGCTAAGCTTGACACCATCCGCGATTGGCCCACTCCGCACTGCTTGTGTGATGTTTGTGCCTTTTTCGGATTGGCCAGTTATTATCGCCATTTCGTCAAGGATTTTGCTACTATTGCTGAGCCATTATCGCATCTGACTAGTAAGAACGCGCCTTTCATTTGGACAGATGAGGCCCAAGAGTCTTTTGACAAATTGAAGCGTGCTCTTCTCGATGCTGGAACTCTGGCTTATCCGCATCCCGACATTCCTTGCATCCTCGACACAGATGCCTTCGATGTTGCTGTCGGGGCAGTTCTCAGCCAGGTCATTGATGGAGTGGAGCGACCTATCGCCTTTTACTCACGTGTGTTGAACGGCACTCAGAAGAACTACTGTCCCACTCGCCGTGAGCTACTAGCCGTTGTGGTTGCCTTACAGCACTTCCGACGTTATCTGCTGGGAGCCAAAGTCATCCTTCGGACTGACCATCACAGTCTTAAATGGTTAAAGACCTTCAAACGTCCTGAAGGCATTTTGGCCCGATGGATTGAGATTTTGGCGGAATATGACTATACCATTGAACATCGGCCTGGCCGTTTGCATTCAAATGCCGATGCTGTTTCCCGCCAGACTTGTAAACAATGTTGGGGCAAGGTGGCCCCTACTCACTGGATTGACGAATGCGATCGAGCGGAAGACTTAATCCAGCCCCTCTCCATTCGTGCCATCCAGTTACTGCCTGAATTTTCTTCCACCGACTTGGCTACTTTGCAAGCCGAAGACCCGGACATGGCCGACGCTTATACTGTTATGCATGACGGATTACATCCTTCCCCGGATGAGCTGCGAGCCTTCCCGCTTGAGTCTCGACATCTTATTTCTCAGCAGCCTCAAATCCGATTGGAAAATGACGTTATGGTTAAGATTGACGATGACTGTACTCGACTGGTCGTCCCTACCACCCTCCGGTACCGTCTCTTCGAGATGGCTCATGAGGGTCCCCTTGCCGCTCACCTGGGATCCCATAAGACTGCTATGCAACTACGCAATCATTATTTTTGGATCGGCCTAAACACAGATGTGGCCGAATGGTGCCGCCAATGTCCGCAGTGTGCCCGGAGTAAAGGGCCGCCCTTGCACCCTCACGGGGAACTTAATAAGATTCCTGTCGGCGCCCCATTAGATTTAGTGACCATGGACATTCTGTCCGGCTTGCCCACTGCGTCGGATGGTTCAAAGTACATCCTGGTATTGGTGGACGCTTTCACTAAGTGGGTTGAGGCTTACCCCCTCCCTGACCAGGAAGCTTCCACCTGTATGGATGCCGCCTATGCGGGATTCTTCGCACGGTTCGGCCTGCCGTTGCAACTTCATTCTGACCAGGGCCTCAACTTTGAATCCACGTTGGTGAAAGAGTTGTGTGCCCTGGCCGGAGTTCACAAAACGCGTACAACACCATTCCACCCGCGTTATGATGGTCTGACAGAACGAGCAAATTGTACCATCTTACACATGTTACGTACCACAACTACGGACCATCCCCAGGATTGGCCTCGTCAGCTACCAGCCCTTCTGTTGGCATATCGTGCGACCGTGCATGCTACCACACAAACTTCACCCAATTTCGCTATGCTGGGCCGTGAAGTTTTACTGCCCTGCACACTCATCGCTCAGCCACCAAATGACACTCCGGTGTCCACAACTTATGCTGCTACTTTTCGCAATAACCTGCGAGATGCACATCAACGTGTTCGTGCCTCGATGCATGCCTCCGCTCAGACTCAAAAGCGTTACGCTCGCATCAAGCAACAAACGTTTCAAGTAGGACAACTCGTCTGGATGTATTGGCGCCTTCCTCGAATTCGGTCAACCTTCCGTAAATTAACCAAACTATGGACGGGCCCTTGGGAGATTTTGGCCTTTTCGTCCCCCTTGGTCGTCCAAGTTAAACACACGACCACCCGAAAACGCCAGACTGTCCATGTTGACCGCTTGGTTCCCTGTGCTTCGGGTCAAACCACCGAGCCACCAACTGGGAACCAAGCGGCCCCAGTCCCGCATCCAGACGAGCATCAAAATACACCACCTCAATCGGCAACTGACTATTCCGACAATACAGTTCCACCATCTACTTCTCCTCTGTCTGTCAATCTTCGGCCGCGCCGTACCTGCGGCCACCCGTACGTTACCGTTCGTAAATCTTGACTGACCCTAGGAAAATTCGGGAGGGTTACTATGTTTATGGAATTTACCTAACCGTTTGTAGTCCTGTTATTATTACGTATAAATTCTATAATGCTGCTATAGTGCTTAACTGGTTTGTCGGTCTTACTCTTCCGTCTATCTGTTTTTAGTCTCTCATTGTATACTCTGGTTATTCCTACCGCATACTGTAGCTTGCCCTTCCTCTCGTAGCCTTAGTCTCCGTTGCTTGTGAAGCCCTGTAGCCTTAGCTGTCAATAGTTTCGTCGTCCCTTTTTCAGCGGTTGAGACCATACCGCTCTTGACGCCGCATCGTCACTACTGCCTCAGGCTCCGCATAGCCTCTGCGTACCTCCAGTCCGCGTACTGGAAGTTAGGTACCGCAATCTCTCTCCGCCTGCCCCTAGGCTCCACGTAGCCTCCTCTACAGTACACCTTAGTATTACCAGAGTTATCCCTTTTGTTTACGATTACACTACCTCCCCTTAGTTTGTCCTGGTTATCTACTAAATTCAACTCCCCTCTTGGTTTCGTGGTGCTTGGTCTTGGTCGTTTGGGTTTGTGGTCGACATCTTTTGGAGCACGTGCTGCCGCTGAGTTTATTTGTGCAGCTACTTCATGGATCGACTACAAGTTATGAATCAAGAACTGTATTTCGAGTTATTCTGGACTTCTACGAACTGTTACTCCGATGATTACTGACGATGATCGTTATTTACGCTGCTGCTACTACCGATGATGACATTCTTCTCTGCTGCCGATTATGGACTACGCCTACCCGAGTTTGTTAACTATGCCGATGATTTCTGGACGATGTTGTGATGCTGTTTCTACTGCGATGATGATGAAGCCGTTGTCTTCCTTCGCCGTTCCGCCCGGCGACGTTTCCTGTCGTCGAGGTGATGATCTGCTGTGTTCGTGTGCCAGTCCAGCTTTTGCTGATGAACATCTACTACGCCGATCTTGGATTTGTCTACGTCTCAAGCCACAAAGGCCCCTTAAGATAGATAGACCGTTGGAGAGTGATAAGTGGACATTGGAAGACGATGACGAGATCGATGATTCTTCTTTGCCGGACTTGATTTGACTTGACTTTGTATTTTACTATTATAATGATTGTTGTATTATTGTCTCAGAACATCCTGTCCATCTGTCTGTCTGTCACCCAGTGCGTTGCCGCACTGCGGATGTTTTTGTATTTACTCCCATATTTACTCAGCATTTAATCAACATTTATCTTGTATTTACTCACTAATCAGCGTGCCCTTGTGCACTCCTTGCTGCCATTAGAGTAGCTAATTAACTCTAATCCTGCTAATCAGATTGCCTTGAGCACCCCTATAGCTTGCTACAGTGTTTGCTAATTGACACTGTCTTTGCCGGAGATATTAATCAGATTGCCATGTGCACCCCACTTGCTCTTTGCTACTGACTTGCTAATTCTTTCGGTCAGTTTTGCCCCTGGATGCGTGTGCATCTGTGGATGTTCTGAATTTGTCTTATTGTATTATTCTATTGACTTGTATTTTGCATCTACCCCTACTGTCTACAATGAGTACTGGTTATTTCCATTCTCCTCACCTCCCTGTCTGCTCGTGTTATTATTATTTTGTATTGTTGATTTGTATTGCATTGTATTGAATTGTGTTATTGCATATACCCCTCAGTCTACCGTGAGTACCGGTTTCACTCTTCTCCTCACCCACATGTCTGCTTGTGTGTTTGTATTTCTCTTGCAGGAAGGACGATTTATTTGTATTGACATTGTGTATTATTACGTGCATATTGCCATTGACATTGACATTTATTGTTGGTAATTTGTCTGTTTCCACAATTGTTGAGGGCAGTCGCCCCTACCCTCACCTTATAACATCTTTTAAGTTGAGGCAAGTTTGGTGTTTTGCCTCCTATTGTTGATTGATTGCATGATGATTGCGATGTAGCCTCTGTTGCCCTGTCCCTTATTTTTATTTCCGGTTTTTAAATTATTTTCCCATTCATTATTTGATTTGGAACTTCAAATTAATTAATTATTATTTCCCTTCCCCTACATATTTGGTCTTTGATATTGCATGCATGTAGTTTAAATTCTTTTTCCTCTCCCTTTTCCTATATGCAACAGAGGCTGGCCTCGTTCATTCAAGACTGTTTCAGTACCCTTACTCCCTTTTAGTTCTTACCCTGCCCCACCCCACCC
>Ga0209681_1000398_pt1 | contig 11185 bp, 7 predicted proteins | sample WorMetLIZISLAND2_3_FD_187416 | JGI IMG/M metagenome (GOLD analysis project Ga0209681, IMG submission 187416) | Marine gutless worms symbiont microbial communities from Max Planck institute for Marine Microbiology, Germany - Olavius clavatus LIZARD... ... | reverse complement strand
CGGTGCGGCGAGACGGTCGAGACGTTCCAGTGGAGGCCCCTCCCCCGACTCACCACACGGGCCGTCACCGCAGAGCCCAACCGGGTCGTGTTCGAGAACCAGTCGGTGTCCGACGACGTGGCAGTCACCGGCGTGTTGGAAGGCGGGGAGATCAGCATCGGCATGTACGGCCCGTTCGAGGCGCCGCCCGGCGAAGACTCATGTGTCGAAGCCGCCAGAGTCGCCGCCGACTCCCGGCGAGTCACAAACGACGGGACCTACCGCTTCACCTTCAAACCCGAGCCGGGCGTGATCGACCGGGTGCAGTGGTACACGTTCCAAGCGACCTTCGACCGGGACGACGGCCAGTCGGTCAGCCACCCCTGCGGCGAGACGGTGGAGACGTTCCAGTGGAGGCCCCTCCCCCGCCTCTCCACCAGGGCCGCCACCGGAGAGCCCGGGCAAGTCGTGCTCGAGGACCAGTCGGCGACCGACGCGGTAGCGGTCACCGGCGTGTTGGAAGGCGGGGAGATCAGCATCGGCATGTACGGCCCGTTCGAGGCGCCGCCCGGACCCCGCTCATGTGTCGAAGCCGCGAGAGTCGCCGCCGACTCCCGCCGAGTCACGAAGGACGGGACCTACCGCTTCACGTTCACCCCCGAGCCGGATGTGGACGACCATGTCGTCTGGTACACGTTCCAGGCGACCTTCGACCGGGACGACGGCCAGTCGGTCAGCCACCCCTGCGGCGAGTTGGTCGAGACGTTCCAATGGAGACCCCACGCCCGCCTCTCCACCAGGGCCGCCACAGGAGAGCCCGGCCAAGTCGTGTTCGAAGGCGGCGCCGTGACCGACGCGGTGACCGTCGTCGGCGTGTTGGAAGGCGGAGACATCAGCATCGGCATGTACGGCCCGTTCGACACGCCGCCCGGCGAAGACTCATGTGTCGAAGCCGCGAGGGTCGCCGCTGACTCTCGCCGAGTCACAGAAGACGGGACCTACCGCTTCACGTTCACACCGGCGCCCGCCGTGACGGGAGAAGCCGTCTGGTACACGTTCCGGGCCGTCTTCGACCGGGACGACGGCCAGACCGCCGGTCACCCTTGCGGTGAGATGGTCGAGACGTTCCAATGGAGGCCCCTCCCCCGAGTCGAGACCGAAGCCGACAGCCCGACCGGGCGGCGGGTGACCGTCGGGGAGAAGATCACCGAGACCCGCCGCGTCAAGTGGGTCGCCCCCGTCGCCGGCATGACCGCCGAGCTGACGACAAACGCCTACGGTCCGTTCCGGCGGCCGCCCACCGCCGGCTCGTGTGGTCCCGAGGCGCTTGCGGAGGCCTACCCGGTCGAGACGATCAACGCCGACGGCGCCTACGCCATAGAAGACGTCACCTTCGACGAAGCCGGCTGGTACACGTTCGTCGCCGCCGTCGCACGCGAGGACGGCGCAGCCGCCACCCACGCCTGCGGCCTCGAGCCCGAGACCGTCCTCGTCATACCCGAAGTCGAGTCGTACCTGCACGCCGAGACCGCCGCCGTCGGCGAGACGATGACGGAGACCATCACCGTGAGAGGAGTCGGCGACGACACGCCGGTCCGGGTCGTCATCAACGGGTACGGCCCCTTCGAGCAAGGCGCCGAGCTCGCCTGCGACCCCGAGCACCTCGCCGAGACGTTCACCTTCGATGCGGTCGGGCCGGGCGACCACTCCACCGGAGTCGCCTTCAACACGCCCGGCGTGCACACGCTGGTGGGGACGGTCACCGTGCTCGACGACCGCGGGGCGCCGACGGCCATCAGCGGGACCCACCCGTGCGGCCTGAGGACCGAGACGGCGTTGATCGGCAACCCCGCCATCCGGACGGCCAAGACCAGCGGCCTCACTCTTGTCGAGCCCGGCGAGGAGGTCGAGTACCTCATCACGGTGGAGAACGCCGGCGACCTGCCGCTCCTCGACGTCCGAGCCCTCGACGTGATCCCCGAGGGGATCGCTCCGGGCAGCGTCGCCCCCGGAGGCGAACGCGCCGGCGCCGTCGTCGACGGGGCGGTCGTCTGGGAGATCGGCGTGCTGGGAGTGGGCGAGAGCGTCGAGCTCACAATGGCCGGGACCGTCGAACCGGCCCATGTCGGCGTTGTCGAGAACACGGTCACAGTGACGTCCGCCACACCCAGGGTCAGCGTCGCCTCGGCGACCTGGCGAATCACCGTGCAAGAAGCCCTGCCCGCGACCGGCCTCCGCTCCGGCCCGGCGAAGATCGGGCTGATCCTGCTGCTCCTCGGCGCCGTAATCGTCGCCGTTCGATCCGCGAGACGAGCGGCCGGGTTGATCGTCGGGCGAAGCCCGGCGCGGCGCGGGCTCGGACGGCGCCGTCGAGACCTCGCCGCGCTCGCCCAGTCGTTGCTCGCCGCGCTCGCCCGACCGCTGATCGCCGGGCCGCTGATCGCCGGGCCGCTGATCGCCGGGCCGCTGATCGCCGGGGCCGCGGTTGCGTTGGTGTTGTTGGGCGGTCATCAATGGTCGTTTGCCGCTTCCGACGGCGACCCGGTTGCGTGCGCCGAGGAAACCGGCCTCTGGGACAAGGCCGACCCGACGCTCGGCATGAGCCACGGCAGCGAGCAGGCGATCGCAGACCGCGACCAGGCACGCGTGATGCGGTTCATCGCCGACGCATCGGGACCTTGCCGCGCCCTGCAGGCCGCCGTCACCGCATACGTCGGGACGGGATGGGAGCGAGGCCACGCCGAGACCTCAGGCGCCGGGGTTGTGGTCACGGTCGCCGGGCCCGCAAACCCACCCACATCCGCCCCGTCGGCGACAACGGGGCCCGCAACCCCGGCGCCTGCGACAACGACGACAAGCGCTCCCACAGCCACAACCGCCCCCACACCAACCGGCCCGACGACCACAACCCCGCCCACAACCCGGGCGCCGACGGCGACCGCTCCCCCAACGACAACCGCTCCGACGACGACGGCGATCACAACACGGACAACACCGGGGACACCGACAACACCGGAGACCCCCACACCGAAGGCGCCTATATCGAAGGCGCGGGCGGCCGCGTCGGGCGCCCGAGGCGGCCCGCCGTGGGCGAGGACCGCAGCGAGGCCCGCGGAGACACAACCCGAGACAACACAACCCGAGGCAACAACCCCGCCGAGCACAACCCCGCCGAGCACAACCGCCGGAGCCGCCTCCAACGAGGTGCAGGCTTCAGTGAGGGTCCCCGCGGCCCCCGCGCCGTCGGGCAAGGAGGCGCCTCCGGCGGCGCCGACGACCAAACCGGCAGGCGCCGCGCCCGACGATCAGCCGCAATGGCCGCGACCCCAAGAAGAGCAACCAGAAGCGGCAGACGGGCGCAGCGACCGGTCGGTGTGGGGCCCGGTGGCCCTCATCAGCATGATCGTGGTGGCAAGCGGAGGGGTGTTGTGGCGGATGGGCAGGCCCCATGCGCCGAGCCGACAAACAGGCGAAGAACCAGCCGAAGACGACGACACCGACGGGGAGGCGTCGTGACCGCAGGCCCCGGCGGCCGGCCGCAGCGAACGGCGGCACGGGCTAACATCGCAACATGACCGACTTCACCCCCAACCTCGACGACATGAGGTTCACCCTGAACCACGTCGCCGACCTCGACAATGTGTCCAAGCTCAACGGGTTCGGGCACGCCGACCCCGCCACGGTCTCCGCCCTCCTCGACGAGGCGGGCCGGTTCATGGCCGAGGTGATGGCGCCGCTCAACCGCGTCGGGGACGAGGTGGGTGCCAAGCTCGGCGCCGACGGGGCCGTCACCACCCCCGAAGGCTTCAAAGACGCCTACGACAGCTACGTCGAAGCCGGGTGGGCCGCGGCCCACATGCCGGAGGAGTGGGGCGGCGGCGGCCTCCCCCTGCTCGCCGGGGTGGCCATCGACGAGATGCACAAGGCGGCCAACCTCGCCTTCTCCCTCTGCCCGATGCTCACCCACGGGTCGATCGTCGCCCTCGTCGCCCACGGCTCCGACGAGCTGAAGCGGGCCTACCTCCCCAAACTCGTCTCCGGCCAGTGGACGGGCACCATGAACCTGACCGAGCCCGAGGCCGGCTCCGACGTCGGCGCCCTGCGGTCCAAGGCGGTCAAGCAGGACGACGACACCTACCGCATCTTCGGCACCAAGATCTTCATCACCTGGGGCGACCACGACCTGACCGAGAACATCATCCACCTGGTGCTGGCCAGGACGCCGGACGCGCCCCCCGGGACTCGGGGCATCTCCATGTTCGTCGTGCCCAAGTTCCTCCTCGACGAGAGCGGCGACCCTGGCGAGCGCAACGACGTCAAGGTCGTCTCGATCGAGCACAAACTCGGGATACACGCCTCGCCCACATGTGTGCTCTCCTTCGGCGACTCCGGCGACGGGGCGGTCGGCTACCTCGTCGGCGACGAGATGGCCGGCATGCGGAACATGTTCACGATGATGAACGCCGCCCGCATCGGCGTCGGCATGGAGGGCATCTCAATCTCCGAGCGGGCCTACCAGCGGGCCGTCAAGTACGCCGAGGAGCGCATCCAAGGCCGGGCCATCGGCGCCGCCGCCAAGGAGAGCGTCCCGATAATCCGGCACCCCGACGTGCGGCGGATGCTCCTGACCATGAGGGCCTACACCGAGGCGATGAGGGCCCTGCTCTACATCGCCGCCGAAGGCGCCGACGTCGCCGCCCACGCCGAGGCGGCCGAGGAGAGGGAGAAGGCCAGGGACCGGCTCGCCCTCCTCACGCCGATCGTGAAGGCGTGGAGCACCGACATCGGTGTCGAGATGACCTCCCTGGGCGTCCAGGTCCACGGGGGCATGGGGTATGTGGAGGAGACCGGGGCCGCCCAGTACCTGCGGGACGCCCGCATCGCCCCCATCTACGAGGGGACCAACGGCATTCAGGCGATCGACCTGGTGCTCCGCAAGCTGCCGTTGGGCAACGGGGAGGCGGTCCGGGCCTTCATCGCCGAGATGACCGGCGTCCTCGAGGAAATGAGCGAGCATGACGACCTCGGCGCCTTCCGCGACGAGCTGACCACGGCGATCCAGGCGCTCGCCGACACCTCGACGTGGCTGGGCATGAAGCTGGTCGAAGGCGACATCGACGCCGCGCTCGCCGGGGCCACGCCCTACCTGAGGCAGTTCGGGACCGTCGTCGGCGGGTGGCTCATGGCGAAGTCGGCCGTCGCCGCCAAACAGGATCTGGCCGACTTCGACGAGGCCTTCCGCGCCAACAAGACGAACACGGCTCGCTTCTACGGCGAGCACCTTCTCCCCCAGGCCAACGGTCTCGTGCCCACCGTCAAGGGCGGCGGCGAGTTGCTCGCGGCGGCCGCGCTCTGAGCCGTCTCTCGCCGCCGGCCCGGCGCCGGCGCGGCGAGCCGGGGCGGTCTCTCGCACTCGCCCCCGCACTCGCCCCCGCCGGCGATTCTCAATGCACAAACTTCGGTATACCGAATCCAGAGCATTAGGAAACCGGGATATGCATATGGAGAGAAGGCGCGTCGTTGTGACCGGCGTCGGGGCGGTGAGCGCCGCCGGCGTCGGAGTGGACGGCTTGTGGAGCGGGCTTCAGCGATCGCCGGGCCCCGCGCCGCGGCTGGTCGACGGTTGGGACCCCGAGACCTGGATCCCCCGCCGGGAGGCCCGTCGCCTCGACAGATTCACCCAGTTCGCCCTCGTCGCGGCTGAGGAGGCTTTCACCCAGTCCGGCGAGCTGACCGCCGACCCCAACCGGGTGACCGTCCAGGTCGCCACCGGCATCGGCGGGCTCGAGTCGTTGGAGAAGCTGATCGACGCCTCCGCCGCCGACGAGCCCAGGGTCTCGCCTTTCCTGGTCCCGATGATGATGGCCAACGCCGCGGCCGCGGCCATCTCCATCAAGTACGGGCTCGGGGGGGCGGCCGGGGCGCCCGTCGTGGCGTGCGCGGCCGGGAGCCAGTCGATCCTCGACGGCCTCCGCCAGATCCGGTGGGGGCACGCCGACGCCGCCGTGGTGGGAGGCGCCGAGGCGGCGGCCCGCAGGCCGTCCCGCGAGGGGTTCAAGTCGGCCCGGGCCCTCTCGCCCTCGGGCTACGCCCGGCCTTTCGACGCGACCCGCGACGGGTTCGTGATGGGGGAGGGCGGGGCCATCCTCATCTTGGAGGAGGCCGAGACGGCCAAGGCGCGGGGCGCCGCGCCCATCGCCGAGGTCTTGGGCGGGGCGTCCACCTCCGACGCCCACCATGTCACCGCCCCGCACCCCGACGGCGACGGGGCGGAGCGGGCCATCCGCCTCGCCCTTGAGGACGCCGGGCTCGAGCCCGCCGACATCTCCTACATCAACGCCCACGGGACGGGCACCGAGCTGAACGACAAGACGGAAGGCGCCGTGATCGGGCGCGTCTTCGGCGACGACCAGCCCGCCGTGTCGTCGATCAAAGGGACGACGGGGCACGGGCTGGGCGCCTCCGGCTCGATCGAGGCCGCGGCGGTAGTCGAGGCGATCAGGCGAGGGGAGCTTCCCCCGAACGCGGGGCTGACCGAGCAAGACCCGGAGATCGCACTCACCGACATCGTGACCGAACCGCGCCCGTGGTCGCCCGGGCCGACGTTGTCCAACTCCTTCGGGTTCGGCGGCCACAACACGGTCATCGCCCTCGGCCCGGTAACATGAGCGAGGTGACGGGAGCTCGGTGAGACCGGGCTGAGAGGGAGTCTGCTGCGACTCCGACCGCTTGAACCTGACACGGGTAACTCCGGCGCAGGGAATCGGCCTCATCGCTCCCCCGAGAGGAAAGAGACGATGAGACGCTCCCACACATCAACCGCCGCCCCGCCGGCCGCCGCCCGGTTGACCCCGGTCCGCTTGACCCCGATCCGGCTGACCGCGGCTCTGCCGGCCGTCGCGTTGCTGACCGTCGCGCTGCTGACCGTCGCCTGCGGCGAGCCCGACCCGGGCGCGGTCAAGCTGATCGCCCACGACTCGTTCGCCGGCGGCGTGACCGAAGAGACCTTCGCCGCGTTCACCGCGGAGACCGGGATCGAAGTCGAGGTGATCGCCGCGGGCGACGCGGGCGCCCTCGTCAACCAGGCGATCCTCACCAAGGACAACCCGCTGGCCGACGCCCTGTTCGGCGTGGACGACACCTTCCTCTCCCGGGCCCTCGGCGCGGAGATCTTCGAGCCGCACGAAGCGGAGGGGATCGACAACGTCGACCCCGCCTTCGTCGACCCCGAGAGCCGCATCACCCCCATCGACTACGGCGACGTCTGCGTCAACTACGACAAGGCATGGTTCGATCAGCGCGGGGTCCCGCCGCCGACCGGCCTCGACGACCTCCGCGACGACCGATACAAAGGGCTCCTGGCCGTCGAGCACCCGGCGACTTCGTCGCCCGGCCTCGCCTTCATGCTGGCGACCGTCGCCGTCTACGGGGAAGGCGCCTGGCTCGACTACTGGGGGGACATGCGCGAGGCGGAGGTGAGCGTCGCCGCCGACTGGGACGCCGCCTACTACGGCGACTTCACCCGCTACGGCGGCCCGCGCCCCCTCGTCGTGTCCTACGCGTCGTCCCCGCCGGCCGAGGTGATCTACGCGGAGCCGCCCGTCGACGTCGCCCCCACCGGGGTGGTGGAGGAGGGCTGCTACCGCCAAGTCGAGTATGCGGGAGTTCTCGCAGGCGCCGCCGACCCGAAAGCGGCGGGGCTGCTCATCGACCACCTCCTCTCCGTCGAGTTCCAGGAGGCGATCCCGCTCGCCTGGTTCGTGTTCCCGGCCAACCGCGCCGCCGCCCTGCCGCAGGAGTTCGTCGACCACGCTGTTGTCCCTCCGAGCCCGGCCCGCCTCGACGCCGCCGCCGTCGCCGAGAACAGAGAGCGGTGGATCGGGGAGTGGATCGAGGTGATGGAGGGCTGATGCGCCGGGTGAGCTGGGGTTGGGCGGCGGTCGCCGCCGTCCCCGCCCTCTTCATCGGCTGGTTCTTCGCCTACCCGACGGCTCGGATCCTGGGCCTCGGCCTGTCGGGGCTCGGCGCCGGGCTGGGCGCAGGCGCCGGGTTGGACGGGAGGCTCCTCGGAGTCGCCTGGTTCACGTTGTGGCAGGCGGCCGCGTCGACGGCCCTCACCCTGGTCGCCGCGGCCCCCCTCACCTGGGCGGTCTCCAACTTCGAGTTCAGGGGCAGGAGGCTGGTCACAGCGCTGGTGACCGTGCCCTTCGTCCTGCCCACGGTCGTCGTGGGGACCGCCTTCGCCTCTCTGGGCGCCAAGGGGTCCGTCGCCGCCATCCTCGCCGCCCACGTCTTCTTCAACGTCGCCGTCGTCGTGCGCACCGTCTCGACGCTGTGGAGGCGGATCGACCCGAGCCTCCACGACGCCGGGCGCGTCCTCGGCGCCTCCGAGCGGGAGGTGCTCAGGACGGTGACCTTGCCGTTGCTCAAGCCGGCGATCGCCGCCGCCTCGTCCATCGTCTTCCTGTTCACTTTCACCTCCTTCGGGACGGTGCTGATCCTCGGCGGCTACCGCTACGCCACCCTCGAGGTCGAGATCCACCGCCAAGCTGTCGCTCTGTTCAACCTCCCGCTGGCCGCCTCGCTGGCCGTCCTCCAACTCGTCGGGGTGAGCGCCGCCCTCTACGCCTACTCGCGTTATCAGGAGAGGAGGACGGCTTCGTGGGCCCTCGACCGCGACTCGGCCAAGCCGCGCCCCCAGGGCGGGCAACGTTGGGCGGTCGCTGCGTCAACCGCGGTCACCGTCGGGGCCCTGGCGGCGCCGCTCGTCGCGCTGACGGCCCGCTCGCTCCGGGGCGGCGCCTTCGCAAGGCTCTTCAAGACCGACCCGGTCGTGGGAGCACCCGTCTCGGCCGTAGGCGCCAGCTTGGTCTTCGCGCTCGCCGCCGCCGCCATCGCCGTGGTGGTCGGCGTCATGGCGGCGACTGTCGTCGCTCGCCGCTCCGGCGGGCTGTCCCGCTGGTTCGACCTCGCCCTGATGCTCCCGTTGGGGACGTCGGCCGTCACCATCGGCTTCGGACTCATCATCGCCCTGGACTGGCCCGTCGACCTGCGCGCCTCCGCATGGCTGATCCCCATCGCCCACGCCCTGGTGGCGGTCCCGTTCGTCGTCAGGGCGGTTGTGCCCACGCTCCACTCGATCCCGGCCGACACGAGGGAGGCCGCCTCCGTGCTGGGCGCCTCGCCCGGGCGGGTCTGGCGCCGTGTCGACCTTCCCATAGCAAGTCGGGCGGTCATGGTCGGGGCCGGCTTCGCCGCGGCTGTGTCGCTCGGCGAGTTCGGGGCTACGTCCTTCGTCGCCCGCCCGGCGACGCCCACCATCCCGACGATGATCTTCCGGCTGTTGGGCAGGCCGGGGCAGGCCTCGTTCGGGACGGCGACGGCCCTCGCCGTCGTGCTCGCCGCGCTGACGGCGGGGATCGTCATGTGGCTCGACCGGGCCGAGGTCGGCGACTTGGGCAGGTTCTGACCCGATGTTGAGCGTGGAGGCGGTGACGGTCGAGGTCGAAGGCCGGAAGATCCTGAAGGGGGCTTCCCTGACCGTGGGCGACGGGGAGATCGTCGCCCTCCTCGGGCCCTCCGGGTCGGGGAAGACGACGCTGCTCCGGGCCGTGGCAGGCCTGGTCGAGACGGCTTCCGGGGACATCACCTGGGACGGCGAGTCGATCTTGGAGGCGCCGACCCATCGGCGGGGTTTCGGCTTGATGTTCCAGGGTTACGCGTTGTTCCCGCACCTCGACGTGGCGGGCAACGTCGGGTTCGGCCTTCGCATGAAGGGCGGCGGGGGCATTGACGACGAAGTTGCGGGGGCTCTGGAGCAGGTCGGCCTCAAAGGCTTCGGGTCCCGGTCGATCGACTCCCTGTCGGGCGGCGAGAAGCAGCGGGTGGCCCTGGCGCGCACCCTGGCGCCCCGTCCCCGCCTGGTGATGCTCGACGAGCCGCTGGGGGCCCTCGACCGGAACCTGCGGCGGCGGCTGGTCTCCGAGACCAGGGCGGTGTTGGTGGAGAGGGGAGTCACGGCGATCGTCGTCACTCACGACCGCGACGAGGCGGCGGCCATGTCGAGCCGGCTCGCCCTCATGCGCGACGGCGCCATCGCGCAGACCGGGGCGCTTGAGGCGATGCTGGCCGACCCCGCCGACGACTGGGTGGCCGAGTTCCTCGCCTGACCCCGCCGCACCACCGCACACGCCGACAGATGCGTGTGCAGTTTCGCGGCTCTCGTCGGTACTACCGCCCACGCTCAAACAATGAAAGACCCCCTCCGGCGGGAGGGGGTCTCTCAGCCCGGGGTGATGAGGAGAGTCCAAGAGTCGCCCCGGGCACGGGAACTCGAAGAGCGACGACCGGCCTTGACCGTAACTCGAAGCTCAGAGAGCTCCGCGTGAATGATACGGCCGTCGCTCCCCAGCAGATCCTCAAGTCCCTCCACTCGTTTGAGCGGGTGGCCTTCGGTGATCCCGGCGAGTTCCTCGGCGTCGATCTTACCGTCCTCGAGGAGAGCGCCAATTCGGGCCCCTCTTGAAGGCGCCGCGGCCGGGGCGCCGGCGCATCTCGCGAAGCTCCTCCTCGCTCAACTCACCGTCCTCCCACGCCTCGTCGAACCTCTCGTCGGCGAACGGGTGACCGTCGGGAAGCTCGTCGAGCTCGTCCCGGGTGAGGGCGCCGTCGTCGAGAAGCTCGTCGATCTTCTCGCGATGGGCCTCCCTCTCGGCCCGCCTCGCCTCGGCCTTCGCCTCGACCGCGCTCAGGACGGCGGCGGCCTGCTCGGCTGTGATGACGCCGTTGGCCGTCAACTCGTCGAGAGCCTCGTCGAGCAGGGCGCTCCCGCCCCTGGGGCCGCCGACTTCGTCCCCGTTTGTGCCGGCCTCATCCTGGGCCGAGGCGACGTCAGGCGACGACACAATCGAGGCGACGAGCCCGGCCCCCGCGAGAAGGCCGCCCGCCGCCAAGGACGCGATGATCTTGGTGCGCATGTGTAACTCCATTTCTCTATGCGACGTGGAGACAAGTGTCGGGCGCAATTGTCAGGCGACGGTGAAGCGGCGGTGAGAGCCCTGAGGCCCCTTGGAGGCCCGTCGCCGAAACGGCGAACCGGGCTGGGCGGTCCCTGCACGCAGGGCGATTCGCAATGCACAAACTACGGCACAGGCGAATCCACAGCATCAGGAAACCGATTTCGGGGTTTGGGGGGCCGGTCTGGGGC
>Ga0209681_1000397_pt1 | contig 11203 bp, 8 predicted proteins | sample WorMetLIZISLAND2_3_FD_187416 | JGI IMG/M metagenome (GOLD analysis project Ga0209681, IMG submission 187416) | Marine gutless worms symbiont microbial communities from Max Planck institute for Marine Microbiology, Germany - Olavius clavatus LIZARD... ... | reverse complement strand
ATATAATATTGCTGTCAATGAACTGCTTGATGTACTTGTGAAATGCATGCGTTTGGCAGGTGCTTTCTTAATACCGTATGCGCTAATGATACTGCTAATTGGGATTCCACTGCTGTTTATGGAATATGGCTTTGGTCAGTACTTTGGCATAGGAAGCTTATCAATATTCAAGCAAGTTTGCCCGCTATTCCAGGGTATGTTTCATTAGTGTTAGCATAACTGTTTGCTGTTTTGTGTTTAGTCACCTAAATGTAATTGCTGTATAGTTTTAAGAGATTTGGTTTGGCTACTAGAGATTTTTGCTGAAATTAGCATTTCTCTGTCCTGCTAGATGCCTGTAGACATGGGCAAACCCACCATTGCAGTGTTATGATATAATGCTCTGCTGCAAGGTGTGAGACTTTCTGGAACATTGGAACAGTTTTGGACATATACTGTGTAGGTGTAAACATTTGCTGAGGTGAAGAATATTATGTTGAATGCTTAGCATTAACTCGAATTGTTTGCAATTGCAGTTTTGTTTCAAATTTTGTTACCGATTTTGTATAATCTACATGTAATATTAGGACTGATATTTGTTAATTGAACATATAATGTTGCATGAGTTGCTTTGCTAGAATTCTGTGTTAACAAGATGAGTGGTTTGAAGGCATTTACTTGCTATGTTAATGATATTTTGGTCTATATCAGGGATCTTAAACATGCATCTTGCAGGCCATGTGCTGCCCTCAAACTTGGAAGAGATTATTTGTGGCCCCTGAGTGACTCACCTAGCAAATATTTACCAATAAATGATGGGGTTAGCCAGAAGTAAGGAACAGCTGAACACAGCTTCTTATGATAATGAGTTGACTGGATAATTAAACTCAGCGAACAGTTGTATCAAGTAACAGTTGTGGTCTGACTTGTTGTTTCAAATAAATGATTGTATATTTTTATCATTTGTTTCATTTGCTAAAAATATACAGTCTGCTGACAGATGCATTTTCCCAGTGAGACCCCTCTGCTTTCTATGCTGTTAGCAGTATGTAGCAGAAATGTGATGCAGACTTTGATGCTGTTGTCGTTTGTAGGTGTTGGCCTTGGTTACAGTATACTCAATAGTCTTATATGCATTTATTACAACGTCATCATTGCTCTAGCTCTCTACTACCTGTTCCGCTCGTTAACGGCGAGTTTGCCATGGGCGTCCTGTGATAATAATTGGAACACTGATGCATGTGGAGACCTTGTTTGGTTCAACACATCTGGTCAGTTACTGCTTTTGCTCAAACAGACATTCGTGTCATACTTTTAAGACTTTAAAATGTGTATTGTGCATTAGTTTGTTGACTAGCTGACTCATGATCTTTTACTGCTATAATAATACTTAACTTCAGTAACATTAGCAAATAAGCAAGTATAAGCAATTGCAGAATCACAAAGAAATTTGCACTGTTTTGGAGATAAGGCAAAACATTATTGCCAGCATTAAAAATCTTGGAACAAAATGCAGTTGCATTATTAAGATGGCATTGAGGCTGTGGCTGTTTAGCTGCAATCATTTATCTGTAGTTATCATTACTTACTTATCATTTTTATAGTACTCCTCTTGTTTATTTCAGGTTATAAAATTAAATTATTTGTTATTCATTTTAGTCAGATCTTTTGTTGTAGTTAAATCGCTAATGACGATTTTCTGTTTTCATTACACTTTTAGTTTCATTGCTATTATTTAACACACTCAGTGCAAGGGACAAATTATTTTACCCCAAATATAGTTCACTTTTTGGGTTGTTCATGAATCATCTTGTCATATCTACATGCCGTTGCACTGCTGCAGTGACTTTCAGGCCCAGGAGACACTCAGTTACAATATAATACAGTATTCAATTCAGTTGGGTACTGAGTGAGTTAATGCTGATGTGAATCATGTGATATACGTAGAAGATATGTATGTTGAGTCCAATCAGATTGGTTTGTCTTGACAGGTGTGAATTCGACCAACTACAGCAATAGTACACAAGTGTCCGTGATGTACAACAGTTCAAAGACTGTTGATAATGGCTCAAACATCTCTCTTCACAGGACTTCTCCCAGTGACGAATTCTTTAGGTAATTAGCATTAATTATCATTTGTTCTTTGTTTCTATAGGGCAGCTGTAAGAGCATTGTAGCACTGTTTGTCCTGCTCATGTATTGTCATGTTGGATGGTTTGATGATTGTATCTTGAGCGAAATAAATGATGATGATGATGATGATGATTATTATTATTATTGTTGTCATAATTCTGATGATATGTCTGCAGTTGACCTGCATTAATCACTGATATGTAAATGTCATACATTTGAAAATTTATGAGAACTTCTTTGTGCATCATTAAAATCACTTACATCATTAATTACTAATACCAAGATTAATAATTAAATCTGCTTCCATAATAATAGCAGATATTGTTTGCTATAGTGTTCAATATCTGCTATTATTATGGAAGCAGATAGTGTTTATTACATAATCATGTAGTATTGAAATATAAAGAGTGCTCTGTTCATCTTTCTTTCAGGTTCCCACATAGAGTTAACATTTGAGTATAGCTGTGGTGTGTGGCTGTTGGTTGTTTCATAGATTGGGAGTAATGGGTGAAGAGGCAGACACTGGTATTGGAAATATTGGCCATGTGAGGTGGCAGCTGTGCCTGTGTCTGCTGCTTGCCTGGATTCTTGTCGCATTGTTTGTCTGTAAAGGAATCAAGTCCAGTGGCAAGGTGAGCTAAATACATACGTACACGTTTAATTTATTTCACCAAACTAGGCTGTGACATGTATAGACAAAAAGACAGAAAGACAGAAGTAGTAGTAGTAGTAGTAGTAGGAGTTTAGTGCCCTCCATGCACGAAATCGGACCTGAAGGGCATTACACTGTCAGTTGTTAAAACACAAGCTAAAAAAGTGCGATTTGAGTCTGCGTTTAAAAGAGTGTAAACTGTCCGCGTGATGAACTGCCACTGGCAAATTGTTCCACACGACTGGCCCGGCCACAGAGAGAGCTCTGTCGCCAAGTAGTGCATATGATGAAATCCAAGCCTAGTACTTCAAAATTCTAGAGTTAAAGATATGTCAACTGTGCTGTTGTGATCGTATAGCTGCATGAGATACATGTGCAGGTTGCCTACTTTACTGCAACATTTCCATATGTTATGTTGACGGTGCTCGTTGTTCGTGGAGCTACTCTGGAAGGCTCTGTTGATGGAATTCTCTACTTCATAGTTCCAGATTGGAAGAAACTAGCCAGTCCTGATGTAAGAACAGCTTGGTAAACGTTTTGGTATTTTGATAGTAATTGTCACTTGATATGATAAAATATTCATGGAATCTTGAAAAATGAATGAGCATGCTAAGACTGCTGAGACCAAAGAACACCTGCTTGCACCACTGGCTGAGCCTAGAATATGTTTGGGTTTGGTTCCTGTTGTTCAAATTTGAACTGTGGTTTGTTTGCAGTTAAGTTGGATGCCAACTTGAGTCATTTGCCGACATAAATAACTAAGTGCTGCATTTGAAAATGTCTTGCAAGCTATTGATGTAATTTTACACTACACCAGTTTTAGCAGAGATTATTTTACAAAGGTAGAATGCTATTTTGCTGAAATATATCTTATTTCACACAGTACTAGTCAGTAGTTTCCGACTGATATCCACTCTTCGTCTGTATTAATATGCTTCTTATCAGAAATGTCCTTAAATCATAAATCTGCTGGATATTGAATGCCCAGGACTTGACTGTGGCAGTCATTATTACTGTACAGAAAAAGCCTTGTACAGTCATATTGAATTACTTGAAGGAATTCTGTGTGATTAAAAAGAAAACGTTATTATATGCTGCTGGTTAGGCAACAGGAAGAGCATCAAGCAGGCCGCGAAATTTTTTGCTTCAGCATCTGGAAATACTTGGAGTAACTTAACAAAATATTATGCCTGCTGAACGGACACAAGTGAGAAAATCACTGAGCTTGTTTGTGTTGAACTGTATGAAACTACAGGTTTGGTTTCAGGCAGCAACTCAGCTGTTTTATGCGACCAATCTAGCGTGGGGTGGCATGATTACCATGGCCAGCTACAATGTGTTTCATCACAACTGCTATCGGTAACCATCCACTTCTGTCATCGGCTTTAAATCAGAATATTAATTTGCTGTTGGTTTGTGTTATTAGATTAATAATAGTGTTGAAGTTTTTGCTGTGTAAGTAAGTAAGTAAGTAAATGATCTATATTGTGCCAAAGTCTATCCAGACATGAACTGCATGCTACAACAGTTCTATCTGTGTCCCACTGTCTGCACTTACTTTTTGGAACGGAATTATGGACCAACCTACTTTAACAGGCAATCACGGAAAAATGTACCCAAATTTGTGGAAAATACAAGGATAGGTTTTAAGAAATGTGTGGAAATTTCATGGGCCCTGTATTCCAGTGTTGTGTCAATGTAAAGTAATGAAAATGCTTTGTATCCGAGTAACGTAATACATTGATGTTATAAAACAACTTTTGCAGAGCATTTTTCTACACATTTATCAGATCCAAAATTATTAATCAGATTCAGTCAACAGTGACAGCTGAAAAGTACAAAATCAGATTGATAGAAATTCAGAGAACATTACTGTTGCAGAAGACAAAGCTGAATGCAGACTGTTGTTGTAAGTTTTGTATAGAATTAATGTAAGAAAATTTTCAGACAAAATGCAGAACATTGTTACTACAGTTGTTGTTGTATCAGCCAGTAATGCGAGTTATTATTATATTCTTGACAAAGTCTTATGGCATCTGGTCATTTTCAGTATGTTTATAATTTGTTATATTTTTCTGTCTTGTTGTGTCAGAGATGCAATTGTGATCAACTTTGTGAGTTTTGGTACAAGCCTCTATGCTGGAATTGCTGTTTTCTCCATTATTGGATTCATGGCTCATGAACAGCATGTGCCTATCGAGAAAGTGATCAACTCTGGTGGGTATTTAGTTAAGGTAGTAGTTTAGAATGCCTCACTGTCGTGTTTTGCCAAAATTGTTGTACTTTTTGCTATGTTTAAGATTCTGTCATGTGTAATCTTCCTACATTGTGCTGCCCTCTGTAGGCTCTATGCATAAAAATAGATAGTAACATATTTGGTTTTTTTGCTGACCCCTGTGCCAACTGGTGCTGTTTGTAAATGCTTAACTCTGTTACATTTGTTATTTCTTAGGAAGTATAAAACGTGTGTATCATTTACAAATGTTCAGGTCCTGGCTTGGCATTTGTGGCATATCCGCGTGCATTGAGCATGATGCCGTTGGCACCTATTTGGTCTGCACTGTTCTTCTTCATGCTGTTCTTGCTCGGCATTGGCAGTCAGGTGTGTGTCATTATTGGATATGCTAGCTTTCTAACTCTCTGATTGAAGTGGGAATTACAGTTCCCAGTCTCTACTGATGGCAGTAATATTTCATGGCTATTTACCTGAGTAATGTGCTCAAGTCAATGTAAAGTAACAGTTTTGTATACCGTAAAACTGGGGTACTAATTACCTCACACACGTGTCATGATGTATGTATGGCGATGTATAATATGTACCTGTTATACCGATCCGTGATGGTTGGGCTATTACGTTTGGTGCAGTGATGAATGACTTTCTTTACCAAGACTTAGTTGAGCCATAAAAGGCTAGTATTCCAACATTCATATGTTAGCTTCTTTCTGTGAGCATCATGTGCTCAAGTCAATGTAAAGTAATGGTTTTGTATACCGTAAAATATTAGAACAAGTTACTTCTCCCCCCGGCTTGTATTAGAGACCCGGCTTTTATTTGAGACCTGGCTACTATTAGAACATCCGACTTAGACCTCCGGCTTATATTTGAGACCCGGCTTCTATTAGAAGTTTTACGGTATGCACAGAACCTGCAGCGAACTCAAAAGAGTTGAAACTAGCACTAACTAGTTAACTGTATCTGTAGAGTTGAGGAATGTTTGTGCAGATGGTTGGTGTGGAGACAATTATGACAGGAATAATGGACACGTGGCAGTCTCTGGTTCTTCACTGGCAGTATCGTGTTCTCGCTGTCATTGGTGTGTGTGCCATGGGCTTTGTGCTTGGCATTCCCTGCACAACACAGGTACTTGCATTTATTGCCATTAATAAACCTAAAATGTATTCACTAAATATAAGAGAAATGCAAATGATTGGGTGGGCCCTTCTTTGAAAGATAACAAGTGATGATAATATCACTAAACGTGATTTAAGTTTTGATTTTTCTGTCCTCCAGTGCACTGCATCTGTAGTGCTTGTCTGCATGGTTTTTGTCTGGAGTTAAGTATAATGTGTGGTGTGGGACATTTAATCCTGCATTGTATCGTAAGTAAGTAAATTAAGTAAATTTATACAGCGCACAATGTCGGAGAAAAACCACCGAATCTGAGGCGAAAATATCAATCTCAATTCAGTCCACATGTTGTTCTGTTCAGTTTCCTTCAGCGTTGGCTTCTCTACAGGAAGGATAGCCAGCCTGTAAAAACCTTCTGCAGCAATCGGCAAAGATTCTGCTTCTTGGATCGACCTAACCTAACCTTGAGTAACCAAAAAAAGTAGGCCAATTAATCAAAAACCAAAAGTAATAGTAGTGGTAGTTATTTATATATTGCACTTGATTCTAACTGCGGATTTAGAAGTGGGCAATAGTCATCAGTTGGTGAGTAGAAGACACTGTTTGTTGTTGCAGGGTGGCATGTATGTTCTTCAGCTGATGGATTATTACAGTGCTGGATTCTGCGTTCTTGTAATTGCCATCATAGAATGCTTCGTTATCAACTGGATATATGGTCTGTATCTGTTGCTACTACATCATCTCTGATTGTGGGCGAGATGCTTATAGGCTAAACGCTGATATCGTAATAATGCCTGGAGACATTTGGAAACATGATTGATTTGGACAAAACGTTGCAGATAGATGGCAGATCTAGCCAGAAGAACCCAGATGATTTTCAGCGGAATTGCTTCAGTGGATCTGCTTAATTGCATTGGAAAGAAAGTGTGAAAATCCCAACCTTTTTATTTATTTTATTGCCTGATACATGCCGCATTCTTTTGGTCACTTCCCCATCACCAGTTTTCACCAAATTTGGCACAAACATGCAGATCAGTGTACACATGAACTTCGGTATTATTGATTAAGAGTTGCTTTACCCCCAAAATAACAATATTGGGACATTTTGGCTACCCTCCTTGTATGGATGCTGCAGCACAGGGGATGCATTTTTGGGAGTCATATTCATTCTGTTCACGGAGGACATGTCAAGAAGATGCCTTTTCTTAGTGAGTTTTGTTCTCATTATACCATGTTGAGTTATTGACCTCCAAAGCTGAGCGTTGAGCAATTTTCCAATTTTTTTCTCGCATGGTGTTCAACATCATCATCATCATTATTCGGCATTCACCATGTCAGTGCATAGCTCCGCTTGCTACCAAGAGTCTCCACAGCGACTTACCCAAGGCCAGCAACAGCGGCACAGTTATTTATTACTGCAGTTATGTCACTGTGTACTTCGCATATAGTATCTACAATACAGATCCTCTTTTCATAATTTTAGTGTCGAAAGAATTAAGTTTACTGCCACTTTTACTAAACATACACATATGTATGCCTGTATAAATCCAGTTAACATTGATGTTATTGAGGACTTGACTGTCAAGGTTAAGGCTAGGGCCAAGGACTTTTGATTGATCTTTAAGATGTCATTAGATTGGATTGAGCAGAGTTTTAATGCCCCACCCGGCTCAGTATAGGTCATTTCGGAGGCAGTCTTCAATCACTTGACTGTTACATGTCATTAAGACCAAGGCCAAAGACTAACAGCATTGTGCATGTTTCTAATGCATTAGTATGTTGGCCATAGAGATACTGTCATTGGCATACATTCATGTGTGTAGGTGTTGAAAAAATGGCGACACACGTCGAAGCAATGACTGGTTATCGGGTGCATAAAATCTGGAAAATCTGCTGGAAGATAATTTCACCTACGCTAATTATTGTGAGTTTTTATTGTGTGAATTGTTGTAATTATTTCACTGGCAGAAAGTAACGAATGACAGCCTAATCCTGCCACTAGGCTTAAAACTACGTCAACTGCTCTCTTGGCTACCTGTAGACTTATTAGCTCCAGCTCAGTTGCTCATATTGAGTGTGGGAATACCTTTTCTACCTTTAGCTTTTTAAGATCAGGAACTGATCTCATATCGCGACTCTCATCTTGTTGATCTTATTGTTGGGGCAGCCTCTTCTAAACAAGCCTAAGTCTCTGTAGTTTCAAATCAGATGACGAAGAAATTTGGTAGAAATGTTCTTTACATAAATTTGCATTCATTGACAGAGTCAGATTTTTGAGATTTGACATAATAATTTCAAAATGGCGGCCATGACTTCATTTCATGCAGGAAAGTGCTAAACTACCACCTAGTGAGTGAAAATGAAGCGTCTGCCGTGTGCACACGCAGCAGAGCCCGTCTGATCTATAGCACATTCATACTTGTTAATTAACTGTATGTTACGTATTATTACTGATAGTTAATTTATTAGAGACAGAATCATTGAAATTCCTCTGTAGTTGCAATTTTTCTTTAATGTTTTTGTTGGAATAATATTTGTTAGTTTCCGTGCATGTTTTGACATTAAAAGCTGGCAATTGAATTTCACACAAACCCATGTGACGAGATAATGTGTCCATAGTGACTATATACAAGAGAGGTATATGCATGAGATTCTGTCTTGTGTGATTTCAGCTGATCCTGATATTCAGCTTTGTGCGCTACAAACCAGTGGAGTATGGTGATAGTCCATACCCGGCATGGGCCGAGGCAATCGGTTGGATGATGACGCTTGCGTCCAACATTCCAATCTTCGTTGTTGCTGTTATTGTCCTTTTCAGGGCACCTGGAACTACTTTGAGACAGGTTTGAACAGTCATCTATTCTTGGCCATTATAGTTTATAGCTTCCGCATAAAATTTCTGTTGCTGTGAAATCTTGTATGCTAACAGTAAAAGCTTCGTTATTCAGTGCAACCCTGCACTGTGGCCAGACTGCTGTTCAGATGCTTGTATAATGGTGTTAGGGTTGCTTACCAACAACATTAACAAATCTCTGCAATGCACAGCCACCTGAACTTATGTACTTTTGGCCAGTTACCTTCCATGGTCACAACACGTTAGGCCAACTTCATCAAGATGTCCCAAGGAAGAATTTAGGGGATTACCCGAACATTTTACAGGCCAGATATTTTTCCTGGTGCTGAACAAATGGTGTCAAAAGTGCTGAAGGTAAAATAGCAGTTGTGAACAATTTTGTTGTGGTTTTTTTTATAAACATTCCTACATGTTAAAAGGCTTGTGTTGGAGACAGGCTTTACAGTTTAACAGACCGGTTTTGTTCATTTAACTATTCAGTGTAGTGTCGGTGTAACATGTGGCTGCGATTAGAACTTGGAGCAGTAATTAAATATGGCGTGGGACTAAGAGGTTTGCTACACTGCAGTTATAGTTAATATACAGTGGTGTCACTGGTGTGCTTGTGTAGAAATTGGCGACGACAACAATGCCAAGAGTAGACGTGGAGCCACAGCGAGCTGAGGACGGTCTACAGTTTGACAAGACAACCGAGCTTGGCCAGGAGACTGAGAATGGTGTTGATGGTCTTAGTACAGTTGTCTTGGCAACAGAAGAGAAAGATGGTGGGATTTCACTGCGGACCATGACACAGCTTGCAAATGCAGATGCAGGCAACAGTCTGTGATAGTTCCAGCCTGTTGGTAGAACCATGTCAGATATGCCCATCGATCTGTGCCACTGCGAACATACTGCACCTGGTAATTGAACACAGCCGACTGCATCATCGCTGTTCTGTGGCCCAGTGAACTGTAGCATGTGACAGTTGCGAACGACAGTTAGCAATCAGCAGTGATAGATTACATAATGCTGACTTGCTCTGCTCACTGCCTAATCACTGATTATTAGACAGGTTTGAGGTTCGACCGACTGAAAATAAATTTGCCTAGTTAGTTGAAATGTGTATGAAGTATGGTAAGCGTCTTATATTAATTATTATTGGTTCATAAGACTGTGGCTTTCAGCATTGTACTCTCCAAAGTGTCTTGTGATCTGGGTATGTATAGTGTTTTATTTTAGGTCAAATTCCAAGACATATTATATGGAATGATTTTGTTACACGGCGTGTTTTTTCTGCTATTTTTGCAGTTGTTCTTTAAATAAATATTTTGTTGGAATATTATGAGATTGTGTGCACTGTGCAGAGCTGAGGTTGTGTTGCAACAGCTATAATCAGTCAGTACTCAGTATGGACTGAACTGCAGTTAACAGTGAAGTTTGGCAGTTTCTTAAGTGTGGCTCAAGTACCGGTATTGCACCTTAGAATAAAAGACACCATTAATAGACGTGTCCCGTATTCCTGAGCGGGCACCATACCAGGCTCATTAAAGAAGTCAGTGTTTGCTGTCACAGCTGCTAGTCTCTAAGTCTTGTCTTGTTATGTAGACTTAAAAGGTCTTTGTGAGCCACTTTCTTCAATGTTATCTTTGCCTGCCAATAGGAAGTTTAATACCCTTGTCCCTTCACTTATTTAGCAATTATTGTTGTTATAACATATCATGCCATTTCAGCTTCTGTTCTAGCACACTGGTTATATCATCTTCATACGAGTTCTATGCACTACACCACGCACGTTCTCTCGTTTACTTGCTACAGCTTACCCTTCATTTTCTCACTAAGAATACTTTTGGTTTTTGTTCAACTGGACAATTTGCCCATAGTTATTCCAGGTTATTCTAGGTTATACCTAGCCCCAAAAGTGAACTTGGAGCATTAGTTTTTCAGGCCAGATACCATTTCTGTTGCCCCATTGTGTCACTAAGAATGTCGAGCACTGATCTTGTAGCTTATACGATACAACTTTCCTGTTGCTGTCGTTAATGTAGTGCTGTAATTGACGTGTAAAGCAGACAACTACTGCTGTAAACTTGCTTCTGTGGAAGTAAGCCTAGTTCTCTAGGCAACTGAATTTGCATTCTGCTGAAGCAGAAATATTTCAGCCAAGTTTGCTATACATTACCATGCCAGGAGCAGCGGCTTGATGAATGACTGTCACTTGATGACACATGTAGAGTGTGTATAGCAAGTAGGAGTAATT
>Ga0209681_1000396_pt1 | contig 11207 bp, 6 predicted proteins | sample WorMetLIZISLAND2_3_FD_187416 | JGI IMG/M metagenome (GOLD analysis project Ga0209681, IMG submission 187416) | Marine gutless worms symbiont microbial communities from Max Planck institute for Marine Microbiology, Germany - Olavius clavatus LIZARD... ... | reverse complement strand
TTTTCCTTCAACCGCTTACACTTAATATATGCGTACTGACCTAGTTTTCTGTCAGCCAATGACAACGGAGGATCAAGGCCGCCGCTAAGACAATAGAAAGTGAGGCTTAGATTATTAGTTTACGGTATCGAAATTTGGAGAGGTGCTGTTCATCACATTAGCCATGGTAACTAAGTATCTGTTTTTGGCCTAAATGATTTAAACATGATTTTCTTACACGTTTTGAAATAAGACTACGTGTTTAGTGTTAAAACGTATTCCTGTTATGACATTGTGACACTGACACAAAAGCAGGCAGATAAAAGGCGATGTCAGACAAGACGGTTTCCATTAACGGTCTCTGTTAATGGTCTCAGAATAGAACAGCGCTCTATTCTGAGACGGTTCTGTCGACAGCTGCCAGAAGCGTTTTCCGTTAACGGAAATGCTGGAAATGCTGTTCACTGTCGACGGTGACCGTTAACAGAAACCGTTGACGGAAACCGTCTTGTCTGACATCCACTTTAGGCAGGCTTAGTCTTAAACACCGTTAAACTACCAGTCATTTTGTTTTATTTAAAGGTTTGCTATCAGCTAAACTGTATAACCGTGCACATCAGCACATCCCTAGCGATGACGGCGACCTTGCCTGTTGCCTTCGCACAAAAATAATAAGTAACCAAAAATGCCATACTTGATAGCTGATGCACATTGATGTACAAAAGGCTTGCAAGTTGTGTCGTGTTCATTTTCGTATAAACGCGGTAGAAATCGTCGTTGAAATGTTTAGCAAATTAATGGAAAGTGGCATCCCTAATAAATCTTAGATGGTATGTATATATTCTTCCCTACGCAGCCAAGAATACGTAAACTTTGCAGGTGTTTTGGTCATTTGATCGCTTATCGTGCATATAAGTAAAAGTTTTCATGGAGTTTTGGGACATTTTCGTGTTTTTACTACTTGCATTATCATTTATTATAACTGGTGCTCTTTATTTATACAAGGTTGTTTAAAGCTATTTGTCAGTCAGTCAGTTTTATTAATTTTCTTTAAAGTTTTCGCTTACCTGATTTACCAGGTGCCACCTAGCCATACTAGATTCGGCTGTGATCTCGGCTTATCATTAGGCTAGGTAAGTAAGTAAGTAAGTAAAAAGTAAATTTATATAGCGCATTACCAAAAAAATCTCTAATGCGCTGATTTACATTAATTTTTTTGTCATTATAACTGGACAAACCCTGGACAGTATATAGACACAATAAACACTTCACATAGGTGTCACATAGACGCGATACGCGTCGTTAACCGTATTCACCGCAATAGCATAATGATAAGGTGAATACCGCTGATATTCCAGCTATGTGCCACCATGACATAAGGCAAGATGGGGACGACTGGAGTTTCATGGGCGCTATTGGTTTACATGCAAAATTATTGTCAGCCAACGTTATTAGTATTTTGTATTTAATAGATCGTAAAGTAAAATTAGTGGATCTATTCAAAACCATGGAGCTTCTAAATAATAGTTATGCATTTTATATGCTGGGGAGGGGCTCTGCCTCTCCCCAGACCCCACCCCCATAGGTTAACGCATTTTGCATTGTAACCAATGGCGCCCATGAAACTCCAGTCTACCCAGCAAGATGTTATGAAACTGTACCTAAGTCTGTAATATTTCCATGAATTTTCGCGGAAGATAGCATCTTGCCTCATGCTGGTGAATACATGGTATGCCGACACTGGTGCCAACCATACAAACGTTTGTTACCCCAGGCATAGCAGTGTGGTCCACTGAGCGGGCTGCCTAGTGCCTACAGGCTGCTTTCAATGCTGGCATATGAGCAAGCTCTTAAGTATTATATTATTGTTGTTATTATTACTGTTATGATTGTATTATACCGGTACATTGCATTGTTGTCAACTGCTGACAGGTGGTTAAGAAGCCCACAACAATTCCTGGACGTGAGATTGACAATTACATGTAAGCAGTAATGCAGTATGCTGTGTTCCATATTTTTTGTGTGCAGACTAAATGCTTGGGTTGTTACGTGGCGTAAATTAAGCATTTAGTGACATCTGATGGCTGAAAAGATTTTCCAGTGATTGCTAATTGTTTTCTGTGTGATAGTTTTGCTGTGTTCTGTTCAGCAGTGCACAGAAGGTTCACTGACATCACAGTGTTGTTTAGCGACAATGCACAGCATTACAGATGGACAGACGGACATACAACATCCTCACGCCAGTCTGATCATACTGCCATGCAGTACAATCAGCTGAAAGCCATTGCCATTTTGTTTATTGTATTTTTATGTCAAATTTTGTTTTTCTCTCACAGTACACATAACAGTAACTGATTGGTCATGCTATAAATAACGGTAAGTATATTTACCGTAATCAACAGATCATTGCTAACCATGACTATTACCATACCTGTAATTCTAACTTGCACTGATGCTGTCAGTAAAGTATTTATTGGCATGATAAAATTTTGTTGGTGGATTATTTATCAGACTGACTGACAGGAGCTTCGCATGGCTTTGGAACTGCAGCATCAGCCAGACATTGAACTTGTCACATTTCGGCAGCTGCTTAAGTAAAAAACCATTTTTAAGTGTGACGAAGGTGCATTTTGACTTTCGTTTTAATTATGCCCTGCTACTACTATTGTTACTAATGTCGATTGTGTCATGGTTTCAGAGATGGCAGCGTACCTGACATTATTGCATGTGGCAGTCTACATGAGTACCTGTGTAAAGCTCACAAACAGTATGGACCTATTGTGTCGCTGTGGTTTGGTCCGAGATTATGTGTAAGTCTCGGTTCTGCAAAGCTCTTCACAGAGCAGGCAAACATCTTCAATCGTGCCTGTGAGTAGTACGAGACTAGTTGCTTCTTATCTGTGATAAGATAAAGCTTCAGGTCTTACCTTAGTTCAGTTATTTTGGCAGGAGCTGCTTAGTGTGTGACTGTGTGTGTGTTGCCCAAGTAATGAAGACAAATATTGCTAAGCTAATGAGTAACTACTGTTTCCTATTAACTGCTCATTTGCATATATGTGCATTAGGATATTGTTCCCCGGCCTACTTTTTCAGAATTACTCTAGGTTAACCCAGTCCCAAAAAGTAAACAGCATCACATTTTACGATAACTTTGGCACATGAAGACTGATTTACATTAATTTTTTTGTAATTATAACTGGACAAACCCTGGACAGTATATAGACACAATAAACACTTCAGATTAAATTTGTTTTTGCACTGCTTTGTTTTCATAGATCGCCTCTGTAACATGCCTGCAATGCATGCTTGTTAATAGGGAAATTCAGACTTTGAATGCTGAAATTCTTCATTTATGTACTAGACCTAAAGTTGCATGAAATAAGTTCCTAGCAAATTCGACCTTTGTTTAGCAAATTAACATGCCTACTTGTAAACTATTGCAGCTCTTGATTTTCTCGAAACTTATATCCTGTGATTAGCCTGGATTGAATTCTGTGTTTTAAAATTAAAAATAATAATGCACACTTGCTAACTACACCATTGATTTGTTGTAAAGAACACATTGAACATTGCATGAATGTGACATGTTGAACACAGCTGTGCATGATGACATTATCTGCTGCCAAGTGTTGTTGTATTTGATAATTATTTTGTGTGTGATTTTTCTGGTTTCGTGTCTAAAATGTTGTGATGACATTGATAGTTCCATACTATTTATTTTACTAGTTAGCTTGTTGCCTAACTTCATGAAATCTGAGATGTGTAAAAGAGTTTACAAGTGATAATCAGTGAACTGAATGAGTGATGTGAGTCAGTCCACACTTGGCACAGTTTTTGTAAAAATAATAATGGCTCACTATTTTGGAATATAGTATACATATATACACCGTGTCTCAAAAAATGTCCCACTTTGCTGTAACTTTGACATGCCTCCACCAATGTGCATAAAATTAGGCCAAGTAAAAAGACGAAACTCGGAGCTATAAATGCATATGGTCATCCTCAAGTTGACTACATGCATTTTACAGCTCTGAGGTTGTTTTTGCCACGTCAACCTGTCTCTTGGTCGATCACCCAACAACCAGTGGAAACGTCGTCCGGGCCGACCACGAGAGACATGGATCGACCAGGTCTGGAAGGACAATGGAATCCCCCAACGGATCTGTGGAGGCGTGCGACCCCCGCTGGCTTTGCGATAACGACGACGAGTTTGTTTTGTAATTGCCAAATTTTATACATTATTGGTACAGGTGTAATAAAGTTACAGCAAACAACAAAGTGGGACATTTTTGAGACAAAGTATGTATATCTGTTTGTCTTTGTGTGTTTACATAGGTTACCTGTTTGAGTCCTTGTTGCCACTGATGGGAAAAACCACAATACAGGTAGCTAATGGCTCTGAAGGAAAACGTCGTCATGCAATGTATTCCAGGTGTTTCACACCCACTGCCGTCAGACGATACTATGACATATATAACCAGGTGATACATTTATGTGTACTTCTACATTGTCCTCGTTGACAGTTAAGTGGCAGTATGCCAACTGCTAACCATTGTCAGTGCACACATCAATAATATACAGTAGGTTGTTGTTTCTCTGGCCTACTTTTCCAGAATTGCTCTAGGTTAAGTCAGTCCCTAAAAAGTAAAGAGCAACACATTGAACACACTCTTTATATGATTATTTTCCTTAGATTAGTCTTCATTTGCCAAAGTTACATGTCAGTGGCAGTGTATCTGAGTTGACACATCATGATGTGCTGCAATTCACAATTGCTCCATTTGTCATCCACAGTAGTGGATGCACAATCATCGTGGAACTCTCTTCCTGCATCCTTCCGGGATAGTGACTCTTGCAACAACAAACTCACTTGTTCACACTTTCTGAAAATATGCTCGGCTAGAATGCCAGCTTTGGAAAGATCGATTACTTGTCACTAGTGGACTAGTGGTCATGATTTTTCAATGTAAAGCAGTGATGATGATGATGACTGATTGCTGTTGATGTTGATGATGCTATAGGAGGCAGAGAAGGTAATTGATACATGGCTGAAGACTCCTCAGGATGAACTAATTCCTCTGATGAAGCACATGTTTGACTACACTATTCGCACCGTTCTTTTTGCTGCCTATGACTTCAACTGTGATGACGACCACCTCATCAGCAGCGTACATGAGAGCTACAATATCGTTAGTTTCTTACTTACGTTGCTCTCTGTCTGTCTTTGTTGAAAGCGTGTCACCGTTTGTCATTTCTGACTTTAAATTTCTGACTTTAAGTAAATGATTTATTGCTAATAATCAAATGTGCGTGCTCTGTACATCAATTTATACTTTTTGTTGTAGTTCACGTAGACAGCTTCTTCTTTCTTCAATTTTCACAAAAAAATACTTCCATTATAGAGAATTTTTGTTTTGTTTTGTTTTTCTTAACTAGCATTTTAGACTGAACTTTCTGAAATCACTATAAGGTTGTACAGCATCGCATCTTAAACTTTCAGTTTGTGAAGTTTTATTAGAGGAGGACAAATACTGTGCAAAAGGGAAGATGATCTGTCTCAGCACATTTCTGCACATCAGCATTGCACAGTTATGCCGAGCACTGCAGTAGCTATGGTAACAGTTTTGACATCACATCTGATTTTCCCAATACATGTACTCTATCCATGCTTCAGCTGAGTGATAAATTGTTACTCTGAGTACAGCAGATGGCGTTAGCATTGTCAGTGAAAGCTTCTAAAGTTCCTTCAGTCTGGAACTCACTCGTATGTCTGCTGAGCTTGTTGGCACTTATAACTTTTAACATATTTTAAGACTTTTTGACATTGCCAATAGTTAACATGAGCACTCAGCCTAGTTGTCGCCACTATACGTGTCCGATTCACGAGTGAGCGACAGATGCACTGCACTACATGAATGCGTTTTGAATGATTGATTGAATCATTGATAAGCATTTATTCGTCTATCTTTGCACACTGTATCATGCACCTGTAAATGATTACTGTTTTATTAATCAATGGTTTTTCATTTCTAGTCAGGGTAGTCGACGCCACCCCATGGACTCGACGAACTTTTCATTATCAGTGAGTCGTCGGTCTGTGAATATAATATATAATGTAATATTCACTATTAAACTTACCTGTGTCTACAACAGAACTTCACTATATGCACATAAGTACAACATGGAACCACCTATGTATCAACATTCCGCAGCAGAGTAACTGAGTCACATGATGTTAATTGACATGTAAGTGGGATGCCACTGCCGACCAATCAGTGACCATTTTGCACCAGATCGATTATTAGATATAGATAGATACTGATATCAGTGAATGATTGTCATTCAGTGCTTTGCAGAAAATGATCGTCAGTTCAAGGGTGACATCGCTGAACCTGGAACTGAGCGCAACAAACTTTTCCTTAAACGTATGTTTCCCTTTGATTTGTGTTTTGTAAGTTCCTACATTGAAGATCTGTTGATGCTTTCAGGTTCTGAAGAGTCATAAATGACCTTCCTTTAGTGCTTTGATTCAGTTTGTTGGAAGGGCATCCGGCCTGTAATAAACCTATGAGATTCTGCCTTGATAACCCAGCCCTCCCTGGGGTAACTCAAATGGGCCATGCAGGCTTATCAAAGAAAAGACTGAAAGTATAGTGTGGCAGTTAATGAGGATGTTGCTTAGTTTTTAGCTTGATGGTTACTCACGTGAAACATTGATTCTCATAATTTTCATACTTGCATTGTGTCTTGTCTTTAATTAAATTTTACATTCAAGTTTGTTTGGTTCTTTACATTTTAATGGCAAATGCAGCATTGAATCTGGTGTCAATTTTTTTTAATTGTTTTTTAGCTAATACCAATTTGTGAGTGCACAGAGCTGTTGTTCTGATGTGTATGTTATTTGTACGTTGTTAGATGTATAATAATTATGTCTTCTGGTCATTTTCACTTCTCGTGTTTTAGCCGATCGTGTTGTATGCAGTCAGCTTTTGGCATGATGATGTCTGTTTGTCTGTGATGCTATGCATTGTTGCACTCAGGGTCAGTGTAGGGGACTGAAAGTTATACCGTTATTTTTGTAGTGCGGCATTTCCTATTCACTTCTTCGGGTACTTTTGCTGTAATATTTATCGTTTGACAACAAAACACAGATTGCCTAAAAAGCTGGCAGGCATCAGTGGTTGACATGCAAAAGCTGAGCTTCTTGTTTTTCATGTTTTCATGTTATAGTTCTGACTGTCACATTCTTACAGTTACGTGCATTTTTTGCTGAAAACTTTCTTTTAATTTGTTTAAATTGAAGCTTAACCCTTTTTGAGTTTGAACTGCGGGATATCCCGCAGTCCATACTTCACTTGTGCACAAAGCGCGGGATTACCCGCCATTTCCGCTAATGGCTAGAAAATTATATACAACGGCTCTGGGTACAGGACTCAAAGGGTTCAGAACAGAAATTTTTGTAGTCTGAACTTTCAGACACTTTCTGAATTGACCTGTGTGTAATGTAATTGCGTGTCTCTGTGTGAACGTATGCAGCTGTTATGTGTGTTCATTTGGACATTTACAGACAAAGATCATCTTCGTCAACTGATGTCCGATCTTGTCGCACGTCGACGTGCAAAGCTGACAACAAAGAATAGTGATGATGAGACTGACGCAGCAAAGAATATCAACGACATGATCGATGCAGCACTGGCATTAAATCTTGATGAAGAGACGATGATTTCTGACCTGCTGACATTCTTCATTGGTGGATTTCATACGTCAGCGTCATGTGAGTTATATGTACTCCCGGTTACGCTTCACCAAAAATAACTTCGATTTGATTTGTTTCACGCCAAAAAATTGATTTGTCTGATTCTCCTACGCTGTCAGTTGTGCTACAGCAAAGGCCTACTATGCGATGATTCATAATTAAGGGACCCCTGTACTTCAATTGGTACAGCTCTGCTAATGAACTTTGATTTTGACGTAAAATTTTAGCACTTTGTCATTCTAATTATAGCAGACACAATTTGCTCGACACAATTTGCTCATAAATGACTGTTATTGTCCGACATTTACCTTGTATTACTGTATCATCATGACGTAATTAATTATGTTTTGTTTACATTACGTCGTGTCAACATGGTAACCAGGCCGTGGAGAACTCGTCTTCACGCTTGCATCAAGGCGAAAGGAGGCTACTTTTAAGACAGCCTGTCTTACTTTTGTTCCAAATGGATTCTTGTTTCAATAATGTGCCCGATAACACAGTATAGTGCGTCCATCTTGGAAGATATGATGATAAATATTTACCACTTTCAATGTGTCAAAGTAAGTAAGTAAGTAAGTAAGGCGCTTATATAAAATGTCACAAAGCGCCGTGGCCTAGTCAAACATATATGTCTTCAGTACGGTAGTGTTTTAAAATGTTTGTAGCTGATGACACAACTGTAGCCAAGTGTCGAAAAATTCTGTGATTACTATTAGTATTTCACAGTAATAAGTTATGAATCATCGTGCAGAGTAGACTGATGATCACATCATAAGTGATACTGATATTCGAATGATCAGCAACCATAAAGAATGTGAACTTGTGTTTGTGGCCGAATTGAACGGTCCATTTTTTGGGGAACTGAATAGATTTGTAAAGTGAATCGATTTGAATCGTGAACCCGACCGGAATGCACTTACTTCAGATGTTGTATTGGGTACTGTATAATGATGGTACTACTGCCGTTACTTTCAGTTTCTGTTCTCTGAAGCTGATCTCGGTTAAATGGGTCCTGCAGGGATAATTTCTTGATGTTGCTGCAGCGGGCCCGATAAAACAGCATCAAACAGATTTAATATAATGATGAGATGTTCCATGTACAATATTATAGTATTAACCCAGTTTGCATACTGTAGCACAGAAGTTACAATACTGGCAGTCATTTTCCGTTGTAGACTGCATGTTTCCATAGATATGATGTCACACTTTCAAGGTAGTGGCCATGACGTCCGCCATATACAGCAACGTACGCCAGCTGCCCACTAGCCCAGCGAATGCGTGTCTACAGTTCCTCATCCATGTACATTAGTTCTTGTTGGATGTGCTTCATCTGTGGGCCGGCCCCGTCTCAGGTAACGGTGAACGGTAATACTGTCGACCCAGTGCAAGAATTCACATACCTGGGCAGCATCCAATCGAGCAACAGCAACTCAACCTCGGAATACATCCCTCGTATTGGACTTGCTGCCGGAGTAATGAAATGCTTGGACCGTGTCTGGAACCAAACGAATCTCAGTATATCAAAAAAAATTTGTGTATATTCCACATGTGTGCTGGCGGTACTCCTCTACCGTTCGGAAACCTGGATCCTAACACAGCCTGAGTGGAGGCGATTGGATTCTTTCCACACACGATGTCAATGACGGATCCTCCACATCAGATGGCAGGACTACATTACCAATGATGAAGTCTTACGTCGAACCGGTCTCCTTCCAGCCTCATCTATCGTCCGCAAACGAAGGCTTGGGCTGTTCGGACACGTTGCGAGGCTCGCTGACGATGTTCCAGCGAAGCAGATCCTCCAGACCTGCTGCAAAGCTCAAGACGGTGTCCGGCCATCACCCGACTGGAGGTGTGCTCGAGGTCGATCTCTCACTACATGGATCCATCAGATCCGCCGGGACACAGGAATACCGGTGACTGATGCTCTCGAGCTGGCAGAGGACAGATCGTTTTGGCAACAAATCGCAATGGCGGGATGGTACGGCTGATCGCTCCGCGCCATGATGATGATGATGATGATGTGCTTCATAGCGCCCAACCAAAAGCGTAAACACGCTGAAGATATAGAAATCACTGCCTGTAAATTGTGTGTTCTGAACGTCATTTTCTCAACTCAACTCAACTCAAGTTTATTGAAACACGGTAGCCGTATGGCTAAAAGAGATAAAGTGACTGTGACTGTGTGATATTGCAGTACTATCATGGGCGGTGTACTGTCTGGCTGTCAACCCGGACGTGAAGGCTGCAGCTTGTCAGGAGGTGAAAAGTGTCTGTTCTGAGACGGGAGATATCACTGCCGATGATGTTGATAACATGCCGTAAGTTTCAGCTTTGTTCACAGGCTGTGCTTTGATGTCAGTCCGGTGACAAGAAAAGCATATTATTATTATTATATTATTATTATTCTTAAAAAGAAAAATGATTAAAGTGACACTTAACGATAAAAACATATCAGAGGCACTTTGCCTTACTTTGCTTTGACTTTGTAATTATACTAATTAGAGGCAGCGGAAGCAGTCACATGCTGTACTAGGCTACTTAGCTGTCTGTCTGTCTGAGTGCAGTATATGGTATGTCTGCAGCATGTCTGTTTGTCTGTCTGTACAGCTACCTGGCACAGATACTGAATGAGACTTTGCGCTGGGCTGTTGTTGCTCCGTATGCTGCAAGGGTACAGGACACAGACATTGTCATTGCTGGACATGATATTCCTGCTGGGGTACATTTATTATACACTTATTACTTTGCCACGCAGAGTACATTACTAGTGTTGATATTACCCTGGATTTTGTCCGATCATACTGCATGCAGTGTGCTGGGCTATTGGCGTGATAGTGGTGTCCGTCCTTCTGTGATGCTGTGCCTTGTGGATTATAGCAAAAGTGTCTGAACAAGTGAATAGGAAGTGTTCCTGAGGAACATGATGTTACAATTTTCAACCCTTCACTGACTCTCCCCTCAACCACTGCCTCTTGATCCATAGACATTGATACCATCTGGCTTACATTAAAAAATATAACATAAACAAGTGGATTTCCAAAATTTTTGTGCCTGGAATAGCCGTGATCCCCACTGTAGATGGCTGTTCCAGACAGTGCAGTATGAGCAGCTTTTTCAGCAGTGTCTGGTCTTCTTGTTTAAAAGTTCCCTAATTCCGGACATCGTGAAGAATGTCATTTATATAGTTGCATAGTTGAGAGTGTGAGACTGTTGTTTAAGGGTTACACTTAAAGGGAAACTATCATGAAAAATCGTAATTTAGCTAAAACAAGAAAATTAAAGAACAATATGGTTATATTCATTTGCTGCAGACAATGCACACCTAGCGTGCAGAAAAATGAAATATATCACTTTTATTTGTGAGCGATATTAGCGGATCTGAAATGAAACAAAAGAGTCGACACATTTTGTACCAATGATATCATTGATGCTGTGCTTCGTGTTGGCGTGACCATGGACTGTTTATAAG
>Ga0209681_1000395_pt1 | contig 11218 bp, 15 predicted proteins | sample WorMetLIZISLAND2_3_FD_187416 | JGI IMG/M metagenome (GOLD analysis project Ga0209681, IMG submission 187416) | Marine gutless worms symbiont microbial communities from Max Planck institute for Marine Microbiology, Germany - Olavius clavatus LIZARD... ... | reverse complement strand
GGCCTTCTGCAAGGCCCATCATCTACGTGAGCTAACCGCTATCGCTGAGAGGTCCCCAAGCCAGCCGTGGGCAACCGATATGATCGCGCTGTTGTGCCAGGCCAATGCCCTGGTCGGCGAGGCCCAGAACCTCAAGGCATTGCCCACCGGCAACGTCGAGCGCTTGCGGACCCGCTACAACACCATTCTCACCGAACCCGCGGGCGGATCAAACAATCCCCGGCCGGCAACCTCATTCGGTGGCTACGCGAGCACCGCAACGAGGTCCTGCGCTTCCTCACCGACCTGCGCGTTCCCGGCGACAACAACCCGGCCGAACGCGACCTGCGAATGTCCAAACTCCAACAGAAAGTCTCCGGTTGTTTCCGCTCCGATACCGGCGGAGATGCCTTTGCCATCACCCGCTCCTGCCTTTCGACCCGACGCAAACAGTCCGACGATATTTTTAACTCGCTCGTCCCGACCTTCCAGGGCCGCCCCCCAATGTCCCAATTGGAGTAGCTGAATAGTTACCATTTGCGTTCATTGGTGGCAAAAAAGAGCTTCCGATGGATAAACCGAACCCATGTTATCGGTATTTGGGTACAGCTGTACTAGGTACCGAGTGCCATCGATTTTTCAAGCTGCCCCGGAGATCTCCCGGTCCTCGGGAGGTGCTCTTTGCCGACGATTTCGAGCTCGGGTAGGGGAAATATGAATTTTCCACCCCGGGCAAGAAAGTCCGCCTCTCTGGCGATGAACTCCTCGCGAAAGTGCCATGGGAGCACCAGAAAGTAGTCTGGCCTAGCCGCCCTGGCCTCAGCCTCGGAGATGATGGGGCGGGTGCCCGGTGTCCGGCGTCCCCATTTCTCGGAGTTTCTTTCGGCAGCGGCCGTGATCCGGGTGGCACCCAGGCCGAAGAATTGTAGTAGGACATTGCCCTTGGTCGAGGCGCCGTAGAGGTATATCGACCGGCCCTTGGCCTTTTCAGCCCTTAGCCACTCGCATAGCTCCCGTCTGATATCGAGGATTCTCCGCACGAACCCGCGGTAGGGCCGCCAAGTATCGAGACTTTCGTCTTGCTCTTTGCGGAAGGCTCAGTCTATTTGCCCGTGGTTCGCCCTGTGTGGCGAGTCCCGGTGGGCGGCGGTTACTCTGAAGCTGCCACCGTTCATGGTTCCGAATTCGATGGCGAGGATTTCGAGGCGGTGTCGCTCGAGCATCCGGCGGATCTGATCAAGCCCATAGTATTCCAGGTGCGCATGACAGATAGTCCGGAGCGTCGCCATTGTTCGCGAAACCCGAAATGGGGTCCGTCCGATTTCGGGTGCACAAAATTAGGCGACGGCCATGGCCTTCGGCGGCCCGCGTTCGTCCTGCGTCCGTCCCGGCGCGCACTCCGCTCGGCGCCAGGACTCCCATAATGACTGGACGCCGTATCGCATGGCCGAGCCTACGCGGGGGTCGTCGCTCTCCGCTCGTCGCTTACGCTCCCTCGCTTTCCTGTGCTCCTTCATCGAACGCGTTCATCCGTAACATGGTCGGCATATAGCTCTGCTCCATGACCCAGATGTCGTCGGGGTGGAGGATGCGTTGGATATCCGAGACGAAGTCCATCGGCGCTTCCAGGTCGTAGAGTATGACGATGGAGGTGATGACCTTTGCCAGTACCGCGGGCGAGACCCACGGATGGATCGAGGTCCCGAAGTAGTCGCGGATCAGCCGGATATCCGGCGGGTAATGATCGGCGAACTGGTCTCTGGCCGGGTCGATGCCGATCCTGTGCAGCCCAGGTATCTCGTAGCTTTTCAGGAGCGTCCCGTCGTTACTGCCGATATCCAGGACCCGGTCGCCGGCCCCTAGGGGCACCCGCTCTCGGATCTGTCGCACGATGCCCCAGAGGTGGTCCGGTCCGGTTGATCCCGGATCTGTAGCCATAGCCGGATCAGTACAGGGCATCGGGGATGATCGAGTGCTTGAGCTGTAAGAGTCCGCAGGCCCGCGGGCTCCCAGCATCATGGCATCTTACGAGCCGGAACGGAACGGCCGGTGGGTCCGCTTCGTCCGCTGCCGGGAAGTACCCGGCCGGTACTTGAGTACCCAGGTCCAGGACCGGTAGTAGATCGGGCGAGCCACAGAACCGGCAGCTCTTCACTTCCGTAACCATCATACCGTTTTCTTCTCGCTTCTTTCTCGCTTTTTTTGCTTGCCGATTCGGCGGTTACTCGACCAAGGCCACCGCCTTGACCTGCGCGTAGACCCGCTTACCTGGGACCAGATGCAAGAGCTCGGCCGACTTGCGAGTGATGCCGGCCAGCAGGGGGGTGCCGGCGAGGTCGAGGCGTATCAGTAGGCGTGCTGCGTCGATTGCCGCCAATGCTTGGATCCGGGCCGGGAAGATGTTGAGGATGCTGGTGTCGGTCTGGGGCCGGAGGGTGATGCTGACATCCCGGGCCAATACCCGTAACCGCACCTTGCGACCGACAGGCAGGTCGTTGCGGGTGACGCTGAAACGGCCGCCGGAGAAGTCGAGATAGCTCAGATGAAAGGTCTGGTCGTGGGCGGTGATTGCGGCCTCGATGATGGTGTCGGCCTCGGTGCCCAGGTCGCAGGCGAGGTCGAGGCGGGCACGTAGCTCACTGAGGGGACCGGAGGCGCGCACGCGCCCGGCCTCGAGCAGGACTAGGTGATCGGCGAGTCGGGCGATCTCGTCCGGGGCATGGCTGACATAGAGCACCGGCATGGCCAGCTCTTCGTGCAGCCGTTCCAGATAGGGCAAGATCTCTTGCCTGCTCCTATGGTCCAGGGCGGTCAGGGGCTCGTCCATCAACAGCAGCCGAGGGCTAGTCAGCAGGGCCCTAGCTATGGCTACCCGTTGGCGTTGTCCGCCGGAGAGGCGGTCCGGTCGTCGTTCCAGGAGGTCCCGGATCCCCAGCAGGTCGGCCGCCTCGTCCAGGGGCACCCGGCGTTCGGCGGGGGCGATGCGTCTGAGCCCATACTCCAGGTTACGGCGCACCGACAGGTGCCGGAACAGGCCGGACCCTTGGAACACATAGCCGATGGGTCGTCGATGGGGCTTCCGAAATAGTCGCCTAGCATCGTCCTGCCAGATTTCCTCGCCGATGCTCAGTCGGCCGGGTAGGTGCTCCAGCCCCGCCACGCAGCGCAGGATGGTGGTCTTGCCGCAGCCGGAGGGTCCGAAGAGGGCCGTGATGCCCGACATCGGGCACTCGAACCGGACGTCGAGGGAGAAGCTGCCGAGCGATCCCGCGAGGCGGATCCGGATGGGTGTCTGCCCGGGGGTCACGGCCGGTCCCGTCCGATGCGTTTTTCGAGCACGAAGGTGGCGAGGATGACGACGAACGAGAACAGGAGCATACCTCCAGCCAACAGGTGGGCCCGAGTCCAGTGCAGGGTCTCTACATAGTCGTAGATGGCGACCGACAGGACCTTGGTCTCGCCGGGGATGTTGCCGCCGATCATCAAGACCACGCCGAACTCGCCGACCGTGTGGGCGAAGCCCAGTACAGCACCGGTCAGGAAGCCGGGGCGCGCCAGGGGAAGGGCTACCGACCGGAAGGCATCCCAGGGTGAGGCCCGCAGGGTGGCGGCGACCTCGAGGGGACGCTCGCCCATGGCCTCGAAGGCGTTGCGGATCGGCTGCACCACGAACGGCATCGAGTAGAGCACCGAGCCGATTACCACGCCCTCGAATCGGAACGCCAGCGAGTACCCGCCGAACAGCTTGGCTACCCATCCGCCGGGGCCGTCGGGCCCCAGGGCGATGAGCAGGTAGAAGCCCAATACGGTGGGCGGCAGGACCAGCGGCAGGGCCACGAGGGTCGCCACCACCTCTTTCCATATCGATCGGGAACGGGCCAGCCACCAGGCAATGGGGGTGCCGATTAGCAGCAGCACCAATGTGGTGACCGAGGCCAGGGCCAGGGTTAGCCGGACGGGCGGCCAGATTTCGGCCAGCTCAAGCATGGGTCGGCGGACGCTCAGTCACCAGTGTTGTAGCCATAGCGTGTCTTCACTGCGGCGGCCTGGGGGCCTCTCAGAAAGGCCAGGAAGCGGTGGGCTGCCTCCTGGTCCGCGCCTCGCCGTAGCAATACCGCATCCTGAGCCAGCGGCGGGTGCAGGTGCTCCGGCACCAACCAACGGGACCCGGCGCCATGCCGGGCAATCCGGGATAGGGCGACGAAGCCGAACTCGGCGTTACCGGTGGCCACGAATTGGTAGGTTTGGGAGATGTTGTTGCCCTGCACGATCCGGTGGGCGAGGTCCTGGTAGACACCCAGGGCCTCCATGGCGGCCACCGCCGCCCTGCCGTATGGCGCGGTGATCGGGTTGGCGATGGCAATCTTGACGATACCGGGATCGTGCAGCACCGTCTCGTCCATAACCAGTGCCGGATCTCGGCTGAACAGGGCCAATCGGCCCCGGGCATAGGTGAAGCGACTGTCCGCGACGGCAAGACCTGCGGCGACTGCCTGTTCGGGGTAAATTCGGTCGGCGGCGAGAAAGACCGCGAAGGGGGCCCCCTGGGTAATCTGGGCGTAGAGCTGGCCGGTGGAGCTGAAGCTGTAGAGGGTCTTGTGGCCCGTGGTCCGTTCGAACAGGGCGCCGATCTCCTTGGCCGCCGCAGTGAAGTTCGCGGCGACTGCGACCCGGACCTCTTGTGCCACGGCTGGTCCGGTAGTGACCGAGAGCATGAACGCCGCTGTCAGCAGGATTGTGACTAGGCGCGAGCCGGGTTTCGGGATGGGTTTCTTCTTCACGGGAAGCGGCCGGGTAGGTACCCTATGCTTAGGAATCCGTGCGATCGAATCATTTCAGTTGGCCGGTCTTCTTCATCGCAAGCACTTGCGACCTTGCCTTCCCAGTCAATATCTCCTCGCGGACGATTTTCTTCTGGCGTGCCTCGACCTGCTCCGACTCCAGGACCGAGCGCAGGAATTTGGTCACATCGCGCTCTTCGTAGCTCTCGATCAGCTTGGTGTTCCAGCCATAAGGGGGAAATACCGCCAGCTCGAAGACGCCATGAGAGATGGTTTCGGATTCCAGAAACTGCAACATGTGCTGCGCAAACAGCAGGAACCAAGGCATTTCGAGACCCTGTACGGAGAGGACGACAATCTTCTTCCTGATTACCCTCAAGGTTCAGCTATTCAGCCTGAGAGGGGCGCATACTGAACCTGAGCCCAAAGAGGAGAATCCCCATGGCCAAGAATCCGATTCAGTTTCAGAAGGGTTTGAGTTTGCCGGATTTTCTGAAGCCGTAAGGCACCGAAGAGCAGTGCCGTTGCACCGTGTACGACTGGCGCTGGCCGAAGGGCTTGCGGTGTCCGGAATGCGGGCACACTGGTCACTGCGAGCTGGCGGGATGCAAATTGTACCCATGTCATCGCTGTCACCATCAAACCGCACTTATCAGCGGAACGCTGTTCGAGTACACGAAGCTACCACTGACAACCTAGTTCCTGGGGATATAGTAACTATTCAGGACCTCTTGCCAAGTAGCAGGCTACACACGTAATTTATTCCCATGCTGGAACAACCTACCCTAACCCACTCTCCGGAAAACCCTGACGACGAGCTTAAGCGGTTGCGTGAATGGGTTGCGGAGCAGACGGTGCTCATTGCGCTCTGCGCGAGCGCATCCGGGAGTTGGAAGCGCGCTTGGCCAAGGATAGCCACAACTCCAGCCGGCCGCCATCCTCGGACTCACCGTTCAAGAAGCCGCCACCACGCTCGCAACGCCAACCCAGCGGGCGTAAGCCCGGTGGACAACCGGGCCGACGCGGTGTCACTCGCTCCCTGGTCGATCACCCCGACCAGTGCGGGATCATCTCGTTGACGGGGACCTGCGCCTGCGGACGTTGCGGCACCGGGATCGCGGCTACAGTGCTCGCGGAGCGACGCCAAGTGGTCGAGGTGGTGATCCAACGTGAGGTCATCGAGTACCGCATTGTCAGCGGGACTTGTGCCTGCGGGCGTGCGCAACGCAGCACGTTTCCCGCGGGAATCGAGGCCCCGGTGCAATACGGACCGGGCGGATCGGCCTTTGCGGTGTACATGACTCCATATCCGCTGCGGCCCTACCAGTGCACCGCCGAGGTGCTCAATGAGCGGGCCGGCCTGACGATCTCACCGGGGACCCTCCAGCGCACCGTACGGGTGGCCGCCACCCGCCTGGAGGCGCCAGTCACCGCAATTCGCCGCGCACTCGTCGCCGCGCCAGTGGCCCATGCCAACGAAACCGGCCGGCGCGTGAATGGCAACCTGTACCGGCTACACGTACTCAGCACTAACCGGCTTACGGCCTGCTTCCCTCATCCTAAACGTGGGGCCGAGGCCCCGGATGCGTTCGGCCTATTGTCCCAATTCGTGGGCGTACTGGGGCATCACCACTGGTCAGCCTACGAGCGCTACCAATGTCTGCATGCCTTCTGCAAGGCCCATCATCTGCGCCAGCTGATCGCCATCGCTGAGAGGTCCCCAAGCCAGCCGTGGGCAACCGATATGATCGCGCTATTGTGCCAGGCCAATGCCCTGGTCGGCGAGGCCCAGAACCTCAAGGCATTGCCCACCGGCAACGTCGAGCGCTTGCGGACCCGCTACAACACCATTCTCACCGAACCCGCGGGCGGATCAAACAATCCCCGGCCGGCAACCTCATTCGGTGGCTACGCGAGCACCGCAACGAGGTCCTGCGCTTCCTCACCGACCTGCGCGTTCCCGGCGACAACAACCCGGCCGAACGCGACCTGCGAATGTCCAAACTCCAACAGAAAGTCTCCGGTTGTTTCCGCTCCGATACCGGCGGAGATGCCTTTGCCATCACCCGCTCCTGCCTTTCGACCCGACGCAAACAGTCCGACGATATTTTTAACTCGCTCGTCCTGACCTTCCAGGGCCGCCCCCCAATGCCCCAATTGGAGTAGCTGAATAGTTACCATTGGCCACTAGTGTCCCAACGTTTAGTTGAGTAAATTCAGCTGGTTATCGTGGTCACGCTCGTCGGGATTGCATGCTTATCCGTTAATTGGTTGATTTTATGAATTTATTCGAAGATGATGAGGCTCAGAATCTGTAGAATTGTGTAGAAACTGACATTGGTTTTCAGCCGCTTCTTGATAATGGCCACGAGCACATAGACGGAAATGGCGAGCTCGAGAAGACGAATATATACCTGTGGACATGCGTCGTTGTTCTCAGCCCGCAATTTCGCGGGAGAGCTTGGCACCTTAGCGTACCGCCGCTCAAGTCGGCAACCGGCATAATTCCAAATATTTCTTTTTTAATGTATGGGTGATCCTGAATTGCCGGTCATAACGTTGGGATACTAGTGACCATTGGCGTTTATTTGCGGCTGAATTTTCTCCCCGCAGCCTTTACTCGATATTTTCCGGTAGGCTGCAGCCTAGCCCCCTAGGCAATCCCCGTCGGGGCGGTCAACCTAGCCACGGAGCTTTTCGATTCCACGGATCGGCGGGCTCGGCCTAGTAATCATAGTGTTTGATCCGGCGTCGGATGTTGCGCTGGATGATGATTCCCATCACTTTCCATTCGAGGCCCCTGAGGTCGATCTCGGGATAACGGGGATTCAGGGCGATCAGCCACTCCCCTCCTTGGGTATCCGTCCGGTACTGTCGGAACCAGCGTACGCCTTCCACTTCCACGAAGACATACATACCATGACGGCACTGTTCGGCGTGCTCGATGATGACGATGCACCGGTCCGGAAACTCGGGCTCCATGCTGTCGCCGAGGACCTGTAAGGCGAAGGGTTCGCGCCAAGCGCAGCCGGTTTCGTTACCGCGGGTGGGATCGAACATGGTTAGGATCGGTTCTCGGGTCGTGGTGTCCCTGGGACGGAGGATGGGGAGCAATCTAGCGAGGGCCACGTCGGATGGCAAGTGTCTGCGGCATAAGGGGTCAGTGCGGCCGATTACCGATAACATCGAGCGAGCAGGATTTTTGTGGAAATTTCAACCGCAAATGGCCACATTTTCTTTTTTGCCGCAAATGAACACGAATAGACGCCAATGAACTGAAAAATGCTCGGCTGAGGTGCGCATTCGGCCAGCCCGAGGCACAAAGCCTTCTGGTACACGGACTTCAAAAACCCAGGACCTAAGAAAATGTCTAATAACTAACCTACTTATTTTAATAGAAAATATACCGTAGGTATGGGCTGTTCCTACCGGTCAGGTGTAGTATTTGGTGGGTAAAGCCCATCCTACAGGTTAGTTAGTTTTTAGATAAATTCTAAGGCTTTGCCGACTTCAAATGTAGATCTGATAACACGCCGGGAGGTGGGGTCATCCTCGTCGACTTTTATTGAATCTATTTGCGTTCATTGGTGTTTATTTGCGGCAAAAAAGAGCTGCCGAGAGATGAGCCGAACCGATGTTATCGATATTTCGGTACGGCTGTGCTAGGAGGAGACCCGACGCATGTTGAATGTGAGTCCGATATCGGCGTTCGATGATAATTACATCTGGTTGCTCAAAGACTCGAGCAGCAACCGGGCTACAGTGGTGGATCCGGGGGACGAGGAGCCCGTGCTTGCGGAGTTGGCGGCGCAAGGGCTGGAGCTGGGTGCCATCCTGGTTACCCATCACCATTATGACCATATCGGCGGCGTGGCGGCGCTGCGGGCCGCGTTTCCCGAGGTACGGGTCTATGGTCCGGAGGACCATAGGATCGCCGCCCTCACTGACCGGGTCCGCGAGGGGGATGCGGTCTCTATTCCGGGTTCGGCCGAGCGGTTCCAGGCGATGGCGGTTCCGGGCCACACCGCGACCCATGTCGCCTATCTGGGGGGCGGCGCCCTGTTCTGCGGCGATACCTTGTTCGCGGTCGGCTGCGGGCGGGTATTCGACGGCACTTGCGAGCAGTTGGCCACCTCCCTGGAGCGCATCGCCAGCCTCCCGGCGGATACCCTTTGCTATTGCGCCCATGAGTACACCTTGAGCAATCTGGAATTCGCCGCACGGGTTGAGCCCGAAAGTCCTGCCGTCGCGCGGCGGAGGCAGGGGGTGCTCGAGCTGCGCCAGGCGGGTCGCCCCAGTGTCCCGTCCCGGTTGTCCGAGGAGTTGGCGACCAATCCTTTTCTGCGCACTGGGATACCTGCGGTTAGGGCCGCTGCCGCAGCGGCGTCCGGTGGCCTGCCGGCTACCGGTGCGGAGGTCTTTACGGCGCTGCGACGCTGGAAGGACGGGCAATAGGACCAATGCGGCGCAGGGATACTGGGTCCGTCTACCGGGTCGAACGTGATTGCTAATCCGATTCTCGGTGTGCGCTTCCTGCTGGCCGTGGTGGCGGGGGGGCTGGCCGTGCTCGCCTTCGCGCCTTTCTCGTTTTTTCCCATCGGGTTGCTGTCCCTGGCATTACTCTATGGGCTCTTGAACGGAGCGACCCCTCGTGAAGGCCTTCTGATCGGTTGGGGGTTCGGGGGCGGTCTGATGGGGTTCGGGGTCTCCTGGGTCCATATCAGCCTGAACCAGTACGGCAATATGACCCCTTGGCTGGCCTATGCGATGACCCTGTTGCTGATCGTCGCCATGGCCCTCTATTACGGGATCGCCGGTGCCCTGACGGTTCGGCTTGGCGGTACTGCGCGCGCAAGTGGCCCCTTGTTGGTGTTTCCTGCGGCCTGGGTCCTGGCCGAGTGGCTGCGGGGCTGGCTCTTCACGGGCTTTCCCTGGCTCGCCATCGGCTATACCCAGATCGATTCTCCGTTAGCCGGTTTTGCGCCTATCCTGGGTGTCTACGGGATCGGCTTGGTGCTGGCACTGGGTGCCGGGTTGCTTTGGTGCTCGGTGAGTTGGCCGGGTCGGGGCCGGTATGCCGCGTTGGTCGGGTTGGTCCTGATCTGGCTTGTGGGTGCGGTGCTCAACCATGTGGAGTGGACCGAGCCGGACGGCACGGGCTTTCGCGCCACCCTGGTGCAAGCCAATATCCCCCAGTCCTTGAAGTGGGAGCCGCAAGCCCGCCTGTCCACTCTGCGTGCTTATTTGGAGCTTACCCACGAGAATTGGGACAGCGACCTGATCCTCTGGCCGGAGACGGCGGTTCCGGATTATCTGCATCGGGTGCGCGATGGCTTGGTTCGGCCACTCGCGGAGGAGGCGCGGGAGCGGGGTAGCGAGCTGGTGCTCGGGGTCCCGGTGTTGGATCTCGCCGAGCGCGCCTATTTCAATAGTCTGCTGAGTATCGGCACCGTCGAGGACCTCTACCACAAGCGCCACTTGGTCCCCTTCGGTGAGTTCATCCCATTCAAGGGGTGGCTGGGGCCCCTGGCGCGGGCCTTCGAGGTCCCCATGTCGGATTTCAGCTCGGGTACCGCCGCACGGCCCTTGTTGCGGGTCGGTGGGCATTTGGCCGGCGTCTCCATTTGCTACGAGGATGTCTTTCCCTCCGAGGTGGTCCAGGCCTTGCCGGAGGCGGCCTATCTCATCAATGTCAGTAACGATGCTTGGTTCGGCGATTCGTCGGCGCCCCACCAGCATCTGGAGATGACGCGTATGCGGGCGCGGGAGAACGAGCGGTGGTTGCTGCGGTCCACCAATACCGGGGTTTCCGCTATCCTGGATCACCGCGGGGGGATCGTAGGTCGTGTGCCCCTCTTCGAACGCGGTACCTTCTCGGCCCTGGTGCAGCCGCGTCGGGGGGCGACGCCTTTCGTTTATTTGGGCAATCGACTCGCCGTCGGTCTGGCTTTGCTGATGTTGGCTGTCTCGATCCCGTACGCGCGCCGGGCGGGACGGGCCGTGGATCTAGCGGGCCGCACGCGCGGGCTAGTACGAAGCTCTCAACAACCGATAACAAAGAGCGAGCAGGAATTTCCCGGAGGATATGGCCGCAAATAAACGCAAATGGATGCAAATAAATCATTTCCAGATTTCTCCGCGTCGTTCCAAAAGAGAACCCACTCCCCCGGTAGGTGGCGCGCTGTCGCGCAGCAAACACGTGGCAAGATAGAGGGGCCGCGGGGAACCGAGGCCGTTCAGGCACTGGGGTGTTTGTACCCGCCAAAAGAGAGTGGCCCGCACGGTATCGGCGTGGAGTCGTTGAAGGCCTGGCGTAAGCCAGGACCTCGTAGGAGAGATTGAATCCTTCGCCGCCGTGTTTCCCCGCGCACGCCACTTTCCAGCATGAGGGCATCGGCCATGGCACGCAAGTCCAAAAGACAGCCACGGCAAATCGCTCATCCCCGCTGCGCAGGGAT
>Ga0209681_1000394_pt1 | contig 11229 bp, 2 predicted proteins | sample WorMetLIZISLAND2_3_FD_187416 | JGI IMG/M metagenome (GOLD analysis project Ga0209681, IMG submission 187416) | Marine gutless worms symbiont microbial communities from Max Planck institute for Marine Microbiology, Germany - Olavius clavatus LIZARD... ... | reverse complement strand
GTCTGCTGAAGTCCGTCTCAAGTACTCGTTGTCTGCAAGCGAGTCAGCTGATCTGGTCGACTAAGCCATGACACTCCAGCGGTAAAGGGTGACGCCCATTGCTGGATATTTGCTGAAGAACTGAAGAAGAACCTGTCTGTCTGTATAGGTAAAATGTCATCGTCGTCGATGTAAGCCGACCTCGCTGGCTGATGACGGCTGGAAAACCCGACCTGGAATGTTGGACACTGTCACAGACTCTGCCAGTGATGGTAACACACTAACAACACTAAACGTTGATTTTAGCCTTCAATATTCTTGCTTTAAAAGTTTTAAAACCAATTTTTAGCCGATCATACTCTGGCACGGTAATATGTGATATTGACATCTTACTGTTGTCTGTCCGTCTGTCTGTGACGTTGTGCATTGCAAGTAAATATGTAAAAAGAACGATCTAAGTTTGTGAAAATGTGTGCAGTGTGCATATGTCAAGTAAGTAAGAAAAAATAACGATTTAAGTGTCCAAAAATGACAACTGACAGCAAGCACTACAAGAAGTTGCAGTAAAAGTCATGGGAAGGAACGCCTGAAGAGGAAAGCCTTAAGGTGAACTCGGAAAACAGACATATAGAGGCGTTGTGGCGTTCAGGGTCAATGTTGTGGGTTGAACGTTGTATCGTCGTGGTCTCAGGGGGCACTTCCTATTCATTTCTTTAGACACTTTTGCTCTAAGATGTATCCTTTGGCCACAAAGCACAACGAACAGCTAAAAAGTTGACAGGCATCAACAACAGACTTCCGGCATCAAAAGGAAGACTTAGGCTTGAAACTGTAAATAAGTAAATACTTTTGCTGAGCACAGCTATTTTACACCACAGTCTGTAGTAGCTTTACTGAACGTCGGAAGTAGTACGATCGGCTATCACAGCAACACTTGAGCTTCTTGTAAGTGTTCATATGCTATGGAGGGTTTTGTCAGTAATGCTGGGCAGATAAGCTACTTGAATTGTGGCTCAGAGAGTCATATTTTTGACTCATGAGCCACATTGTGGCTTGATAGCATACTTTACTAGTACTTAACAAGTGCTACCATTAGCTGATGCCCCGTGGTGGCCAGACATCGCCTGCTTAGGTTGTCGGACTTATGATCAACAGGTCGTGAGTTCGACTCCTGTCGGGTTAGTGCTTGGAGGGGTGCGAGTAAACCGTCTCGGTATGTAACCATTAAGTTGGCAGTAACCTAGGTCAACTCAGCCATCCATCCCTCCGGCTGCGGTTAGGTAAGGTATGTGTACTTCTGTCAGACTTATAATGCACCATTGTTCTTATCCATTGTATATGTAAATGGTGCAGTACAAATTATCATCATCATCGTCGTCGTTATATGATACCCATCCGTACTTGTTCGGTGGCTTGGTGGCGTAGTGGTAAGGTCTCGGACTAGCAACTCAGAGCTCGCAGGTTCGAGTCCCACCAGGACCGCTTTCGAGTAATAGCCTTGAGCAAGTTATTTACACTCATGGTGCTGAGGCCAACTCAGCCTTCCATCCCACTGGGGAAGGTAAATGAGTAGCAATTAGTATCTGGTAATTCTTGCTACTAAAAATAATGAGTCATTGCTGGAGAACACTGCGGGGTGAAGGCCATAGTGCGGCTGGCTGGGGCACAGGTGGGTCTGTTATAGCTGCAGACTGGTGGATCCAAAGTCCGTTCATCCAGGCAATGGGCTGCCACTACTGGCGCTGCACCACCTAGTGTCATTGCCAGTCAGTACGCCACTTTGAATTGTAAACAGCTGCTGTTTCTTAAGTGTAAGTGGCGAGAACTTTAACCTTTAACCTTTCACCCATTTGACCATTGATCCATTGGCCCATCGTCAGCTCTGTTGCCGATTGGAAACGTTAAGCTTAGAGCTCTCGTAAAACTGTGTGTTCAGAAGAAAATCGTTCAAGTTCTCAACTGCCAACAAGTGGCACTGACACAGCCGCTGCACTCAGTCATGTGCCACCACCCATCACCCGGTCTGTCGAGCTTTCCGTTACAACAGTCCAGTCCCGGAGGAGAGGGAGACCTCGGAAAAGAACTGCGATGGAACACCGAAGGCGACAGTTGGACACCAATACCGATTTGGAGCTTCCACCAATGTTGAGCTCACGAGCTAAGTCTGGTCATTACAAGTGTATCGCCCCTAGAAAGGCCGAATCCATCAAGACTTCTGAATCCATAGTGGCGGCAGATTCTGAGTCCGGGGGCAGAACTGCAGCAAGTCTCCTAAAAGAGCCTGAATCCACGTTGCCACCAGTGCTTACTCCACACAGCTCCCCTTGTCTGACCTCTGGCCACGATTCTGAGGATATGGAAGATAGTCATACTGATGCTCCACCTATTCTGACTCCGCACAGGAGGAGCAAGAGCTTGTCTGATGGCAACACAACCGCGAAGAAACCGGTGAGCTTACTACAGAAACTGCTTACGGAACAGTGCACGGACATGGAGGAGTCCACAGTCGACTCCAGAGGTTCCAAACGCTCCAGTTCCAAACAGTCGGAGCTGGCAATGGGTGACGGAAGACGCCTGGAAAAGAAGCGGATACAGTGTAGTGCAGAAGAGTCTGAGGTATTCACTGAACAGCATAAGGACATCAAAAAGTCGGCAGTAGCCTCCGGAGGTTCCGAACACTCCACGGAGCTGACGATTCCTGATGGAAGATGCCTGGAAAAGAAACGGATACGGTATAGTATGGAGGGGTCTGCGGTGTTCACAGAACAGCATAAGGACGCATATAGGTCGGCAGTGAAAGCCTCCGGAGATCCAAAACAGTCCACTTCGAAACACCTGGAGACAGTGATGGCTGACGGAAGAGGTCTGGGAAAGAAGCGGATGTGGAGTGGTGCGGAGCAATCTAAGAAGACTGTCTCAACATCTGATGATGTGTCTGGTCATGAGCCTGTGTCATCGACGAGTGAAGTAATCGAACTTGTGATCGAAGCAAGTTTCACTGACAGTCTGGTCCATTCATCGTGCTCTTCAGAGACCTTTGTTGCCGAAGGACTGGTGCAGCCACCATTGGCAAGCCAAGGAAACCTCGTCACTTTGACGAAACTTTCTAGCTTGATGAAACAACGGGACATTTCTGGCCACAAACATGGCAAAGGTGGTAAGAAATCAGTACCTGGTGATTTGGAAATGGTAAGACCAATTAGTGGAAAAGCCGCAAAGAAGACTCATACGCCGTCGGCAGAGGAAGCTGCCTTAGTTACACAGAGTAGTTCAACTTGTAGCAAGGTTGTGAAGAAAATGAACTCACACAACAAGCTGGCAGATCTTCAGAGTTCTGAAGAGAACATGTTTGACGAACTTAATAAGAAAGCCGGGCCTGATGATATGATGAGAGTACAACCAGGCAGTGAGAAGGACAAGGGGAAGACCTCTGTGACTTCATTGACGGGAAAGAAACTACTTCTGAACACCGAGAGTGATCAGTCACATAGGAGATTCACTGCAGACCAGAAGAAGAAGCCAATCGCACCTACTGCGATAAAGCCTGTAACTGAATCAAAGAAAAAGACTTCATCTGCATCATTTGATCGATCATCGTTATCACGTGAAAAGGCTGTCAAAGCCAAGCCTGTTTATGCCTCCCTTACTTTGGACAGTTTGCAGACGAAGAAGTCTGCAGTGAAAGTTTCTGCTCCTTCTGGTAAAGTACAAGGTAGTGACTCCTCTTCTGTTGGGGTTGGAGGCATCTCTTCTGGTCAAGAGAGTTCTGGCTCGAAGACCCAGCTAGACGCCAAATGGGTGCAGAAGCCACAGATACCAAGAAAGGTTTGTGCTTCTGGTAATGTACAAGATAGTGCTTCCTCTTCGGTTGTACTTGGAAGCATCTCTTCCATTCAAGAGAGTCCTGTCTCTAAGATCCAGCAAGGTGTTAAACGAGCTCATCAGCCACAAATGTCAACAAAGGTTTGTGGTTCTTCTGGCAAAGTTCGAGGTAGTGGTTCCTCTTCTGCTGCACTTGGAAACATCTCTTCTGGTCGAGAGAATTCAGGCTCAAAGATCCAGCTAGGTGGTAAACGGGTACATCAACCACAGTTGCCGACAAAGGTTTCTGCTTCTTCTGGTGAAGTTCGAGGTAGTGGTTCCTCTTCTGCTACACTTGGAAGCATCTCTTCTGGACTAGAGAATTCAGGCTCAAAGACCCAGCTAGGTGGTAAACGGGTACATCAACCACAGTTGCCGACAAAGGTTTCTGCTTCTTCTGGTGAAGTTCGAGGTAGTGGGTCCTCTTCTGCTACACTTGGAAGCATCTCTTCTAGTCGAGAGAGATCAGGCTCAAAGATGCAGCTAGATTCTCAACGGGCACGGCAACCACAGATGTCGACAAAGGTTTGTGGTTCTTCTGGTAAAGTTCGAGGTAGTAGTTCCTCTTCTGTTGGGCTTCGAGGCCTCTCTTGTGATCAAGATAGTTCAGGTGCAAAGATCCAGCATGATCCTCTGGGTGGTAAACGTGCTGAGCACCCACTGACAGCAGCAAAGATTTATGCTTCTTCCAGTGAAGGTCGAGGCAGTGGTTCCTCTTCTGTTGGACTTCAAGGCATCTCTTCTAATGGAGGTAGTTCAGGTGCAAAGATCCAGCATTATCCTCCGGATGGCAAACAAGCTCAGCAGCCACAGATGCCGAAGAAGGCTGTTGTCTCCTCTAGTGAAATACAAGTTGGTCATTCCGTATCTGGTGCACTGGGAAGAATGTCTTCCGGTGGAGACAGTTCTAGCTTGAAGAGCAAGTCCAGTTGCAAGACCCAGCTTGATCCTAGACTGCGAAAACATCTAAATACTTCCGGTCTTTCAGGAACAGTGTATGATTATCGATCTTCTGCCGTTGCTGCAGAGCGGATCTCTTCTGATGGAGATGGTTCCGGCGTGAACAACCAGACTCTTGGCAGAAGAAAAGAAGTGTCAGGTCTGGAAGAAAGGCATCGGAAGATGCATCGGCGAGATGCAGAAGGTTATCGGCACGGAGTTCACAGGCAAAGACACCAAAGTCTGCGACATGGTACAGAGCCGATATCATCTCAGCAGTCTGGTACTCATCACGGGGAGGTTACTAGTCATCACAGTGAATCTGCAGTAGCAACCACCGATCTGGAACCACAGAAGCCAAAGACCAAAGTGTTGTCCCTCTTGCAGTACAAGGAGCTTCGAAAGCAGGGTGTAGATGATCCGCAAAGGTCTACCTCGGAGAGTGATAGTAATGCTAAGGACACTGTTCTTCATTGTTTGCAGTCATCGTTGGCAGAACAGCTGCTCATGTCCTACAACACCCGTCCGCATGCGGAACAAAGTCTTCAGATATCAACAACCAGAGATGTTCTGCAGGATCCCATCTTTGACTTGGAATTACCTCAGGACCTCAAACAGTCTGGTAGTGATGATGATGATGAGGACGTACTGGCATCTCTCCTTGACATTTTTGGCTCTGAAGTCGTGGGCGTGGACGCCAATCTGTCACAACCCGTAACTGATCCGATGGTCAGAACTCCTGAAGACTTGCCAATTGAATTAGGTCTGGAAAGTCTGGTAAGGTGTGAGAATGAGATCGATTGGAATGGGGCGGTTTTACCGGAAGAGCCCGCAGCTAGTGAAATCAGAGAAGACACTGTGAGTGATACTGGTGCAGTTCAGTCCAGCCTCAAAGTTGGTGATGATGTCGATGACGTTTACACTAGGACAAGTTCCAAGGAAGTGGATACAGACAAAATCATCTCACAGCCAGTTTGTTTGGAAGAGACGGAAATTGAATGGAATTGGGCGATTTTACCACAAGAATCTGTTGGTATTGAAATCGGAGAAGACACCGTTCCAGCCGCATGCAAAGCTAGAGATGATGCAAATGACGTCCACAGTGGATCAAGTCCCAAGGAAGTGGATGTGGAGAAAATAATATCGAATCCCGTCTGTTTCGAAAAGAACGAAACTGGGTGGAATTGGGCGATTTTACCAGAAGAGTCTGTTTGTATTGAAATCAGAGAAGACAGTGTGGACGAACCTAGATGCAAAGATAGGGATGATTTGAATGATGTCCATACCGGATCAAGTCCCAAGGAAGTGGATGTGAAGATATTCAACTTCTCCGAGCCGGTTTGTTACGAAGAGATGGAATGGAATTTGATGGTTTTGCCAGAAGAGTCTGCTGGTCATGAAGTCAGAAAAGACACAGTGCAGGTCGGATGCAAAGCTAGGGATGATGCAAATGACGTCCGCATTGAATCACGTCCTCAGGAAGTGGATGGAGACATATTCAAATTTTCAGAGCCGGTCTGTTTTGAAGACGTGGTACAGAATTTGGCGGTTTTACCAGAAGAGTCTGCCAGTGGTGAAGTCGGAAAAGACACAGTGCAGGCCGGATGCAAAGCTAGGGATAATGCAAATGACGTCCACATCGAATCACGTCCTAAGGAAGTGGATGCAGACATATTCAAGTTTTCAGTGCCGGTCTGTTTTGAAGATATGGTACGGAATTCTGTTGATTTACCAGAAGAGTCTGCCAGTGGTGAAATCGGAAAAGACACTGTGAACATTCCTGATACACTTCAGACCAGATGCGAAGCTGGCGATGCCATCCTCACTTTATCAAGTTCCAAAGAACTGGATGCGGAGAAAATAATCTTGGAGCCAGTCTGCTTGGAAGAGAAGGAGATGGAATGGAATTGGGCGACTTTACCGGAAGAGTTGTTGCACTTGGAGTCAGAATTTGCTGGAGACGACACTTCGGGCACTGAGGTAGCCGGTGTTGATGGTGCCGATGTGGAGCCTGACTGGTCAGAAGATTATACCTTTGAGCACTTCGGCTCCGATTTCTTTGTGAACGAAACAACTGTTCCTGCAGCTCTCGATCGACAGTCTCCAGTTGCCGATCACAGCCCAGAACCAACTCCATCGACGTTGCTGGAAGCTGTGGAATCAGGTAGTGATGGTCCATTTGCTGATATTTGTTAACTTGTTAGTTACTCTGTTAGAGTATTAGCTGTAACAGAAAAACTGGAACTAGCAGTAGCGTTACAGGTTTTGATCATATTAGGAATTGATTAATTGATGCAGTAATCGATTATAATTTGAATATTCGAATTAGTAGGTGAATAAGTACAAATCTGTCCGATCTCAGACATTTAAATGTTCAGCGGATATATCCAAACGCCCGTTCTACCGTGCTGCAAACGCAGTATTCGAAAAAAGTGGATGTCTTGCAATGCATCTGAATACTTTGTTCTACAACTTGTTTCAAGAAAATGCATGCCTGTGGTGGTTCTATGTTGGAGCAGGGGTGCAGTTATACCCCCGATTTTTGGCTTTGCATCCCAAGTTTGGCATGATGCAACAAAACATTCTCACTGTGAATAACATATTAGTTTGTTGTGTCGATCGAAACATCTGAGAATCATAAATAAATTTGCTTGCACTACAACTGATGAGGCGCGATGAAATTTTTACATTTGAAAGTTTCATAATTAATGGGGAGACCTAATAGAAGACCACAAGAGCTTTGGAGCATTCCACCCCCAATTTTGGAGGGCTAGAACCACCACAGAAAAGCCCAAGGCTCCGTCGTTTCAAATCGGATATAAGGTATATGCGGATATTTGCGGGGGTTCCTTTCATTTCTGGACTCCACAGTTTCTTGTTTCCAGTACACATTTTGGTTGGACTCTACGCTTAGATTGATCCCTTGCTCTGTGTTGTTTAACGAAGTACAGAAGATCTATATCTGCCTTTTACGCGTCAGACTCGTGATCGAAAGGTCGCTAGTTCGACACCCGGCCAGGGCGCTGTCAAGTCAACTAGGTCAACTCAGCCTTCCGTCCTTCCGGGGTAGGTAAATCGGGTACCAGGCTACCAGCCTGCACGGCTGGGGTCTGGCAGGGCACGTTCACTTGTGTCGGGTGGCAGGTAACGCTGTGTAATCCCATATGGGAATCCGGCGTAATGGATTTTGGCCTTTTTGCATAATAAACTGATAATTATGACATGACTGTGAAATATTTCTGCACATGTGTACTGTGCCAGGCTGTGTTGATGACACGGTTCGATGTCTTGCACGTGGTCATGATGTCAACTATCGTCATCCAGACACTGGAATTACTCCACTCATGACTGCAGCTGAGAAGGTGAGAGCAGATCGTAGAAAGAGATAAGTGAATAAATTAGTTAATTCATGTATATAAATTATATCTGGTAAATATGATATAAACTGTAGTGTCAGATTTCAAATGGGCCTACATTCTTGTAGAGGGTCATCATCTGCTGTTGAAACTAGAGGTACGTATAAGTTAGTGCTTGATATATGCTAAAATTAAATGATGATGATGATGATGATGATGATGATGACGATAATGAGGATGGGGATTTAACGTGCACTTGAAAACTGACAGAGAACTGCCAGTTTAGACTGTGCCAAACTAAAACTAAAATAAGAAACTAGACAGGGTAAGGAAAGAAAGAAAAAAAGGTAGATGACTGGTAAACTGAGAAAGTAGGGCCAAAATGAAAACTGGGCCGCGAGAGGAGAAGGTGAGAAAAAGATAGTAAACTAAGGTAGGAAAGAGAACTGGCGAAGTTGTAACTAAAATAGAAACCGGCGGGAAGCGAAAAACCTGAGAAGGTTAGTTAAACAATACATGCTGAGAATGTGATTAATCGGATTAAATTGACGCAATTTTGCAACGTTTACTTACTAATAGTAAGCAAAAAACTCTAAAATTGCATAAAGTTAATCAATTAACCGGATTATTAACCGGATTAATCGATTAATCTGTAGTCGATTAATCGACTAATCCAATTAATCGATTAATCGGATTAATCGATTATTAATCGCCAAATTTCATGATTAATCGATTAATGAAAGTCATTGCGATTAAATGCTCTAATTTTTAATTTATTTTTAATTTATTTTTTTAAATTTTATTTAGCGTACTCGTATACTGTGTGTAACAGGGTCATGTAACAGTTCTACAAGAGCTTTTGATCGTAAGCCCGTACATTGATGTCATAGACCATGCCGGCCAGACTGCACTGATAAAGGTCTGTATTATTGTATTCCAGTATTCCAGTAGCCTACCGTATTTAATAGAGAATGTGTGGCAAACGCAGGGGCGCAACCGCATTCTGAAAGATGAGGGGACCACTTCCTTCCTCCCCTTTTCCATTCTTCTCTTTTCCGCCTCCCTTTCCCTTCTCCCTTCCCATCTTCCCTCCCTGTCCTCTTCATGTCCTCTGTCCCTTCCACTCCCCTCCCCTTTACATCCTTTTCTCCCACCCTTCCTTTCCCCTCCATGAAGCAGCTAAGGGGTATGGGTGAGCGTTGTAAGCTCCCGCAGTGGGTCTGGGTGGAGCCTAGCCGCCAAACGGTTTTAGCTACATTCTGCCCTCAAGAGAAAGCCATTCGTGTGTCTAATTTGTCGTACGGTATTTGATCCGGTAAATTTTGAGATGACATTTGATTAGTTTATGTTCGTTGTCAAACGTTGGAGGAAACCAACCCGTTGGTGGTCCCAGCCTATCGAGTACCATGCAGCCTGTCTGGCTGGGGTAGGCAGGGCGCGTTCACTTGTGTCGGGTGGCAGGTAATGCTGTGTGATCACATAATGACAAGTGACGTCCCGTAGCTCTGAGGTGGGTTTCCCAGGAAAAGCTATATCGGCCTTTTGCGGGGAATCTGGTGTAGTGGATTTTGGCCTTTGTGCTTAGTAAACTGATGATTATACCGGGTGGCCCAGAAAAAACGTCCCGAACTTTCGCATGGCGTTATGCAACAGAGCAGGTGAAGTGAATCAGCAGGAAAGCATGTATGTAATGAGCAAACATCTTCTAATGTGTCTATAAAATTTCACCTAAAACGTTTCCATATCAGCCGTTGTACAAGGAAAATAGTGTTACATGTCATAAAACAATGTTTACAAGCAGTTCGTCATTTATGATGTTGGCTGTACGCAGGCTGCACCAGAACGTCACAGTAATTCGTATCAGTCAACTGATCAGCAGAAAATGTGCTGAATAGGTCCTCCATTCTGCTTTGCCACAGCTGCTAAACGCCTTTTCCATTGCAATATAGCTTTTCTGACTGTCTGGTCATCGACGTCATGCCATTTGTTTCTGATAACATTCTGAAGATCTTCTGAGATTCGTAAAACGGTTCACGCCTTCCTTCGTAGACAAGTTCTTGCAAGATATCCCAAACTGAGTAATCTAGCAGATTCAAATCTGGTGAATGTGGTGTCCATTCTTGTGAGCTAGTGAAATCGGGCATTCGGGCGTGTTGTCACGAGGAAAATTTTGAGTTGCTTTGGCGCGGTGTGATGGCATGCTGTCTTACATAGTTAGATTTTTACATGGTCTTACGTCATAATGCGGCATTCGACGACCTCATTAATGACGTCACTGAAATTTATAAGTAAGTAACAGTACATACTGATCTACAAATGTGCCGAAGGAAATTTCGCCCCATAAAGTATACGCGCCGTTATAGTTACGCAAAGTTCGGGACGTTTTTTTTGGGCCACCCGGTATATCAGGGCTCTAGCGGGTCCTTGAAAGTCCTTGATTTTTTTCCAGATTTTCAAGGCCTGGAAAGTCCTTAAAAACAGACGTGGTCCTTGAAAGTACTTGAATTAGATTTTCTAAAACGCTGTGACCGAACAAGTGATTGCTATCACCAGATGCGTTTCCTGGGCTCTATAATGCCACAGAAATGCGTTAGCGGCCCGGGGTCCGCAAACCGGACCCCGCTGGGTCCGCAGACCGGACCCCGCTGGAGGAGCTTACAGCGCTTCCCCAGACTCCCTAGCTGGATAATGATTTGAGAAGGCCGCTTCGCCTGCTTATGCTTATAAAAGTGCAGGTTTGCTTTAATTTAGTTCTCCTTATCCTTCGTATGGTCCTTGAAAGTCCTCGAAAAGTCCTTGAATTTGATTTTGACAAGTGGGCAAGAACCCTGTATTGTCTGTAGGCGGCTATTGCTGGTCAGCTAGAAGCAGTGGAATGTCTGCTGGACTATGCAGCTAACGTACCAAGGTGGCTGTTAACAACGTCTGGTCTAACTCAACCTATCTGCGACCTGCTGGAGAAACATCTCATTAAGTAGGTTTTGCCTTTTATTTGTCGTATTTTCTGTTAATTTTCCTTACTTTTATTGACTCAGTTGCGTTCTGTCAGCTGTATTTCTACTATTTCACAATAATGATTAGATAAAAAGATTAC
>Ga0209681_1000393_pt1 | contig 11246 bp, 13 predicted proteins | sample WorMetLIZISLAND2_3_FD_187416 | JGI IMG/M metagenome (GOLD analysis project Ga0209681, IMG submission 187416) | Marine gutless worms symbiont microbial communities from Max Planck institute for Marine Microbiology, Germany - Olavius clavatus LIZARD... ... | reverse complement strand
GTAAGCTGGAAGGCGTAAACAACAAAATCAAGGTGATTAAGCGTAAAGCCTATGGATTTCACGATGATAGATATTTTTCATTGAAGGTCATACAGGCTTTTTCCTACAACTAATCGGGAGAAGAACCTTTATTTTTTTTGCCTTCTTTATATCACCGTAAGTAGGGCTTTTATCCATAAATCCACTATACGCAGGAGTGGGTTCCCAAAGTTTAATGGTTATTGCAAATAAGCATACCGCAATTGCTGTGAGAATAACCTTAGTGTAGTTATCCATTTCTTCTCCATTGGTAGTGTTCAATATTTTGTGTTACGGTCCGGTGTTTCAGTTTGCTTCGGCGGGTTTAGCTGAAACGTCGCTTACACCTTTTGAAAACAATCAAATTATATCTTTAACCTTATATACGACCACCTCTGAATTTAGCACGTATAAATAAATGCCGCAAGAAAATTTCCCAACACATAAATCCGACACAGAAAATTTCCCAACATCTCGTCTTGCAACAAGATGTCCTGGCCCTACGTCTGAAAGTGATTTAAGGGCGTGTGGTCAGGTGAATACTATCACTATACACAAAATCCAGGATAAAAGCGAAATTTTCATGGCCGTCCGGCGGTTCATCCGGATTTCAATTACAAGTAATAAGCAAACTTTTTAAACCCGAATTTTGCATGAAATTTTACCGGAAAATCATTTATATTTGATATTTCAGCTTGTTAGCAATATATTTACGGTTATTTCCCAAACACCGTTTTGGTGTTTTGACATTGATAACAGATTGGTAACATTTCATCCGAACGGACGCTCCCGGGCTGCATCCATTGGCTGTGTTATTAAGGGCTCGCGGTATGAGAATACAGCTTCGCCCTTGCTGCCTTGCCAATGAACCCATCCGTGGCGTGCAAAATCCGGGTTGAAAAAGCCGGATCAACATCTGCCAAAACCCGGCGTAGGCTACGCCCCCGGCAAGCATCTGTTCTAGCTGATGCTCATGCAAAACGGCGGCGGCGGGAGTCCGGAAGATTTCCGGCAAATCAGAAAGGATACCGGCCTTCGTGAACTGTTGAAGCTCGAGCGGATGCCGTCATCGGACGCCACCGGTGACTTTTTTCGTCCCAGCTTTTCAAATGGGGGCCTGGAAGGTCTGGGGGAAGTGAACCGCCGGATACTCCGGCGCGGCCTCAAACATGACGGGATCAAGGGTTGCACGCCGGATATGGATGCAACGGCCCTAAAGGCGGCCAAGCGGCCGGCCCACTGGACGTACAAGGGATGTAAAGGGTATATGCCCATGGCCGGTCACCTGGCGGAGAACGGGCTGGTTGCCGGTGATGCGTTTCGCCGGGGCAACGAGACGCCGGCGTCTTGGAATCTTGCGTTTATCCGGTATTGTCAGCGTCAGTTGCCCAAAGGCAAAAAGATCACGGGGCTTCGGGCCGACAGCGCTTCGTATCAGGCGGAGATGTTCAACGTCCGGAGGGCGGGTATTTGTTGTTGCTTTGGAATCATCGCGTCGTCGTTTTTTGATCATCATCATGCCGGGATGATTTTATAGCGATTCGCGCTGTTTTTGGGCCGACATGGGCCAATGAACCGGTTTGCAAAAAATCAATCGCGGATTTTGGGATCACCGCGCCCGTTGACTTTCAGCTCAAATTCCATAAAAAGAGCAGTAGAAACTTTATTTAATATCACCTGACTAAAGGAATTGACCATGGCACTCACCTCGCTTTCCGCCATTTCACCTGTTGACGGTCGTTACCGACGGGTCACGAAACCGTTGGAACCCTTTTTTAGTGAAGGCGCCTTGATCCGTTACCGGGTAATGATGGAGGTAGAGTATTTTATCGCGCTTTGTGAAATCCCCATAAATGGGTTAAATAAAATCGGTTCGGGTAAATATGAAGAATTACGGAATGTTTACCGTAACTTTTCGGAAAGTGATGCCCAGGCGATCAAAGCGATCGAGAAGACCACCAATCACGATGTTAAAGCGGTGGAATATTTTCTCAAAGAGGCTTTTGAACGGTTGGGGTTGGGTGCATGTAAAGCGTTTATCCACTTTGGCCTCACCTCCCAGGACATCAACAATACGGCCATGCCGCGAATGCTAAAGGATGCATGGAAAACCGTGTTACAGCCGCAGTACCAATCGTTGGCCAACACCTTTGATAAGAAGAGCCGAGAATGGCAACGTGTTCCCATGCTGGCCCGCACCCATGGCCAGCCGGCTTCACCGACAACCTTGGGCAAAGAGATGGCTGTTTTTTCCCACCGTCTGAAAGGGCAGTTGGGGCTTCTTGATGGAATTCCCTTCTCAGCCAAGCTTGGCGGTGCAACAGGGAATTTTAACGCCCATAAAGCGGCTTATCCCTCAATCGACTGGCCCCGCTTTGCCGACCGTTTGTTGGATGAAAAGCTGGGACTGGTTCGGACACCACTCACCACCCAGATTGAGCCTTATGATGATCTGGCCGCCTTTTGTCATGGTGTCATGCGGCTCAATACGATCCTCATCGATTTTGCGCGGGATTTCTGGACCTATATCTCTATGGAATATTTCAAACAGAAGATTAAGAAAGACGAAGTGGGGTCGTCTACCATGCCCCACAAGGTAAACCCCATCGATTTTGAAAATGGCGAGGGTAATTTAGGGATTGCCAATGCACTGCTGGCCCATCTGGCCGACAAGCTGCCCGTCTCGCGTTTGCAGCGGGATTTGACCGACTCCACGGTTACCCGCAATCTGGGTGTGCCGTTGGCGCATTCATTGATCGCGTTAAAATCTCTGGATAGGGGTATCGGCAAGTTGCTTTTAAATGAAGAGGCGCTGACGGAGGACTTGGCGGCCAACTGGGCTGTTGTCACCGAGGGGATTCAAACGATTTTGCGGCGGGAAGGATATCCCAATCCTTACGAGGCTTTAAAAAGCCTCACCCGTGTGAACGAAACCATAACTCAAGCCACCTTGGCCGAGTTTATTGATGGGCTGGACGTTTCCGGAACGATTAAAGATGAGCTGCGGCAACTGACGCCCCACAACTATACGGGCTATGAGATAGATGCGCTATCCTGATTCCAAGTTTTGTCAAAACGTTGCTCTATGCGGTGTTCCGGGATGATTGAACCAACAGCATCCAGCTCAGAATAGCGGAGATGATAAAGCTGATCCCCATGGCCCAAAAAACCGAGGCCAATCCGAGGGTGTCGGCCAAATATCCGCATACCGGCGCTGCGGTGGCGCCAACCCCAAACGAGAGAAAAAAATGGAGGCCAAACCCAAATCCCCGGCGGTGAGGAGGTAAATAGGTGGTGATTAAAAAATTTTGGACCGGTTGGATCGAGAAATAGAAAAAAGCATACACAATCGTGGCGGCAATCAAGGCCAGGTTGGCGCTGGTGGCGATGGCAAACACCGACGCGGTACTGATCAAAATGGCAATCAGGTAGAGTTTTTCCGGACGGATTCGGTCTACCATGCGGCCCGATGCGAACTGCCCGGCCGCACCTACCAATAAGGCGATCGTGGCCACGGTACCCCCCAAAGCCACCGGATCGGATGGTAGAAAGGAGAGACGCACCTGCTCACCCATAAAGGCCGGTAAAAAGGTCATGATTCCTTTGTAGGTCAACCCGGTAAATACCGAGGCGGTAAAAAAGATCAAAATTTTGGTTACTTGATTATGGGATAGTTTAACACCATCTATCTTGTCGGCGGAATCATTTCGCGGAGGCCGGTGTTCAGGGATTACAAGAGAGTAGAGCCCCAGCAGGATACCCATTAAGCCGAAAATCACATGGGGTGTCCGCCAGCCCAAAAGTGTACCGATCCAGGCCGATAGAATCGGTGTCATGGCCACACCCAGGCTGCCCGCCACACCATGAAGTCCAAAAGCGTTGCCTTTGTCGGTCATGGCCAAAGAGAGCAGCGTGTTGGCCGCGGGGTGGTAAATGGCGCAAAAAAGGCCTACCAACCCCATCACGGTTCCGTAAAACCAAAGGGTATTGGCCGGCCACACCAAAACAGCCAATAGGCCGGCTCCAAACAGGTAGATCGAAATCAATTTACGGGAACCGATTTTATCGGCCAACAAACCCGCGGGTAGCGAACCGAATCCAAACGCATAGGAAAAGATACTGACAATGATACCCAGGTGAAAATAGTCTGTGGCAAATTCGGCCAGCAGCAGGGGAAAAAGCGGCGGAAGCACTCCTTCGTAAAAGTGAACCAGGCTGTGGGAGCCGATGGTAAGTCCCAGGACCTTTTTTTCTTTCAGTCTCACGTTTTCCCCTTCACTCAAGTTCAATGGGAAAGTCAGGCTAAAACGCGAATTGACGGCCATGTCAATCGTTGCCTTTGCATAGTTGACTTTTCAGCGCCATTGGTTAGACTTAGGAAAATAACATCGGGGTGGTTGCAAGGCAACCTGAGATTAGACCCATTGAACCTGATCTGGGTAATTCCAGCGTAGGGAGCGCAAATGAAAACAGTAACGGGCCGTTTCCTTGGATCAGGGAAACGGCCTTTTTAATGACGCAAATAATAGAAGGGACATGGCATGACAGGAGATTATTTGGCAAAAGTGAGACAAAATTCACCGCTGGTCCACAACATCACCAATTACGTGGTGATGAACTATACGGCCAATGCGCTGCTTTCCGCGGGCGCCAGCCCGGTGATGGCCCATTCGATTGATGAAGTTGCCGATATGGCCGGGATTGCAGGATCGTTGGTGCTCAATATCGGAACCCTTGAAGAGGCGTGGATTGCCTCCATGATCAAGGCGGGGCAAGCCGCCAATGCCAATCGAACGCCGGTCATATTGGACCCGGTGGGGGCCGGCGCAACCGTGCTGCGGACCAACGCGGCCAAGGATATTGTAAACAAGGTCAAGGTGACCGTGGTGCGGGGCAACGCATCGGAAATCCTGGCGTTGGGTGATCAGGCCGCCGCCACCAAGGGCGTTGACGCCACCCATGGAGTGGAGCGCGCTGTGGAAACGGCCCGCAACATGGCCGATCAATTGGGATGCATCGTGGCCATCACCGGTCCCGAAGATCTCGTGACCGATGGTGAACGGGCGTTCAAGATTCAAAACGGTCACGTCCTGATGGGTCGGGTGACCGGTACCGGCTGCACGGCCACGGCCATTATGGGCGCTTTTTTGGCAACTGCTACCGGCGATCCATTGAATGCTTCGGCAGCGGCATTGGCCTATTGGGGGCGTTGTGGTGAAGTGGCTGCACAAACGGCCACAGCACCGGGAAGTTATATGATCGCGTTGTTGGACGCGCTTTATACGATCAGCCCCGAACAACTCTCCGCTGATGCCAAAATTGAAAAGGTGACCCTTTGAAAAAGAATGCCATTGACTATAGCCTTTACCTGGTGACCGATCAGGGCTTACGCCGGGGCCGTTCTTTGTCGGCGGTGGTCGCAAAAGCGGTTTACGGTGGAGTCACCTGCGTTCAGGTGCGGGCCAAAAAGGAGTCAACCCGTGACTTTATTGATCAAGCAAGATCGATTCAGCCTTTTCTAAAGGAGCAAAAGGTTCCCTTGATCATCAATGACCGCCTCGATGTGGCCCAGGCGGTTAGGGCTGACGGTGTCCATTTGGGACAATCGGATATGCCCATTGAAATGGCCCGGGCCATTGTAGGGCAAGAGATGGTGATCGGTATTTCCGCCGAATGTCTGGAACACGCGCTGTCGGCCCAAAAGGCGGGGGCCGATTATATCGGCGCCAGCGCTGTTTTTGCCACACCCACTAAAACCGATATTGCATCGCCCATGGGTCTTGGAGGGCTGCAACGGATTTGTGAAACGGTCACGATTCCGGTGGTGGCCATCGGCGGTATCAACCGGGCCAACGCCGCTGGTGTCATGCAAGCGGGGGCCGACGGCATCGCCGTAGTATCGGCGATCGTCGCGGCCGATGATTGCCGCAAAGCCGCCCAAAATTTAAGCACGATCATTCAAAAAAGCAGATGAATGCTTCCGGAAAGAAAATCGCCGCATTGGGTGAATTTGGTTTGATCAAGCGGATCACCCGAAGGGCGATTGTTCGCCCTGAAAGGGTCGTCAAAGGTATTGGTGACGATGCCGCGGTGTTCCATCCGCCGCAAGATCAGCCGATGCTGCTCACCACCGATCTTCTGGTGGAGCAAATTCATTTTCGACGGGAAGCGATTTCCGGCAAGCGCCTGGGTTTTAAATCCTTGGCCGTTAATTTGAGCGATATTGCAGCCATGGGAGGCGCGCCCTTGGACGCTTTTGTCTCTATTGCGATTCCCGCTGATTGTCCGTTGGCATATATCGATGCGGTTTATGCTGGATTGCGGGAACTGGCCGATCAATTCGGAGTCAATATTTTAGGCGGTGATACCACCGGTTCCAAGAAGGACCTGATCATTAATATTGCCGTTACAGGAACAGTCGATCCTGATCATTTACTACTCCGGGATGGCGCCCGGCCTGGCGATTTGGTCTATGTAACCGGATTTGTGGGTGACAGCCGGGCCGGGCTTCAAGTCATTCTGGAAGAACTTGAACTGAGTGATACAGCGTTGGTGAAACTCTACGATCGACACTGTAAACCCCTGCCACATATAGAAGAAGGTCGCTTTCTGGCCCGCTCCACGGCGGTTACCGCAGCTATTGATGTGAGCGATGGCGTCGCGTCGGATCTGGGCCATATTATCTCCCGGAGCGGTTGCGGAGCCGTGCTTGATACACGGCAACTGCCCATCTCGTCCGAGCTTAAACAATTTGGCGAACGCTTTTCAGTCAATGCCGTCGATTTTGCCCTTAACGGCGGTGAAGATTATGTACTGCTGTGTACAGTCAAAGCTGAAATGGCGGCCGGGCTGGAAGCGGCTTTTTTATCCCGCTTTGGCCATTCGCTGTACAAGATCGGCGCAATCACGTCATCGGGGTATCTTGAGGCCGTCGATGTCACCGGACAGCGGAGAGCTATATCATTCAAAGGCTGGGATCATTTCAGGAAAGGAAATTAATTGTCAGCGGTCCTCATCGAAAAGGGCCCGGATCTGGAAGTGCGCCTGGAAAATTTATCTTTCGGTTTTGGTGTTAAACAGCTCTTTGTTGATCTGAATCTAACCTTTCCGGCGGGCCAATGGACAGTCTTGCTGGGTCCCAGTGGATGCGGCAAATCCACCTTGCTGCGGCTCATCGCAGGCAGCCTGAAGCCCGCCTCCGGTCAAATCACTTTTAATCAAAAAGCTGCCCCCAAAGCGCCCGTCGCCTGGATGGCCCAGGATGACCTGCTGCTCCCCTGGCTGACGGTGACTGAAAATATTCTTTTGGGAGCGCGGCTTCGAAAAACCGTTGACGCTGAAAAAGAACAGCGCGTTCATCAACTTCTGGCAGAAATCCGTCTGGAAGCGGAAAAGGATGCCTTGCCACAAACCCTTTCCGGCGGCATGCGCCAGCGGGTGGCCCTTTTACGCACCTTGATGGAAAAACGACCGGTGATTTTAATGGATGAACCTTTTTCGGCTCTGGACGCTTTGACGAGGCTACGGCTGCAAAACCTTTTTGCCCGGTTGGTCAAAAAAACCACCGTAGTATTGGTGACCCATGATCCTTTGGAAGCTTTACGGTTGGGACACCGCATTATCGTACTAAAAGACCGCCCGGCAGTGGCGATGCATCAATTGGATCTTTCCGGCGAAAGACCCAGGGATCCGGCTGCTTCTGAAATGGCGTTGTTATATAAATCATTGTTGAACCATTTGATGAAGCCAAAATTGGGATGATCATGCGGGGTTTGATCATATTTTCAGGTTTATTGGGCCTTTGGCATCTATTGGTGCTGATAACCGGTGTGCCGCCGTACATCCTGCCAACACCGATTCAGGTGGGTGAGGCATTTGTCGGCAACTGGGAATCGTTGTTGGGGCATCTTTTGATTACCCTGGCGGAGATCGGCGGCGGCATTATCATGGGCACGCTGTTGGGCGTTTGCAGTGCACTTTTGATGACCACTTTTAAGCCGGTCAAACGGTGGTTGCTGCCTGTCTTGGTGATCAGTCAGGCCATTCCGGTCTTTGCTTTGGCCCCCATCCTGATTCTGTGGCTCGGTTACGGTATGGGCTCCAAAATCGCCATGGCGGTGTTGATCATCTTTTTTCCCGTAACGGCTGCTTTTTACGACGGCTTACGGCGGACCCACCCCCAGTGGCTGGAGTTGGCCCGTATTATGGGCGCCGACGCCTGGACGATGATTAGAAAGATTCGCGTTCCGGCGGCGATGCCCGCCCTGGCGTCAGGCATTCGTATTGCCGCCACGGTGGCGCCCATTGGCGCGGTGGTGGGGGAGTGGATCGGCGCCAGCCGGGGGTTGGGCTATTATATGCTGCACGCCAACGCCCGGATGCAGACCGATCAGATGTTTGCCGCGCTGTTGCTCTTGGCGCTGGCGGCATTGGCGCTTTACTATGGTGTCGACACAGTTTTTAAAAGAATGATTTACTGGGAGGAGTGTCAGTAGCATGAAAAAAACAATCACTGTAATGTTGATGGGTTTATTGTGGGCCGTGTCGGCCGAGGCGCAATTGCAGCAGGTGACAGTGCTGTTGGACTGGTTTGTCAATCCCGATCATGCGCCCTTGATTGTAGCCCGGGAAAAAGGGTATTTTGAGAAAGCGGAGATGGCCGTGAAGCTGATTGCCCCGGCCAATCCCAATGACCCACCCAAACTGGTGGCGGCCAAAAAGGCGGACCTGGCTGTTTCGTATCAGCCCCAGCATCATTTGCATGTGGATCAGGGGCTTCCCATTGTGCGAGTGGGAACACTGGTGGCGACACCGCTCAATTCGCTGGTGGTTTTAGACGATGGGCCCATAAAGACCCTGGCCGACCTGAAGGCCAAAACTATTGGCTACTCCATCGGTGGATTCGAAGATGTGCTCCTCAAAACACTTTTGGGGCAGGTGGGTCTGACGCTTGACGATGTGAAACTGGTCAATGTGAACTTTTCGCTATCGCCCTCGCTGTTGACCGGCCGGACCGATGCGGTGATCGGAGCTTTTCGTAACTTTGAACTCAACCAGATGGATATTGAAAACCATCCCGGACGCGCATTTTTTGTGGAAGAACACGGCATTCCGCCCTATGATGAGCTGATCTTGATCGCCCACAAAGAGCGCGCCCGGGAGCCCTTTGTGGGCGCATTTATCGACGCGGTGGAAAAAGGGGTGCAGTTTCTTTTAAATCATCCCGAAGAAAGTTGGCAGCTCCTTGCCCAAAGCGGAAAGGATCTGGATAATGAACTGAATCGCCGCGCCTTTCAAGACACTTTACCTCGCTTTGCCCTACGCCCGGGCGCTCTTGACCGGCGACGGTATCAGCGTTTTGCGCAGTTTTTGCATCAGGAAAAGATGATCACTCAAGTACCCAAGCTTTCCCGATACGCCATTGCGCCGTGATACGGATGTAAGTATCCGGGTCATCCGGCGTCTATATCTCATATCTCAATAGACGAATCATGAGAGGAGGTCTCTATGCGGAAAGCGTTGTCGGCAATTCTCATAGCAGCATTTCTTTTTTTTATCAATACATTGGAAAAATGGAACCGGCTGGCTGAAAAGGAAACCGAGGCCCGATTGGTGGAAAAGGCCGATGAGAACTGGGAGAAATTAAACGCGATGTAAACCGGTCGCACCGATGTAACCGGCCATTTGCAATAACCGCCGATGGGTCTCTTCCAGGATGCGGCCGTCTTGTTGAAGTTGCCGGAACAGACGCCGAAGGCGAATCGGTTTCATGGGCTGATAACGGTTTTCTTTGGCGATTTTTACCAGCCAGTCAGCCACACGGAAAAAGATGCGATACGCGTCAAACACCGAATATTGAGGGTCGAACATCTCGGTGGGTAGCGATGAAACACCGTTGATTTCAATGAGCTGAAATTTTCCTTTTTGAAATTCGGCTTTACTCCCCGCCCGCACATCGAGACGACTGAAATTGACGCCGGGCACATCTTCAAGCAGACCATACACCGCGTTTTCCAACAGCGGCGTCGTTAAATGGGTCTTGTCGGTAAACATACAACCCATTGTGTGGGAGCCGATCTGTGAAAGACGGATTGTTTCTCCCGGAGCGGGGGTTCGGCCCAGATCCGTATCATGGATAAACCCGCGCCAGTGATGCGAATAACGCGGGTTTTGGTGAATCAGCCTTTTCAGGGTATCACGACCGTTTCCCCGGACATGCGGAAATGTCTTGCCGTTGATTCCTATAATTCGAGGCCTGCCGCGATAGCGCACGTAAAAAACACCGTACTCTACAGGAAGCGGTATCACCGGCTGGATCAGATAATCGGATGAAATCAGCGGTAAAAACCGATCCAGTTGTGCTTCATCATGGATCAGCTTGACCGCTTTGCCGCATTCGCCGATATCCGGTTTGGCGATTACGGGGAAGTGGTGAACCCCTGCAAAACGAATCACTTGTCTTTTCTTTTGGCGGATGCCTTGGGGATCTGCCACAAAAAGCGTGGGTGGAAATTTAGCCGCACCCACTGTCTGCTGCAGCCGAAATTTGGAGGCCCGCAAATCCCCGTTCTCCAGCGCATAATTGGCTTTAAACAGGGTTTTGGGATGGATTCCGGCCTGCACTGTCCGTATGGCCAAGTAACCGTAAAAGGGGAGGTTAAACAGCCTGGGATCCCAGAATTCGTATCGTTTCATCGGCACCCGTCCACGCCCTTGTTCTCCCATTCGGGGAATGGGACAATAAAATCGGCTCGTCATTGTGAGGCGCTGTTGCGACGAAGCGGTCGAGACCTTTGCAGGACATCTATTTTTGTTCAAGTTCAAGGGAGGCGAAAAATGGATCCGGAGGAATATATTGAATATTTAGAGGATTACATTTTGAGCCGGATGCCGGAATTGGGCCAAAAGGGGTGTTATGCAAAGGTCTCATAAACATTTAGGCGGTGGATTTGGAAACTTGGGCTTGTTTTCCATATCAACCTTGTGATATATATTTATGTAGGAGTTGAATCGTAAATGGTAGAATGACAAAAATCAAGGCTATTTTTTCACGCAAGCCCTGTTTTAATGTATGGTTCATCTCCCAATTAGTTGTAGTAATTATGCTGCCAATAAAAAATGGACATCGTCAGTTTGATCCTTTAACCAGAATGGTGAAACGCCAACCCTGGAAAAAGGAGACCGACGATGTCCAGCCTGAGTATAAAGCCCTATTTCCCCTTTTGTCG
>Ga0209681_1000392_pt1 | contig 11249 bp, 6 predicted proteins | sample WorMetLIZISLAND2_3_FD_187416 | JGI IMG/M metagenome (GOLD analysis project Ga0209681, IMG submission 187416) | Marine gutless worms symbiont microbial communities from Max Planck institute for Marine Microbiology, Germany - Olavius clavatus LIZARD... ... | reverse complement strand
TTTCGGTAATTAATAACTAATAACTATTAAATCGATCCCACCGGTCGTACTCACTTACTTACTATATTCGTGTTGACCTCTCGTGTTGACATCTGGTATTCAAATGTGATTGGACCGTTAAAATTCCGTGCCGGTTAGGAGAGCCAATCAGAGAGCTCGATTTGAGTATCGGCATCTTCTTGTTTCGTATGGTATGTTGAAAGATGGCGCATTTTTGTATTGTACTAAATTGACACTGAATATACAACAGTTAACTATCAAATGTTGATATCTGTCAGTCAGACACTTAGAGGCATAGCTTAAGCTGCCAGCGCAGTCATTCCTGAACGAACTCGCGCTAGCGCTGACCAGCAGCCAGGAGATTAAATTAGTAGTTTCAGTCGGGCATGTCATCATCTGGAACGATCTATCGGCATCACTCATCATCGGCCCAGATGGTCACGAAAGTCTATCACAATATAATGGGAACCTTTATTGATACGAATACGCTATTCACTGGCCTTGGCTTCGTCAGGTCCAGCCATTTGTGGCAAATACAATAATACAGTTGCAGTTCTGGAAAAAGTTTTGGCCAGATTTCTGGATTTAAGAAATCTCGACACAGCAATGAACATGGACTATTAACACACAAACACCACTGCGATGCCCATTCTCCAGGTAAATCTTGGTTAGTCCAGAAATGAAGTATTGTAGTGCTGCAGAAAAGTTGGTCAGCCCATTTAAATAAATGTCGCATTATTTGTGTGTGATTATAGAAAACCACCGATATGTAAGATATATGCCACTATCAGGGAGTCCAACACATGAGACGCCTTTAAATGTCGACTAAAAACGCACCTTACCTCTTTAACCACCCACCAGTACAAGAAAAAAAGTTCTTGCTAACTTCACACATAAAGGCAATGTCACACTTGAGTAAATGTGGTGCATAAAGATGACAAACCTCTCTGGACAGTAGGCCATGTCCATAATGACTCCATCACAGGCCAATTCCACTGCTTCCACATCAGACGAAACAGACTGGTTGCGAAATATATCTTGCAGACTACATTGCAAACATGGCATAATTACTTCAAAATTACTTTAAAGCAGGGGGTCATAAATTCAGCTGAATATGCAGGCATTATTAGAAGAAAATGCGTTAGTCGGCAGATCACAGCAATGTTTATACATTATACAATGCATCGATTAATTTAAACAACTAGTTAAGCTACAACTGTTGCCTGAAATAACTGCTTCACGAGTTTGCTATCATAAGAAGCTAGTTCAGATGTTTCTTAATTCTAGCTACTCATTTGGTGTTTATTGGTAAAATTATGTTGCCAAAGTAATATGCTGCATGTTTCAGACTTAACTGCTTTAAACAAATATGTGTAAAAAGTGTAAAATAAGCCACTATTCAAAAGTTTTCAGGTTTGAATCCGGACCATGACTGTACATATCAACCTTGTGTAAGGTGGTTACACATCTTTTCCTAAAGTCTCCGAAGTTAAGATCACATGGAGCTGTAAAAATATGTGTACTTTGAATTTGAACTGAAATTTAAATTTAAATAAAAAACGTCAAAAGTGAATTGCAGAAACAAAACAGAACAATTACTTACAGACCAGCTTCCAGATCCCAAATACACAGCCGACGATCCCATCCACCACTCACCTACATATGATTGTGACATCATGCTATAACTACAGTAGTTATTTAACCTCTTACTTTCGGTTTCTATTTCAATGACTTTTATTCCATGTTCTTTACAGATTATGGTGGGTCTTGTGAATTGCTGAAATGGGATATTTTACAGCCAAATGTCTTTCCTGTCACCTAACTGAGACCGTCAAACAAATAAATGGATAGTTAAACAACTATGCAATAAAATAACTTCTATGACACCCATTGTCACATTCTACACTTAAAGTTATGTGACCTGAATTATAAATTTATAGTATCAAAAACATATTATAATGGCAAAGATCATACTTTTCTGCATGGAATCAATGGATGAAACCAGTTACACACTGCTGTCTGTACCTGCTACTAATACCTTTACCACCTATTAATCAATGTGCTTGATTCTGTTGTGAAACACTTCTATGTGTTTTGATTGATTCATATTATTAACAGCAGCATGCTACACTAATTATTAACACATCAGTTACTATAAGCAACTGTAGCTGTGTGCTACCGACCAGATAAGTTCCAGTCTCCACATGTTCTCTGCCGACGACAGCCAGAGATGTAACGGTCGACTCATGTTCACAAAATATGTACTGGCAGATGAATCCCGCAACTCTATTGGTCACCGAGTCATCAGGCTATTATTAGCAGTCACACTACCACACTATAATACAATACCACTTCAGAAAATCCAACATCAATTTTCCTTTACACTATATATCTGCACTCAACTACTTGTACTAACAACGTTCTGTATGGTAAAGGTAAAATTGTTCTATGGCTCACAGGATGGCAGCTAATTTCATAATGAAGATTGATACCCCAGTTAACTGTCTTAAATGTAGGATTATTGCATCACCTATGTATCTGCAAACTTCATGGGGCAATTTGAGTATACTTTAATTAAGTAATGTAAGAATGTAATATAAACACAATTGCCAATAGTCCGACATTTGTTTAAAAATACAATGTAAAATACCACTCTTTAGTTTCTTACACTCATCCTCGCAGAATTTTAACAGAAATTATATTATAATAAAATTTCATAAAAGTTTCAACATCAACAATTTTATACTGCAAAAATCCTTGCAATACTGCATTATTTCACTACACTACACATTTGGCGTAATGTCTGAATTTCCTCCATAAAGCAAGACAGCGATAAAGCCTCCTGCACTTAAAATACACAGCAGATGATCGGACTCATACATGCACACACAGACACATTTTTCTGCGACCATTTTCCAGGGTTCCTTCATTATTCAGTTGTTACTGCATGCCCTTAGGTTTGGAGAGAACTGTTTTATAGGCCAGATGTCCTTGATGCCAGTACAGAAACCAATAACAGAAAACACTCAGCAAAATAACTGCTAGTTCAGCTCTGTGCACCGAAATAAAAAATCAGCAGTGACACTGAATCAAACCTGAACTGTACGGTGGCTCGTTGATAAAACATTTGAAGAACCGCTCGGAAGGCTTTCAAATTGCTTCTCAACATTTCCTGTCATCATTGTTGTCTCAAGTTCTGGCTCCATGTTCTTCAGCGCTTTAACGGCATCTTCGTCAAAACCCCAGACATCTGTGAAAATGCACACAAAAATGAAACTGAACACAGCACATTTCACACACAAGTATTAACAGACAGTGAAAACTATAAAAAAAAAACAAATCAAGCAAGTGGTTTGTATTCCAACACATCTTAATTTAAGAAGTATGTCTGCAATATTTTAATGCCTGCCTTTGCATGTTAAAAAAGTTCAAAACAAAGTTCACATATAAAATTCATATCTAACAGATTCCACCGTTTAACAAACACACCCATGTCTTCAAATGGACCTCTTTTAAAAACCCTTTATTGCCTTTCTTCTTTTTTCTTTTAAACCTTCAACCTCATTCATGGCAGGCATTGTAATGCCACAGAACGAAGCATTCTTGAGCAGAGAGTACACTATTTTCTTCTAGAGTCTTCTGATAAATTTTAATTTACTCAGTCATCCAGTACAGTGGTCAAATTACTACTTTGTCAAATGCAAACTCTTGATACAATGTCTACACTGGTAGTGATGGCAGTCTTTTCTGTTTGCTTGTTATCACTCAAACTGCATTTTCGATGATGGTTTTGTTCTGTTATTATGAGTGCTGATTTATTTACACTATAGTTACTGTTCATCCCATCTGTAATATTTAATTTTGCATGATGACACAGAACTTGTGATTTGTTGTGGTTCTTGAAGAAAGAATGCTGAGGAATGGCATTGCCGTATTGCTGACACAAAGTAAACAGAGAAAACTGACTGTGTGGAAATCAGATAGCTAAAGGCCTAAGCATTCATGATGGTGAGAATACTTTTTGCTTAGACAGTGCAAGCAGTCTGTACCATAGCAAATTACCAGGTAATTCGTCCATGTAAAGTGTCACCTAGATGTTCTGTCGCATTCCAATAAATGCTATTCAGACAAGTAATAAAAGCTGTGATTTGGCTGTTTTATTATGCAAAACAAAAAGCTGACCAATAAGCAAGATCACAGTTTTTGTTACTCATCATAATAGCATCTGCCCCATATGTGACAAGCACTGGGGTGAAATGATTGAGTGCTTAGCACTGTTATGCAAAATGCAAGAGAGCCTGTGTTCAAATCCCAAGTAACAGTAACGGAAGTTGTAAATATTTATCAGATGCTTATTAGATCAATATGATTACAGACTGATCAACTCAGTTGCAAATGAAGCACCAACTGAGAGAAGAGCAGACACACTGCAGCTACAAACAACATCCACCATGCCATGCTGTTACAAGTTATCACAAGTATAACTCACATATGAGACCATTTTCACACGCAGCAATCATGTAATCCAGCTCCTCAACAAAAATGACGCGAATGATGCCTACATCGGACCCCACTTCTTTCGGTGCCTAAAAATCAGAGATATCAGCTACAGCTACAGACATAGCTACAAAGCTGTTTTAAATATGTCACATGGATGAAAAATTAGAAATGACAAATCACTAAGTATACGGGTTACTCATCTTTAAAAAGCAGGTAAGGTGGACATTTGATTACTTTTTGTTACAATGCTCTGATAAAATGTAACAAGTAACAAGTACTAGTTAAAAATACATAGCATAAAGGATGCAATTTTCATTAACTTAAAAACATAGTCAGCTGGAGTAGCACTAGTCAAGTTTGGCAGGGACAGAAAAGGTCGCCCTTAAAGCAACCAAATTGTAACGCTGGACTGCCAGTGTGACTCGATGGAACAGATACATTGTTACATGTGGGTCCCCTGAAACACCCGTCAATCTGTGGCCCAGCTCAGAAAGAAATGAATGCCAGTAGTGTTTATAAGGCCAAGAGTCTCCAGAGCTAGTGACTGGAAGATAGGAAGTGGAAGATACTACATGTACTACTATTATTATTTGACATCCTGATGACAACACATAGCATGCTTCCAAGAAAAACTCCTGTTATGATGACGATTAGAACAATGATAATAGAATATAAGAATCATCTCAATAAGTAAACAACTACCTTAGGGATTAGTGGAGTATTATACATATAATGTGACTTGGGTCCAGACTGTAATCCTTGATATGCTCTGGGTTCAGCAGTCTTCTGCTGCCGTTGCATAATTTCTGCCATCAGGTTTTCTTTTTCCTTGTCGAGCCGCTGACGTTTCTTTGCTTTGAGAGTGTCTGCTAATGTGAGCTTCTCCTTGCTAACAGTTCACACAAATGCTACAGGAAAATGCACGGAAATTATGATCACACAATTACATCTGATCTAACTGTTTCATAATCACAGTACTTGTCAGAAATTCATTACTATATTACACACATTAAAGGTAATTATGTTTTAATTAGATTTTAAAAAGCAGATAATGCAACACATAATAATCACACACAAAAATGCACCCAGAAATAAAAACTGTTTGACTACAAATAGTAACTTACCTGTATACATAATAATTTGCCTGAGATCGTTCCCACTTCGTCAGTGTTCCATCTACATCACCGGTGAAAAACAGTATTGGAATCTTTCTCGCTGCCAACAAAACAACATTATGTACTAAACCACTTCAGATATTCCGTCATCAGTAAGTGTTGGCGAGACACCACTTTAAAAGAATTCAGAAATTACTACAAATGAACAGTCAGTAGATGTATCTAATATACATGCTTGCATATGCTTGGCTTGCAGCAGTTACACCAAGTGACAAAAGAGCCTGATTTTCACAAAGTTCTCAACCAGCAATCATTCCTTTCTGTATCGAATCTCTTCTAATTAACTTGATGCACAGCAGTCCAACAAAGTATATGATTAGTATATGATGCAGTTATGATGACAGCTGTGGGGATTTCATCATAACTACATCACACACTAATCAATTTCTTATTTTCACTATTTTTAGAATTCTTTTACTGACAAATTCACACCTTAAACACGTTCCTACACTATCTTATTAAACATTACTGTCAGCGTCTCAAATACTAATATTTACAAAGCAGTAGTGTAGCAAGGGTTTGAGCCTTTGAGGTATGGTGGAATCTCTAATCTCTAATGATCACTTTATTACAATTTTTTGCTCCATATGTCAGTAAAATTTTAAATATAGAAATCACTCAATCGTTACAAAACTTGGTGGGTTACTTTGTATGGATGACCCGGTAGAGCAATAGCTTTGAAAAAGTTAAAAAATTCAGGCATCTTAGTCTCAGTGAAAATATAGTTAACTACAAGAACTAGTAACATGTAAAAGCAAAGAACTTGTACCATAATTTGTAACTACAAGTAGTAACAAGTTACTCTCACAGTAACTCGTTAGGCCAACTTATACAAAATTAGTTGCTGATTAGCTTACCTCAATAAGGTAGCTAAGTGCTTTTACAGTGCATCAACATAGCTTGCTATGCAGAGTGCTGTACTAGCTATCAGTGACATGTGATCTATTACCACTTATAACGTAGTTAATTGAAGTAAAAATTAAAATATAGAAGGAGTTAGCTACAGTAATGCATAATCTCCTTCACAAGGTCAAGTCTCCTTACTCTTACAATACTACACATGTACACAATACTACAATACTACAAAAGAGGTCAGTGATTTATTTGGCAGGTAGACCAGCTTGCACTGATGTCTAGAATCCATATGAGGAATCAATGGGCAAGAACAATGAATGACATAAGAAGCTAAGCCAAATCTCATCTAAAATGCCCGTATTACATTAGCAATGTTTAGCATGCATTATACATTATATAATATATAAACACACACACACACAGAGATATACTCACTGTAAGTAACAGAGTAAATAGCAGCATCAAATATCAAAGCAGAGATACAACCATAAGGGTTAAATTTCCACACAAACACTTCACGTCGAGTTGTTGTTGCTGAATGGAACAAGACAAAAAACACATTAAAAGAAAATAAAATGACATGACATTTATAATGTGTACACAAACTAAAGTTCAGCATGACTATCAACCAACGTCCTCACTCCGTCAGATCCTGCCATCAACTACAGGGTGCGGCAAAAAAAAGTAATCCCCTGTGGTATTTTGCAAATTTTTAAGCAACCGCTTAGAATATTTTGATGAAACTTTGCAGTTATGTTCTCTGTTCATACTGACATAAAACTGCCAAATATTGTTTAATTATCTTGAAACGTGACAAAGTTATGTGACTTCAAACGCGACCAACCCCCAGTTTTGACGTCGTTAAAAATGTAAAAGAAACAAGAACACATAACAAATTGTACAAATAAGCTTTTTTACAACAAAGCATAACTAAGTGTACTTTCAGTGTCACATTAAGTGTTCAGAGTGTCCACAATTAATTTCATTCTTATACACACGAATTATTGCTTTTGCTAAATTGCTCCGAGTCCTTGTTCACGCAACGTCTGCATTCACATTTTGTCTGCATGCGATACCTTTCCCACTGTGACTGCGTTAGCAAAATGCTCATTATAAACAAATATTAGCAAAATAACGAGTTCATCTGCCAGACTAATTGACGCCACTGTGACCTCATTGCCTTTCAGCTGATACGCAGTTTTTGTTGTCTTAACGAAAACGCTACAGTCAATAATGCAGGAGTAAAATTTACACATTACACAACGTGGGGTTGCCTCGATTGAAATGGCAAAACTTAGTCAAATGTTGTGATAATTAAACATAGTTTGGCAGTTATACGTAGATATGAATGACAAATAACCATGTAAATTTTCTTTTAAAAATTCCTATTCGTTGTTGAGATATTAACAAAACACGGCAGGGGATTACTTTTATTTGCCGCACCCTGTACAACAAAACTTTCTCATACTTCATGACAAACTGATAACTACAAGTCCCATTCACAGCAGTGAAACTACATGCAGTCAATAACAACAAACAAAATCTACAAACTCAGGATATTTTTGTCACAAAACAAACTCTGAGTAGTTAAAGACACATCGTACCTACAACTTGGCTAGATTCATTGAAATATTGCAGCAGATAGAGCTGGTGTTTATATGGCTCCAAATACTGGAACGTACTGACACACCGGGACACCTACACAGACAAAGATTTCTAACACAAGAAATGCTAATAAAAATACTAAAAAACACGGTTCAACGATGTACGCCTCCAGTGCTCAACACAGTGTTATTCGCCACCATGACTCAAAAGAAAAAGGCCGGCAGGATGTTAAGCTTTGAGGTCCTCTACAGCTGTTAATGGAACCACATCTCACAGCTACAAGGTGTCACTTGTATGGGATCATGCAGTGTTATCTACAATCCGACACAACTCAACACACCCGCCTTAAGTTAAGGCCAGCCAGAGAAGGCTGGAACTTGATTTATTTACCTACCCAGAAGAGATGGAAGGCTAAGTTGACCTTGAGGATCTACTTGTCCTCATTCTTCTTGGCTGGATGCAATGATATGAAGAATGACCTATCATCCCACAACCTCAGTGTGGAACACCGAGCTGGTACTGGACAGGCCATTCCAGCAGCAAAACAGTGAAATAGTGCAAGCTGAACAATGATGATGACGATAACAACTCAATAATGTCACTGCTAGTTACACAGCCAGGCTCATGGGAGACACGCCTGCTCATCAAGCTCTGATGTGTGAAATCAACTTATCACTCAGTCACCCTGATTATCCAGGATTTAGAAAGTTACATGACAACAGACGACATGGCCTTGAAAAGTTTCCTAATATGAACTCAGATAGTTAAAAATGATAACATATTAAGTCAATAACTGTGCATTCTGCCAAAAAAAAATGTCTAGTTACAAAAATTACGACAGTCCATTGTCCAATTTAGCGTAGCCATGGAATAGTGTAGAAATGTTAAAAAGTTGGGGTATATGTTAAAAAATTATGTACATTTTCACCAGTCTTGGGTTCAAAGAGATATGCGTCTGGAGTGCCGCCGGCTGTCCAAAGGACATGACATCGAGAAACATAGCAGATGCCACTGATGGATGACACGAAGCCTTTGAGGCGATGTATCAGCATACCATCTGATGACCACATACGAACAGTTTTGTCAAATGACCCAGTCACGACCCTAACCAACACAGGAACAACCACAATTATTCACGCTGTTTGAACCAAATGCTGCACTACTGTTACATTACGTTACATTTTATACAAAAATTCCAGCTCATGCAACAGAACCATCTATACAAGCTCAGAAAAAAGAAAAGCCCAGCTATAACAAGTTCAAGGTATAAAATAAAATAACATTTATTCCAGACTGATTACAAAGCTACAAAACTGTTGGTTACTGTTATCAATGCAGACACCTGAATACTGTAGGCTAAAAAATTACTTACAATACTTGACCTTCATTGTCTTTGAAGACAATCAGACAACTGATGCCTGCATCATGAGCATTGGCGTTGCTACAACAGTATTAATTACCACATTCATAACAGTCTACACTATGTTCTATAACAAGAGTGCCACACTGCATGCTACATGAAATGACTATAAATACCCAAATGAAGTTAAAGTACTGCACAATCCCCAGTCCCTCTTGCATGTTCCGAGGAAAAAAAATAAGTCGTGCTTTCTCCTCTGTTGCTCCACAAATCTGCAGGCTACTGCTATCCGAGTCTCACAATCACCTGACTCCTTCAAATGTCACATCAAAACTCACTACTTTGCCTTGTCATAACTCTCACCATCTACATGTAGCAACTACCCTGCACCTCTGATTTAAATTTTTTAACTCTGGTGCATTAGCAAATTGTTTACATTTCAATTACATTACAATTCATACACAAGAATCCAATACTTTTTTTATAATATGCCAACAGTGCAATGTTGTCCACAAACTTTAAGAAAAATATGTGCCAAAAATTAAATTTCTTACATGAACACAGGCTTTAATATACCGGATGATGTACATTCATAACCAATGAGTTGCTGATCAAAGCTAAAACATTACACAAACAAACTCACTCAGTTTTTGTTTAACCAGCCGAGCTTCCGAAGTTACTCTACTGTAAGTTAAGCTGGTGTACAAAATTAACCTTACGGGAACTGTTGTGACAATAGTTCTTGCAGACTGGAGGCCCTTCCTGTCACCCAACCAACAGTATCAAAGCACTGAAAGATGAAGGGACAAAGGATGAAAGTTGCATGACTAAAAGCTAATATATTACAAGCAATCATTCTAAAAAAGATGTTTCACAACAATTATATGTCACTCAAAGTTAGAACTAAAAATCCTACAACAACATTTAAAAATAAACTATTAAACAACTAAAAGCAATATGATACTGTATGTTTAAGCCACAGTTATAGTCTAGAGTAACTTTTCTTATGCAAGAATTAAACTTTAATTTACAGTTATGTGTAGACAAAATGTCAAGTAGTTCTATAGATACATTTAGGCACTTCTGAAACAACACACAGATGGATCAGGTAGTCATTGTCATTGTTGCATCAATCATAGATGACTTGTCTAATTTCAAATGCAAAAACAATTACAGCAACTTACCCGCCAGAATATACCCTAGAATCCATAGAATCAATGGCCTTAACCACATCAGTATGTTCTGCTGCAGAATAAATTAACTTTGGGCTTACATAATGGCCACTTGTCTTATCTGCCAAATACAGCCACAAGCAAACATGTTATGGGAATGTTATAACAAATAATGGTCATTATCAAAACTACTAAAAAAAAGTGTGCACGTGTCACAATTTGTCAGATACAGCAAGCGTTAGAAAAAACGGCACGTAAAAGTTTTTTTCAGTATTTCTGTGATATACTTTCAATGAAAACATAAACTGTACGAGAAGCTATCTGATATATGGCAGTAAAACTTGGCAAATGAAAGTGAAGCATGAGGAAAAGTTACACAGAACTGAAATGAGTGGGAAATGGTCACAGAATATGTAAAGTTTTGACCGTCGTGACAGTAACAAATGAGAAAGAAAACAAGCCGGTAGGCGACAGGTTCGCTCGCTCCTACCTGTATGCCACATCGATGTTTTCATGTTTTCATGCATAGGCCTGCCTATACGCCTCTACTTATCCCACTACATGTAGGCTTACCTTTGCAAT
>Ga0209681_1000391_pt1 | contig 11250 bp, 7 predicted proteins | sample WorMetLIZISLAND2_3_FD_187416 | JGI IMG/M metagenome (GOLD analysis project Ga0209681, IMG submission 187416) | Marine gutless worms symbiont microbial communities from Max Planck institute for Marine Microbiology, Germany - Olavius clavatus LIZARD... ... | reverse complement strand
CTGTAAAGTAAATAGCACAGTTACAGTAATGTGGTGTAAAGTTTATAAATGGAGTATGACAGCACTGTAAAATACAATTAACATCATGAGTTAAGAGTTATAAGTAGATAACTGTGACAATTAACTGATTTAGCGTATTATTCAGTATATATCATTCGCAAAATAAAGTTAGTATCCAAGGGATATCCTGTGCGGTCTGATAGATATCTGTTATGAATTCTGTGCCTGAGCAATAAAGTATATCTTCATGTTATCATACGTGTTCGTACAAGATTTCTGTTTTAGAGATGCATGCTAGCAGATGGATGTGGTCAGAGAGAAATGGATAAAATTTGTACTTTTCCAGACTAACTTTGCTCGGCCCTGCTACAATACTAAGTAAATCCATTAATAAAGATATAACTATAATCGCTTGTAGTAGGCTTACAGACTGCTGCACTATTTGCGATCTTTGTAAAATTTGTAACATTCTTTAGCTTTAGTGCAATATTTAGAGCTAATTATAAATGGATAGCTGGTGTGTGAACAGGTGCAACTGGTGGTACTGGAGCTACTGGTATGAAGGGACGGCTTGGAACACCAGGACCCCTTGGACCAGCAGGGGCAATTGGTCCTCAGGGACAACCAGGTGCTACTGGTGACACTGGTCTTGCTGGAAACGCTGGGGCGCCTGGACAGCGTGGTGAGATAGGTTTACAAGGTTCAGCTGGACTGGCTGGTGAAAGAGGCGATGTTGGTCGACTAGGTGCCGAAGGTGCAGTTGGACCAAATGGGCAGCAGGGTGATCCTGGAGACACGGGACCGCCTGGAGCAACCGGACCTGCGGGACCTGTTGGATTACCTGGTAACACAGGCCAGCAAGGTCAACAAGGCCTTGTTGGATTCACTGGACTTCGTGGTCTAACTGGTGCTACTGGTGCAACTGGCTGGACTGGTGGTCGCGGTTTCACTGGTGGCACTGGCATGAAAGGTGATACTGGCACTGCTGGCCAGAAAGGACGAATAGGAAGTGTTGGATTTCCTGGAGCTGCCGGGCCTGTTGGAGCGCCTGGACCACAGGGTGATATTGGACCACTTGGACCACAGGGTGCACCAGGCATTGTTGGCATTCAAGGCTTCACTGGACGAACTGGAGCTATTGGTATGTTCAGCTTTTACTTAGCGCACTAGTTGGTGCAATTATTTGCTTGTCCTTTTTGAAATACATTGCTTAATAAGTTTGACAGTTATCGGAGATAGTTTTGTCCATGTTTGCCAGCAGGTGGAATCATATCAGTTGACAAAGAATATTATTTGGTAGTTTTTGCTATTTTGTTTAGTCATGGCATTTGATGAAGTGTTATTTGCTATGGTATTGGAGTTTTTACAAATGTGAAGCAACTGCAGCCTGGTAACTAATTAAATTCGAATTCATTAGCTCCATCATGTTTGCTGGTTCTAATTAATTAGATATTTCAGCCGGCTAATTCTAATTCTAATTATTTATCAAAATTGGCAGCTAATTCTAATGCCAATTCGTTAGCAAATAAGCTAATTAAGTACATTGACATTGTGATGTACGAGATACATGTGTTTGTAAACATAGGTAGGCGTCGCAGCCTTGTCGCTATGCCATTTTGTGTACTTTTTAGGGCTCAAGTAATTAGTGCGCCATATTTTGTATCTGCATTGCCTAATACACGATGTTCGTCTTCGTTCTGTAAAACATTTCACAATGTTTCATTTAATTTATAGTGCATGTGGGTGGGCGTGTATAGTGACGGGTCGATATCGTATTTTTAAATCGACAATATACCTGTATTTTTAGCTTAAAATATCAGCAATACGGATAATATCTGCGATATTTTGTCTCCCTATTTTTATTGCGCAATGCTACACAGAGCGCGGTGATGCCACAGTATATCGTCCGTCTGTCCATCTGTCCGTCTGTAACGTTTAGGAACCGTGATTACATTGGTTGGAATACTTCAAAAATAATTTCGCAGCCGAATAGCTTAATGTCCTTGCTCACACTGACCCCAACATTGGCGATCTGGTCTAACGGAAACACCCCCAAAATTAGGGTGGAATAGGGGTGGGGTCAGGAGCACAGTAAAACCTACAATATATCCGAAATGGTGCAAGATAGGACCAAGATTACTATGACGGACTAATAGGAAGTAGCATACATGTTTTTTATTGGTGCCAAAATAAATGACCTTGGATGACCTTGAACGGCCAAAACGTCACTCTTGCAGAAATAAAATATGTTTACGGAGCCTGCCGTAACAATTTCATCCATTTCGTCCATGCTATCAGCGGCAAAATGTAGGCGTATGATTCTAGTTGCTACAAATATAAAGTATATGCGAATATTCACGGAGGTTCCATCAAGCACAATAAGTGCATACGACTTGTGGATGTAGAGCATGGCGTATTTATACTAGGCACATATCACTGCGTGCTGTTAGCCACACAGTCATTGGCAACGTTCAAAATCAACATCCGATCATTCGATCAATGCGCTGAATGTGATGTGCTTAAATTCGTTCAGAATCATATCCGTGCAAAGTATTGGGCGTAGGCGTGAACAAACTTAGGGTGGAATAGCCTATATATAGGATGCATCGCGAGGTTATCTTTTCATTAGCGCGGCATCTTGTTTATTGTATGACAACAGGTTTCAAAGGAATGCTTGGATCTCAGGGTTCACGAGGAGACACCGGACAGGCTGGTTGGACAGGTGAAACTGGACAAATTGGTCTGCAGGGTCCTTCTGGAGATCTCGGACCAAATGGACCTCTTGGAGAGCGAGGAGCGACTGGAGCACCGGGTCCCATAGGTCCAATAGGTCCAATTGGTCTGCCGGGTGGTCAGGGTCCACAAGGGGCACAAGGTCAACCAGGAGTTGCTGGTCCTCCAGGGCCTATAGGACCACTAGGACAGCCAGGTTTTGTGGGCCAGCCAGGAGAGAATGGTGACGTAGGTCCTGCCGGTCCAAAAGGACGTATTGGCGACACTGGCCCAGCCGGCCGGCAAGGACCATTTGGCGCCACTGGATTGATAGGTCCAACTGGCCCAGCGGGACCTGTAGGACAGTCTGGCCTTAGAGGATGGACAGGTGATACTGGTTTTTCGGGCCTGAAAGGTTTTATTGGTGACACTGGATTGGCTGGACCACCTGGTCCTGTTGGTTTTACTGGTTCGCCTGGAGGACGTGGCCCAGCTGGGGCACCAGGACCCGCCGGACCACTTGGAGATACAGGAGCTCCTGGAATAGTCGGTCAGTTTTCTAACACCTCATGCTGGCATTTTCACTCTCAATCAACATAGAATTGACTCTTAGTTACAGATATTACAGTACTGACAATGTGACTTGCTGTGTTCATAATGCTGCCATAAACTTTGTTAATGCAGGTTATAGCTGTTCATACATTGTGTACACTGCCACAGAAACTTGTGTGTTTTTTACTAAATTTTAGTGATAGTGTTTTTGTTGATGACAGGCCTTGGACCAGTGATGTCACGCCTTAGCCATGGTCTTAAGGTCAATTTTTGGCTTTGGCCTTGTCGTTATCCTTAAGTTCAAAGCTTAAGCCTTCTTGTGTGATGTGTGATTTTCGTCAATGGTTATATTGTTTCATGCCCAGAAATAAAAGACCTGCAGACATTAGCATGATCATTTGAGTTTGAAAATTACCAATGTAGACAGTCACGTTAGATGTCCTTGGCGTTAATGCATAATTTTTGGGTTCGTCCAATCGTCCCTTGTTGAACTTGTATCTTCTGGCCTTGTTAATATCACTGGCGTGGTGGACTGTGAATGGTTGGTTGACTGTTTACATAGAACTGGAGAGATTACTGAATTGTTAGTGTTAGTGAATCAGTTGCTGTGTCACTGTCTAAGGAAGAATGTGAAATTTTATATCAGGAGTTTTTAACTGTTCACTTTGTCTACTTTGCACATTTTGCATGTCACTGCTTTTTATTGATAATTTTGTAAATGCTAGCGACTAGTAATCACTTGTTTGTAAACAGGCGCAACTGGACTGGTTGGTCCGAGAGGATTCACTGGGCCAATCGGTCCACCTGGCCCATCTGGCCCTCGAGGTGGTCTTGGAGCTACTGGAGATATTGGTTTCACAGGTCAGAGAGGCACCAAGGGTGAGCGTGGTGCTCCTGGTCAGATTGGTCAACAAGGCGCTACTGGTTCTATTGGACCACTTGGTGATACTGGTGCATCTGGCCCGCTGGGATACACCGGCTTTACAGGAGCTCAAGGTGTGTCTGGAGCAGTGGGTGATACTGGAGACCAGGGTCTTATTGGTCGTGGTGGTGGCATCGGTGGAACAGGCTTCAAGGGCACTATAGGTCGTAAAGGTGTGTTTGGACCAACTGGTGACACTGGTTTGGTGGGTCCAAAAGGTGACCAGGGTGATACAGGTGGACAAGGATTCACCGGTCCTCAGGGACCAATGGGTGTTGCTGGATTAGCTGGTATTCAGGGCACTGGATATCCAGGACCTACTGGAGCAATTGGACTGGCAGGTGATATTGGCCCACGAGGACCTTCTGGTGAGTGATTATTGAATATTGTTTTACAGCAATTTGTAACAATTTTTCTAATTGAAATTACATGCTGTTTAACAGTGCTTTAACGGAACAACAAACATACATCTGAAATGCTGCTGTTGTACAAAGGAATAAACTTGCATATTTTAATGGTATTATAGCATTGTGGCGTGACACTATTTTACAATTTCAAATTAATCTATGGTGATAATACACTGAAGATATTACTGATAGCAGCATACAGTATTTTCAATTTAGGAATCTTTAAACTGATTCATGCATACTACACTGTGTCTCAAAAAACCGGGCACGCAATATTATGCCTCATAACTCTCGCAAATGTGAACCAATGTTAATAATTCTTTCACTGTCGCATTCTCAGATGAAGTGCAGATAAAGATGATATAAGATCTACCAAAGCACCTGAAATATGTTGCCGCACTACCTTGGGAAAATTGGATTCTTGATAACATGTTTCACTGTGTGTATGAAAATGAACGTTTTGTTTTTCAGTCGAATTCTGCCAAGTTACGGTTGCTGGAGCAATGGATGGATAAGCTGGTTCCCAGTATCGACAGTAACTTCTCTGATATTATACTGTGTTATAGGTTGAACTACAGATTTTCACAGTGTTGAAATTAAATGTTATTGAACCATTCTTTTCGTTTAGTAATATGAATGAATAGGGTGTGCAGTTTAACATTCGATTTTCCCAAGCTAGTGCGGCAACATGTTTCAGGTGCGTTGATAGATCTTATACCATCTATATCTGCACTTTATCTAAAAATGCGACAGTGAAAGAATTATTAATATTGGTCCACATTTGCGAGAGCTACGAGGCATAATATTGCGTGCAGTGTAGTTTGATTTCAGTGATAGACTTAAGTAAGTAATTCTGTAAATTTATATAACAGAATATCCAGGTGGACTTAAATTGATACAAAGTATTATTATTAACAAGCTGTGCCGGCCCTTCGGGCCGCCGCAGCTTGATTTGTTAATGTGTAAAAGTATCTATATAGAGACCCCACACATAGTGATGACGTCATCCAATCAGCTTTCCTTTTATGATGTTCTAAAAAGTAAATTTTCTTCCCAATGAAAACCTCTATCGAAATTAGACCCAGCCCATGTCCCTCCCAAGCCCAACGCAGATTAGCCGTAAGTGATGACGTCATCCGTTTTATGATGATCACATAGTAACCATAGTAACTGTAGTGATGACGTCATCACACACAGTGATGACGTCATCGAATCAGCGGTCGTTTTATGATGTTCTAAAAAGTAAATTTTCTTCCCAATGAAGACCCCTATCGAAATTAGACCCAGCCCATGTCCCTGCCAGGCCCCACGCAGATTAGCGTGCAAAATTTCACGGCCGTACGTTGCGCCGTTGTCGAGTTCATCGCGTACACACGTTAAGACGCAACTCGCTTATTTAGTAGATGAACAAAAACAGTCATGAACTAAACTATATTCAAAAAGATACATGTTGTTTTCACACATATCTCGTAAAATTAATGAATGAGAATATTGTATTAACTCATGAAGCCGAAGTGGTTGTGAGTGAGCAGTAAGTGTAAGGAGTGGAGTGTTTGTGTTTTATGAAAATCGAACAAAAGAACTAAAGACACTCATCACTCATCAGTCAAAATGATGACTGCGTAGTAGTTGACTGCACGCTGTTCAGTCAGCTGTGAACAGTTACCTGATAAATGAAAATTTAGCCCCTGAACATTTTATCTTGTGTCAGAAAACATCCTGAGCAAGCATTCTGCTCATCCTTTTTATTCTGAACCTCTTAATGAAATGTTTAGTTGCAACGGGAAATGTAGCTGCTGCAACAATTCTTATACTAAGGTCTTCATTACGTTGCTGTTAGAGAATAATGTTTACAGTAACAAACCAATTATTTTTGACACAGAATCAGCATTCTCTTGGTTGTATTCTCTGATATTTTGGTCATTTTTTTCAAGGAGCTGTGCAAGAGAAATTTTCTGAAAACAGCATAGAATCTGTATTAATTACTAATCACGGTGGCTATTAGTGTAACAGAGGGACTTGAATGCACTTACCATTTGACAGTCAGTTTATTTTTTCTGATTTTGAGTTCTGAGCCAACAGTCCTAAGTCGAGATGGTTGATGTTGTGTTTTAGGTCCAGCAGGATCACCTGGACCACAAGGACCTAAAGGTGATACCGGTCCTCAGGGACCTCCTGGACCACCTGGGTCACTTGGACTATCGGGCCCACCTGGTGCTACCGGTGTTCAAGGTCTACAAGGCTTCACAGGTGACACTGGACCACAAGGTGTTCAGGGACAGATTGGACCAAAAGGTGTATCCGGTCAGATTGGTTCACGTGGTCCAGTCGGCCCACCTGGACCGCCAGGACCTCTTGGTTTTACTGGTGTGGCTGGACCAAAGGGAAGGATTGGAGACATTGGTGGTCAGGGTCCTCGAGGGCCACCAGGCGCTATTGGTGGAACTGGACCTATAGGTGTTATTGGAGATACTGGCCTTATAGGTTTGCCAGGCTTCACGGGTTGGACAGGTGCCACTGGTTCTGTTGGTGGGATTGGACCACCAGGTCCACGAGGAGATGTTGGACCGCCGGGACCACAAGGTCCACGAGGTTTCACAGGTAATACAGGACCTGTTGGACCAATAGGTCCTCTCGGTCAGAGAGGTAATGTTGGTGACCCAGGTAATACTGGTCCTATTGGTCCAGTTGGGCCTATTGGACCAATTGGCCAGCAAGGTCCTCTAGGTATGCCTGGACCTAAAGGAGACACCGGTATCACTGGACCCATTGGACCACTTGGACAGCCAGGACCACAAGGACCACCTGGTGAAAGAGGTCCTATTGGGCCACAAGGTGCTATGGGTCCTATAGGCCCTCAAGGTTCCCAAGGTCCTAAAGGACCACAAGGACCACGTGGTAATACTGGTACAGTGGGTCTACAGGGTCCAGTAGGACCTGCAGGCTCACCGGGCCCACTGGGCCCACCAGGCCACACCGGTGCTACTGGTGGCACTGGGTCACAAGGACCTTCTGGACAGCAAGGACCCCCTGGAGGTCGCGGTGATACAGGAGACATAGGTCCAGCTGGGTTCCGAGGAAATGATGGCCCACTTGGCCAGGGAGGACCTCTTGGTGCTCCTGGTGTAAAGGGTGCACCTGGATTTACCGGACCTCAAGGATCTCGAGGAGAAATTGGATTGCCAGGACCTCAGGGAGCTTCCGGACCACCTGGTATGCATTAATTTACTTGTACTGATGTCTGCATAAATCAGAAAATGTTCGAAGCTTAAGTCAACATTTCTTGTCTGTTGTTACGTTACAATAGATACTGCATCACTGTTATTATGTTTGTTGTTCACTTTTACTTAACAAACTTGTTTTCCTAATTCGCTAACAGTATGCTAAATATCTGTTTTTGTGATGTTTAGCCAGCTGTAGGTCATAGTTTTTTTAAGATCCTGAAGCCACTCATGATCTAGAAGCGATCACGTTCATATGAAATGACGATTTTTTCAGACCATAAACAGTTTTTTTCTAATCAGAGCCTGATGTGGTCTGCGAATGGATCTAGCTGGCAACATCCTGCCTCTAATTCAGATAGTCCAAGAAATGTAGAGATCTGTTGAGTCTAAGTACACACATTGTTGATTTAAGGTGAAAGGCCCAATTGGCCATAGATCAGTGGCCTCTAGACTTTGATTTTCTTTTTGTTTGCTAAATAGGCGACACTTTGGGCGCTGCACAAAGTAATACGCTGATTTAAGTAACCATAACACACTGCACTAAATTTGAGTCAGTCTCGTGGCTTAGCATGATACTTTTGTGGCTATGCTGTTGTCAATTGGCACTCAGCAGCCTCTGTGGACTTTGTAATGCCACTTCCCGCTGTATTGCTAACAGAGCCAATTTTTTCATTGTGATGCATTATCCATTTGGAATGTGCTTGCACACATCAGCTGACGGGAAGTGTTCTTGTTGGTGACTACATCTTCAAGTTTGTCAAACCGGATCCCAGCAGTGGCACATTAAGTCAGTACAAGTCTAGTCCATCTTGAATCCAGTCTGGCCAGTTACTGGTGGACATTGATTTCAGTTTCTTTCTAGCTACAGCTTAGCAGCTACTAGGAAACAGTTTGACGGTAGCATTATCATTTTCGATAAGCCACTTTAATGACTACAAAACAGACTTTGCAGTGGTAATTTTTGTAACATGTATTATTTATTTTGTTGGTCTACTCACGGGGCCTCATCGGCCACTGCCCGTCAAACTGTGCATCCACTACTGACTATGCATCGTTGTCCTTTCATCTTCACATCAAATACCAGACGACGTAACCTCTGCAAGGAGAAGCTTGGTAATTGTGCTAACTATGCTGTCATCTGTTTGTGCTCAGGTCCATCTGGACCACAAGGTCAGCGAGGAAGTCAGGGCAACTTTGGACCACCAGGACCTCCTGGATTTACTGGCCGGCCAGGACCACAAGGCAATACTGGGTTTGCTGGTCCACTTGGACCTTCCGGTCCAGCTGGCCCAGTTGGACCTGCGGGAAGCACAGGATATGCAGGCGACCGTGGACTCCAAGGACCGCCGGGACCTACTGGACCAGTCGGACCACAAGGACCTCAAGGACCAATTGGACAACAAGGACAGTTTGGGCCTCCTGGACCGCCAGGTACAGTGTTGTTTTATTATTATGTGTATGAGCCTTCTGAACCATCCAGATAACTCCTTTTACTAAGAAAATAGGAAATTTGTTGCGGATACAATTAAGTGGTGGACGTTGAGTCTAGAACCAACCCATGAGCTTTGCTGATTTCAGTGTCTTTCTAGCTACAGCTTAGCAGCTACTAGGAAACAGTGTGCTAAGTGTGCTTTCCTAGCACTACTGATTGTAGGACCTGCAGGTTCACCAGGACCACTGTGCCCATCAGGCAACACCGGTGCTACTGGTGGCACTGGATCAAAAGAACCTTCTGGTGGTCAGGGTCCTATTGACCTGTGTACTATTGACCTGTGGTGGTTTGTACTTGGAGTAAATTACTGTAATCGTATTTATTTTAGGGTTAGGATTAAGCATTAAGGTTAGGATTAAGATTTTTTGCTGATGTATTTTTTACGGGATTTCTTGTTATTATTATGCAGTCCAGTTGTATTGGAAGTTGTATTGCTCCAGTAAACTACGGTACAATCGTCCCAAGATTTGATACGATTACTGTAATTTACTGCAAGTCCAAATCACCACAGGTCAATAGTACTAATCAAGTTCTGCTATAGGAAAGCACAGCAAGGCCACTGAATTCAATCCCCAAACATCAGAAAAAAACAAATTACTTACTTACTTACTTGCTAATAGCAAACGGTCCAAACTCTGATGTCATTCTGCTGTGGCAGAGTTTAGTCACATGTCTGCGTCTCTCAGCTGCAGGCTGCAGCACCAGCTGTAGTCTCAGACTTTCAGTGCCAGTAACGAGTGTTGAAGCAGAGTGTAGTTTCAGTACATCTACAATAGCGTCCAGGCAACGAGAAAATGGAGAATATGGCCAATTGGCGATTCTGAAATTCAACACATATACACCGTGTCTCAAAAAACTGTGCCAACTTATATTTTGCTCCTTGTTTGTCAAATATAAACCGATTTCAATAAAAATTGGTAGAACTGTCCCAGAATAAACAGTCAACAAACTGTACCTAAATTGCCCACTTCACCTAAAGTGTGTGCTTGCACTACCTTGGGAAATTTGAAGTGTCAGATTAAGCCATCAACACAATAATTAAGTGCACATTTGAATGATTAACTGAATGGCAACAAACAATAACATGACTGGCAGTTATTGTATCTCAAAAAAGTCACACTTGTCACATCACATCATCTTTATTACAGTATGTGGACAAAATGTCCACTCCAACATGAACACAAGCGCATAGATGCTGATGCCACTGGACATTATCACATTCAATAACCGTGTGACTCAGAGCAGTCCACTCGCTGTTGATGCGTCGTTTCGGTTCGTTGACATACGAGATCTTGGTACGATAGACTTGCTCCTGATTAATGTTAAAGAAGTAACAGATTTTCGATGATTTACTGGTCTCACAATGATTTTCTGAGCCGGCATGCTGTACCCAGCATGAATTCATTGTTGTAAATGTCCAAACTACGACTTATGCATCTCACAAGGTAGCGTAGCAACAGTATTAATGTTAGGTGGGCAAAACTGCGGTCTTTTATGTCACGCTTCTTCGCGATGTTGCGTGCCAAAAATTATTAAATTCGGCCAATGTTTCACGGAGTTATTCATAAAATAACTGTGGCACAGTTTTTTTGAGACACAGTGTAGTGGGGCACAGTTAATGAAGTGAACTCTTAAACGATTCTTTTGACTTGCACAGTTTTGGTACCACATTTTCAAAATCTTGGTCTTAGTCTAAAGCTGAGAGTCTTGGTCTTGGGAATGTCAGCTTTCACCATTCAACATGTGTATGAAATTGAAGCCAAGAAGTCTTTTTGTCACCAGTTTGATGTTTGTTGATCTTGAAGTCAGTATCATTATCACATGACGATGGCAAAGACAAAGACTTCGGTCCTCCACTTCGGACGATCTGTGTGTTCCTGCTGTCAGACTGCCTACTGTTGGACGTCGTGCTTTCTCTGTTGCTGGCGCGCGTGTCTGGAA
>Ga0209681_1000390_pt1 | contig 11261 bp, 16 predicted proteins | sample WorMetLIZISLAND2_3_FD_187416 | JGI IMG/M metagenome (GOLD analysis project Ga0209681, IMG submission 187416) | Marine gutless worms symbiont microbial communities from Max Planck institute for Marine Microbiology, Germany - Olavius clavatus LIZARD... ... | reverse complement strand
AAGATCTCTTTGGGCGGTCGGCGACTTTGATGCGCCCTTTTCAAGATAATGTGGATGCACTCCACCCGACCCGACCGCTGCTTATTTGCATGATTTGACCGTTTTTTGCGTTTTTCAGGAAGCCCTATTTATTATAAGGAACTTAGCGTAATTTAAAGGCCCCTATCCTTTTAACCTTATATTAACCTATAGAACCGGTCTTAAAACCAGTTCCGAAAATTTAAACTCGTACCACCTTGGGTGTTTTCCATACACACCGAGCAAATAAAAATGTAAGCCTTCGGTTTATCACTACCCAAAATCTTCGCTCTCGCTCAGATTTTCCCCGGCACCCCACCCAAAAGGATCACTCCATTCGATGACGACTTTTTGAGTTTCAGTTCGTTTTAATTGTAACCCGGGAAAACCCTGAATATCGCTTCAGGTGGTTCAAAAAAAATCTTTGGGATTGTGGTGGACGTCCAATCTCAAACACCCTTGAAATCCGAACACGAAACAACCAAGGGTGAAAATGAGGGGCCAAGCTGATTTTATGGGTATGGGGGGGGTTGGGGTAAATTGTTAAATGCTTTTAGAATCGATTTTTAGGTTGACTCTCAGGTGAATATGTCATACAAGTAAGGCAATGTGCAGGAAACGTGGAGGATGACCAATGCTTTCTATTCGATTACCAGAAGAAATTGAAACCAGGCTAATCAACCTGGCCGAACAAACCGGCCGCACCAAGTCTTACTACGCCCGAGAGGCCATACTTGAATACCTGGATGACCTTGAGGATATTTATCTGGCACAAAAACGGCTTGAAGATATCCGGTCTGGTAAAAGCAAGACCTATACACTTGAGGAAGTGGAAAAAGAGCTTGGTCTGGCAGATTAAATTTCAAGGATCGGCAAAAAGAGAGCTTGCTATACTGGATCGGCCTGTTCAGCTTAAAATCAGACGCTATCTGAGAGAACGAATTGCCACGGACGAAGACCCACGCCGTTTTGGTGACCCCTTGCGGCGCGATCTTGCCGGGCTTTGGAAATATCGAGTCGGTGGCTATCGTGTCATTTGCGATATTCAAGACCATATTCTGGTCGTTCTGGTTGTTCGGATCGGCGACAGAAAAAACGTCTACAAGAAAAAAAACCAACTCAAAAAGCCATCCTGATCTTTTCACCCGGAACCCCCGAAAGCGAAAAACCTGCTCACAAAAAATGAACGCCAGGTTTCCAGTACCTGGCGTTTTTATTTTTTGTGAACTCCGGATCCGGAAGATCAAAGACAGGAGACTTTAAACCCCTGCACCCTATTATGAATTGATTGTTTTAGTTTTGATTAGGATTTTAATCCTTTGACGAGCGTAGCGAGTCACCCCCCGAAAGAATGGAGGGCGCGCTTATACATCGCCTGAAGGCGACGCCGCGTAAAAGCTGATATTTTCAATATAACAAACAGTTAAATTGATCTTTAGGTGTTGACGGTAAGCGTTAAAGACAATATGTTTCTATAAACTTATAGAAACCTTTTTTGGATGGATCAGGTGGCGAGTTTTTCAAAGAAAAAATTTCTGAATACGGTTAAAGCGCTTCGGAAAAAAGGAACTACATACGAGACGATGACGGCCTTGTTGAGTCGTGACTTGGCTTATGCTGATTCTCGCAAGGAACTAAAAATAAAAATCATGCGACTGGAACAAGAGAACGAGAAGTTGAAACAGAACCAGGGGGATCCAAATATGGTCAACGGGTGGCGAATCTTTCAGTCAAATGGGTACTGGTACGCTTACAAAAAAGGACAAACGGTTTACATCGGGAAAAAGCTTTCCAAGGCACTTTTTAAAAAAAAGCTGCCTATTGATTCTTTTGGCCTGTGACCATCCTGGATTAACAGAAGCTCAACTCCGCGTTACATGAAACAGTAGGGGTCTATAAAAATGTGGGTGTAAATATGAGCGTTGCAGAAAGAGTTCAAAAACACAGGGACAGACTCAGGGATTCGGGGCTTCGGCCGCTTCAGATATGGGTGCCGGACACCAGGCGGGAAGGATTTGCCAAAGAGTGCCGCCGTCAATCGCTGCTGATCGCAAACGATCCGCACGAAAAGGATGTGTCAGATTGGATTGAAACGGTTTCTGATACGGACGGCTGGGCTTGAAGCGCGGGGATATTGTGTCGGTGGTAGCACCGGACGCTTATGGCAAACCAAGGCCTGCCGTCGTCATTCAATCAAACCTGTTTAGTGAACACCCCTCTGTCACGATCCTGCCGGTGACATCCACCTTGAGGGATACGCCGCTTTTCCGGCTGCGTCTTGAGCCTTCCCCGGAAAACGGTCTGCATTCCACGTCCGATGTTATGGTCGACAAGATTACCACTGTTCCCCGAGATAGGGTTGGTCCAGTTTTTTGTCAACTGGAAAGTCACCATATTGTTTCAATCGAACGGTTAATTGCGGTTTTTTTAGGAATCGCCTGATGCTGTTTGACAAGCGTTGTTTTTCCCGGGCCGTTTGGTCCGGAGACCATCCAAATCAGGCCTTCCATGCTTTCACTAAACGGGTCTCTTTCTTCCATAATCCTACACCTATTTCTGTATATTATCATTTAATTCCGGACGCGATCAAATAATTGTGGAATTTACACGGGAGATAGAGGGCTTTTGCCGCGCCTTGCAGGAAAAAGTGCTGAAATGGACGGGGATTACCGTTGCCGCGGGTGTTTCTCAGACCAAAACTTTGGCGAAGCTTGCCAACCGGGGAGCGAAAAAATACCCGGCCACAGGGGGAGTGCTACTCCTGGATGACGAAAGACGGCAAAAAAAGTTGATGCGCCTACCGCCTGTTAACGATGTATGGGGCGTTGGATGGCGGTTACGGGATCGGCTGAAAGCGATGGGCATAAAAACCACTTTGGACTTGTACAACGCCAACCCGATTTTGATCCGCCACCAATTTAGCGTGGTGCTTCAAAGAACCGTACATCACCCAACTCTCCATCCTTTTTTTTCAAATAGGGGGATATATTCCGTAGGTATCCATAGCCGGTCTTCTGGATTGGAAATCGTGTGATAGTCGGATGGTTTTAAGATTCTGTCGTCATTGGTCGATAAATCGATAAGATGTCGGATCGGAGGAGTTCCTCGTGCCAGAAAGCGTAACTCAAATGGTTCCAGGGTAAGTGGGTCCTGCATTTCGTATATACCGATCTTGTCAGATCGAGCCCTTTTAACTGCTTGCCGCGCTTTACGGAGTTTTGTATCTGACTCGGCTATGGTGTTAGCTGAATTAGGTTCCAAAACTGCTTGAGTCTTGCCCTTCTGGGTGCGCCAAGGGTTAATATTGGGCCATATAAAATATGGGCTACCAGCCCCAAGCGCCAGTAAACGCTCGTTGTAGCTGTCTGGTCTTGGCTTTGACTTTTGATTTCTGTTTACATAGCAAAGAAACCGCCCGTAACGATCCATGATTTCAAAAGAAAAAGCCAAGAAGAAACGAAAATCTTTTTTGTCAAGTTGTTGTTCTTCCATATCGCCCGAGATGAGGCACTCAAATACATCTTCAGCTTGCTTGGAGTGGCGATGGTGATTTAGCGCGGATTTCGAACTAAACTTTGGAGCTAGATATCCAAGCAACCCTTGGTCAAAAAGTTTTTGATCAATTTGAGCAAACGGATCTGCAAGAAAGTCCTGCCAATCTTGATGGTTTATATGCTTAAAGCTGCCGGATTTAGCCGGAAATATGTAAGAGATCTCCGGGGTATCTAAGGCAAGCAACCTGATCGCCAGATTGCCAAACACTCTTACGTTGACGGTATCACCATCATGAACTTCCTGGTGAACGCTACCAACACCATCTCCGTACATGCCTAATCCGACAATTGTACCCTTTGTCGTCCCGAAATTCCCGATAACTTTGGTCATAACCCCTCCCGTATTAATCGCTGAATGTCCATGATTGGTTCCATAGCAGGGCTCAATTGAACCATACCAAAAGCGCCCCCAAGATGATTTCTTCAGAGCCGGCGGCCCTGCCCCATACTAAATACTAAACGCTCTCCGTGGCTCTTTCAAGGATGGTTTTTCTGGTAAATGCCGTAAAGCCCCGATTTTCGGCTTTTCTCCGTTTCATATGGTTGCCGAATTTAATAGCTGACCTTAAATGTCGCGCTGTCCCGATGGCTGATCCGTCGCTTGTCATACATTTTGGTGGTGGTGATGGTTTTGTGGTCCACCGTCGCCTGAACCTGCTCGATGGGTACACCGGTTTCAAGGGCTTCGGTAATGAATGTGGCTCTTGCGGAGTGAGGCGTTATTCTATCACTGAGCCCGATCATATGTGCATATTTCTTGACGATATTGCGAACGTGGCGCTGAGAGAGTTTTTCTCCGCCACCCCTTGCCCTTCATCCGACCAAAAAGGGCGCTCTCCGTGGCTGTTTCGAGGCCGGTTTTTCTTAGGTATTGCCGTAAAACCGCAATATGCTCGGAATTGAGCGCCACCCGCTTGATGCGACCGCCCTTCACCTTGAAATCAAGCACCATGTAGCCGCCATCCTCGAAAAAATCCTTGACCTGCAGCCTGCAAATACTCTCGATCCGGGCGCCCGTGTATAAAAACGTCGCCACGATCGCCCGATCCCTCATACCCATTAGGGTATCCCCAGGCGGAGCGGAAAGCAAGGCGGCAGCCTGTTTTTTTGTCATCACAACCGACTCCACCTGGTCCGAATTCACCTGCGGCCGACGGACCGACCGAACGGGATTATCCCGCACCATCTGTTTTTCGCAAAGATGCTTAAACAGATTAGACAGCGCCGAAACACGGGCATGAATGGTTCGGTCACTCATACCCCGACCTTCCATCGACTTGCGCCACGCAATCACACGCGCTGGCTTTACTTCCTGCCACTCATATTCACCCTTAAACCCCATTGCGGCCGCAAATTCCAAAATCGCCATCCGGTAGGTCCGGCGGGTTTGGTTGCTGGTAAAATTTGCCAGCCAAACAGAAGATTCAGGCACATTGTTAAGCGCCCTGGATATTCTTTTGGCGCTTATATCGCAATCTTCTTTTTTAATCGGCAGGCCCATTTTATCCATCCTTCATATGGATTGTTGCCTTGATCATTTCTTTCGGCCTGGCGGCAATGCCGCCTAAAGGCCAGCCCGAAAGATCAAGGTTAAATTCATTCGGTCGGTCGCTTCGCTCCCTCACGGCTGATCACCCGATTTTTTAATATTAAAGCGTTCAGTCGTGCCTCATGAATTTCAACAAAAAAGAAACACTCCAGAGTGGACAGCCCAACAAAATCTATTATCCGCTCATCCTTCGCTTGATAATGATTTTGTAGCGCAACCCACAGCGGGGGGTTTCTTTTTGATCCCCACCCCAAGCCCTATAGATCGGAACCTTATCAAAATTTAGCTAAGAATCTCTTAGCGTATATTTACGCACGAATATGGGTGGTACCCTAATAAGCCCAAAAGCAATCAATTAGAGTTTGATTTATTGATTGACACATTCCGTATGGTTTTATGTGCGAGGTGTTTATTGAAAAATACAAGTGCTGTAATAGGAATTACAGCGGAAAAGAGATAATTCCCCTTGAAGGTTATTGAGATTAACAAGGCAACTGCAGTGGCAAAGCATAAAAAGGCTGAATAACGCCTTATAATGTCGTTGGAGCCATGAGAGGTTCCAATAAACCCAGAGGGAGTAAAGAGGGAGGTAATCACACCAACCACCAGCATATAAATCAGCACTCCGACTTCTTTATAATTATAAAATTGCTCTAATATTTCAATCCAGCCCATCACCACGGAAATACCGCCGGTAATCAGGTAGAGACTGGAACTCAGAATTAAGCGGTTGATTGGTTCCTTTCGACTAAAGAAAATAACCAACTGAACAATGGCCAATGCGCCCCCTAACAAAAAAGCATGCAACCAGCGTATCGTAGATGGCGCCCCGCCCCAAAAGGCATAGCCAACAAAAGAAGCTAGTGGCAGAAAACGCAATATAAAAGCGATCCAATTAATACTTATGCGATTATTCATGCTTAGATGTTCTGTTTAAGTGCGATTTGCTTCAGAATCAGAAGGCGCCTTTTATCAAGATTCATCACACATTCCACCCACTCTTCAATAACTCGTTGAAATTCTATAGCTTCAATGGACAGAGTGTTTTTCCGTACAGATAGCATATTGGTAAAGGCTGAATGGGCGCTATCCAATCTTTTGAGACGAGCCTCAACAGCATTACAACCTGCACCTTCATCAACGACCTCATCGATTAAACCAAACGCCAATAGTTCATCTGCGCTGAAAGTCTTCCCACTGTAGAGCACTTCTTCAAATATTTGCTTATTGGTTAACCGGGCCAATAAAGAAACACCTCCCATCCCGGGGAATATACCAAGCAAAATTTCAGGGAAGCTGAATGTAGCATTTCGCTCCGCAATTCTGTAGTCACAGGAAAGTGCGACCTCAAAGCCACCACCAAAACATTTTCCAGAAATTAGCGCAAATGTGGTTACTCTCCGCTGAAGTCCCTGTATAAGTGCTTGTATGAGCTGATGTGACTTTTTTGCATACGTAGTCATTCCAGCATAATCCCTTTCGATAATTAACCTATAAAAATGATTAAGATCACCTCCCATACTAAACACGCCCTTCATCTCTGACTGCAAAACCATATAACGGAACGAATCTGTATAGTCGCTCAAGTCGTCGGTAAAAAACGAGAACGCATTAAGCATGTCATCAATCAATTCTGGTGAAAAACAAGGACTTGGTAGTGAATGCCATCTGGACCAGATAACTCTTAAAGATTTCCAATATTCTATATAGAAACACTCTGAAAAATCAATAATGTCAATATCGTCAGAAACAATTCTATGCTTAACCATATTTAACCTCGAATATCAAAACAACCTCTTGTAGCTGAATAATATACGCCGATTGAAAGAATTTAAATCATACTCACTTCTGTCACTACCAAAAGAATGGTCAATTGCTACACGCAGATTATCTTTAGGGGAAAGAACCCAATCAATGGATGATCTGGAAAAACAGCTATAGTCGCTCAAACCAAAAAGAACAGTTTGTTCATAAAATATCTTTTCGGATAATATTGGGATATCACTTATGCGAAAGAATATCTTGCTTCTGCGCATGTAAGGAGTAGAAATGGCTTCACGTATTGTTGCAGTATCAGATTGTCCGGTATCAATGGCAGACCATAAGTTTTGAATTTCTGTTTCAGTATAGGCATTTTCGTTATACCAATACTCCAAATTAACATTGACGCCACTCCTCATTGTATATCGACTCCCAATGACAATCCCCTCAAAGGAACGGGAGCTATCTTCCAACAAAACAACATTTCCGTGGGATAAATAGGAGGGTGTCAGGCGATCCCGACCACGTCTAAGGGTATACTCTGCAAATCCCACCCAAGCATCATTTAAGGTCGCCGAGACTTCAAGGCCCCATCCAGGTCGATCTCCGTAGTAAAGTGTTGATACATGGTCGGCCTTAATTTTATCAATTCTTCCATTGATTTGCATGACTAATGGATTATTTTGCCCATTTTGTATCTTTCGTGCGGCAAGCAGTAAAATTGAAAATCCATCAAAGTAGTGCGAATAAGCAATTTGATCGTTACCTTTTCGTTCAGTGCGGCGCTCAGTGTCAGGTAGCGTGTTATTCTGTGTTTTTAGTTCGTTCAAAAAGTCAGTGGGATTGTATCCCAGTGCTGCCCCATTGGCTGTTTTTTTTCGACCTAATAATAAAAATGCCGTTGGTAGTAGTTCTTTCTCGACATAAAACTCATCAAACGCTACTTGATCTGCCTTTTTCCTACTTGAGAGATACAGTCGCGGTCGTACCTGGGAAGCAAATTTATAGTCCATAATTTTAATACCTGTTTTTAATACGGCAGAAAACCGCCCTTGGTGATTAACGGTGTTTGAAAAAGCATTTTCGCCAATGGTCGAAGTATCGGCCAACGCGTCGCTGGTAAGTGCACGAAAGGAAATGTAGCCGGAATATCGTGTCCTTATATAATCACAAACTGTATCATCCTTCTTTCCATTTATTTCATTTGCATTCAGATAAGATAACTGAAATGTTATATTTAATACAATAAAAGAAATAACGAGGTATCGCATTACCAGCTCAACCTATTAAGATAAGCAGGTTGGAAAAATTCAACCGGGGTTTCCTTTATTTGAAACTTCGAGTAAGTTAGAATGGCTTGATTCGTTGGTTGAAGCGCATCTGTAATTTTGAGTACCATAGGCCGCATTTTACCAAGCACCATTTGATAGCCTTGATATTCGACAGTACGCAATAATTTTCCTGAAAGTGAAAAAAAATCAGCGCGTACAGGATGATACTGATCGCGTGTAAACCAAAGTTCTATTTTTCTATAGGTGGCACTTTTATGTTTTGCAACTAGCCTCAATTTCAACACCGCTTCTGATTCCAATTTTTCGGAGATAACATCATCTTCTGGTTCATAATCTAAATGAAATGAAATGCGGGCAACATCGGCGTTAGAAACTGCACCTACCAATCGTTGCTGAGGCGAAATTCTTAAAGCGCGGCTAGTACCTGGGATGAAAATCCACATATTGTCACCATCAAGCAATAAAGCACGCCCCACCTGATCAGCAGGTTTTCGATACAAAACAAGACTTTTTTTGCCTTCCCGAACCCTAACATCAAATTCATTTTCAGTAACGCCCTTTCTGGTATGTGCGCGTACGTGAATGTGAAAAGTAAAATTGTCACTCGGTGCTCGAATTTGGTCAATATGCTCAAGAATCTGTTGAGCGGGCAAGTTGCCGGCTATAGCGTTATATATCGTCAGCGATAAAGCTGATATCACAATTATAATCAGCAACAGTGTTTTCATCTGTATTGCAGTGCCTTAATCACGTCGAATTTGGAAGCCCTATACGCCGGATAAAATGATGATAACGATGCAGCAATCAGCGATGTGCTAAAAGCATAAAGAACTGTTCGCACGTTTATCGTAATATAAGCGGTATAGCCTGATGACATGCCTGGTGGCGGCGGGACTGAGATTCCACCTTTGATATTGATAAGCATGGAAACTGCTATTCCTACACCAGCACCTATAACCCCGCCGACTATCCCAATAAGCACGCCTTCTGTGATGAACAAATACAATATTTTCGAGCGTGTTTGACCAATTGCTCGTAATGTACCAATTTCTTGAAAACGCTCAAAAACGGTCATACTCATTATGTTGGCAATGCTCAAGAACACCACGACGCCAAGAATTGCTGAAGTTATTTGAAAGATTGAGGTGTATAAATTAAAGACACGCCTATAGAATTCAGCTAATTCAAACCAGGTTTTAATTTCATATTGAGTGCCAGCCAGGTTTGACAACTGTTTTGCAATGGTTGGCATATATGCCGTATCATCAGCCAGCAATAGTATTCTTTCGATCTTTTGAGTGTCCAGCAAACGCTGCAAATGGGGTAACGGCAACTTAACGTACACCTTGTCGTATTCCCTGGAAGTGGTCCGTACAATACCAACAACCTGGCAATCTACGGCATTAATCACGCCTTGCAAGGTTGTGCTCAAAATAGTGACCGTTGCATCAGGCGCGACACGAAGACCTTTAGCCAGTTCACTGCCTATCACACATCCGTCAGGCATATTGGCATCTAACTGCATACCGTTAATAATTGTCTCAAAAACCGCAAATTCCTCTTCGCGTTCCGGCATAACTCCGATTAATTTGACCGACAACGTATGTCCTTCGGTGCCAATCAGACCAGATCCCGTTAAACGACGTGTAATAGACTGAATGTGAGGAAGGGCATATAATTGCTCTTCAATATGCTCTGGGTCATCAATAAGAAAATCATTTGATAATTCTGAACCTTGTTCGAAATAACCATTTTTGGCGATCTGAAAATGCCCGAGTTGTGTACGAATCGTCGACTCACGCAACCCCTCAAAAGAAAAACTAATAAAACCGCCAAAGACAATAATTGCCGTTGAGGCGACAATCATTGATAGAAGGGTCATTACGGTGCGCCTTTTGTTGCGCAGTAAATTTCGTGCTGCCAAGCCGAGTGTCGTCATGAAACCAGCCGTCCATCCTGCATACGTATCTCTCGTTGTGACATGGCCGACACTTTGGCATCATGGGTTGCGAAAATAATGCAAGTGTTAAATTCTTTATTAAGGTCATTTAACAACACAAGAATTTCGTGTGCGGTATTCGTGTCAAGATTCGCTGTAGGTTCATCGGCGAGCACAACCGATGGGTTGGCCGCAATCGCTCGAGCAATTGCAACTCTCTGACGTTGCCCACCGGAAAGCTGTTCAGGTTTATGTTGTCGGTGCTTCGACATGCCAACGTAATATAGAAGATCATTGACGCGTTTATACCGTTTGTTCTTTCCAATCCTGTTAAGAATCAGCGGATATTCAACATTCTCAAATGCGCTTAGAACCGGAATCAGGTTAAACGATTGGAAGATAAAACCTATCCTTTCGCGGCGTATTTTAGACCGCTCAGCATCTGTCATAGGGAAGATTTCCTTGCCAAAAAGGTTAACAGTACCTGAATCTGGTGTTAGCAAGCACCCGATAACATTCAATAGCGTTGTCTTTCCACTGCCCGATGGTCCTGCAATTGCCATGATTTCACCTTGGGCAATTTTCAGGTCAATATCGACAAGAGCTGGGACAGATACATCTCCCAAGTAAAAACAATGATTGACATTCAACAAGCGAATCATCGTATTTCTTTTTTCGCCAGTGCGGCCCAATTGGAACTAGGTGCAATGTCCAGTGCTTTTAAAAAATATCGTTTCGCCATGGTATTATCCTTCTTTTTAGTATATAGCATACCCAGCTTATAATACACTTCGGCAGAAAGAACATTATCCAAAGGGTTTCCTGCTGCAACAGATTTTTCTACAAAATGGTAATCTTCAAAAGCGGTTTTGCGACGGCCAAACATTTCCGGCAATTTATAAGTAACGCCACCGCGAATGAGCCGAAACACTATATTTTCCGGATTTGTTTTGACGGCACGATCTAAATAAGAGGTTCTTCTCCCAATTAGTTGGAGCAATTATAAGGCCCATAAAAAAGCTATGCTGCCAATAAAAAATGGACATCGTCAGTTTGATCCTTTAACCAGAATGGTGAAACGCCAACCCTGGAAAAAGGAGACCGACGATGTCCAGCCTGAGTATAAAGCCCTATTTCCCCTTTTGTCG
>Ga0209681_1000388_pt1 | contig 11272 bp, 5 predicted proteins | sample WorMetLIZISLAND2_3_FD_187416 | JGI IMG/M metagenome (GOLD analysis project Ga0209681, IMG submission 187416) | Marine gutless worms symbiont microbial communities from Max Planck institute for Marine Microbiology, Germany - Olavius clavatus LIZARD... ... | reverse complement strand
GTCTGGAAGCAGAGGCCAAGCGCGGCGAAACATCGTCTGTAGACGTGACAGCGACGTCCTAGGAATGGACAGTCGCACCTGAATTCGCAGCCGTCGTGTAAGCACCAGTTCCTCACGTCCTTGCAGTTACCTCCTTCCTGGCAAGGATCGTCCTCGCACGTCAGCTCTGAGATAACAAAACAGCATATAAAACTGCAGAGAAACTTCCTGGCCAGTAACCTGTGCGAGTTTGTTTTGCGTATACAGGGTGGGCCAAAAGTAAGCCTTTTTATTGTTGCAATAACTTCGTCTACTGCCAGCTAACTTTCATCTGTTGTCGTATATACATGTTCATTATAGGAAATGTGTCTCCAATTCGCTTGCAATACATAGCGCTGTATAAACGTGTTTGAAGGATTGGCTGATTGATTGATTGATTGATTGATTTTATATATTTTACAGTACTGTCTAGAGTCGTTAATTCATCTGTAAACATAAGCATCTCGATAGTTAATTATACCTGTTTGACAGGTGGACAAATGCAGAGATGCCAGCACACCTATAAAACACACCACAATCACTGCATCAATTGGGTGACTAGCAAGAAGACCTGGCGTTGCAGGGGAGCTGACAATGACAATTGAGTTTCCTGAAAACTGTTACTGATATCGGGTATTATTGCATGAACGACAGACGATTGCCGAATGACAACGCCAGTTTGACTGATAAATTATAATATACTGTTAATGTTAACACTTCACAAGTAGGCTACTTTAGGCTAGGCGGCTAGGCCATACACGATAACTTAATAGACACAATTTTCAGCACTAGACAGATGTAACAATATAGGCCTACTGTAACTATAGAGAGTAATTCAGGTTGGGTTAGAACGAAGTGCTGCTACAGAGGCGTGGCATATACTACCCACGACGATGTGGCTTTGCGTCGCTGGCTGGCTAATGTCCACCGTGATAAGAGATTCTGCTCGATGGCCATAGCATTATAACATCCCATAACCAGTGTTCGAGAAAACGTGTGCAACCTCTCAAAAAAACGTAAAAAGTCATGTTTTTGGATTTTCGAAAAAAAACGTAAAAGAACGTAAAAACGTAACCAGTTAGTCGTGCAGCCTTTAATTACTCAACTACTGGAAGTAGGTACCGGTAAATCACGGTCACCAACGTCAAACATCTTGCTCAGAAGTGCAGACACAAGAAACTATGCAACTGACAACTGTGTGTGATAAATGCCTATAAGTACACATAACATCCGAGGGTTTTGAGGCCAAAATTGCTATAGACATTTAGCAAACTTGATACTTTTTGTTACTGTTTACTTTTTTTGAAACGTCATTTCCAAAAACGTAAAAAGTCATGTTTTTTTCAAATCTGAAAAAAAAACATAAAATACGTATTTTCGAACACTGCCCATAACGTTATGTGTCTGTTCACGTGAACTGAACTGGAGTGAATGAAATTATCAAACAATAAAAAATACAGTCTACAGCACTATTCTGTCAATCATATTTGTTACAACTGCCACGGGCCTACATGAGATGAGTTCCAAGTCGGTAAGATGAGTGCGCAAATTTGCATATTCGCCACTTACTGTATCTGACCGCACATAGGCTAATACGCAGTCGCTCGTCGGCACTTCAGTGATCCCAAAGTGCTTGACCTTGAATGACCTCTGGACGTGGTTCAAGGTATGCCAGAATGTGGACGTGTTCTCTCAACCGTGGCGAGGTACAAGAGGGAAAACAGTGAAGACTGTTTATACTATTAGTATCATTTATGGACCATAATGAAATTTCGTCGAGGCTTTCTGCTCGTCCTCGTTATGTTTTATAGGCCCGATTCAATTTAACATCACACACAGCTAAGACCGAAGACAAACAATTGCACAAATAACCAAATGAAGATACTCCATTGCTGGCAGATATACGTACAAAATACTGGCAAAAATAGCTGAAGATACATGTCTGATAAAATGCCACAACAAGCCATGGCAACTAATTCTCCATATGCTGTTATGACGTCATCTACTTTCACTAATAGGCTAACAGTGCCGTGTGGGCCCCGAAGCACCCGCAAGACCGTGCAAGGGGCCGCAAGCAGGGCTGGAAAAAATAGGTGAAATCGTCCATGGATGAAATGCGAACTAAACAATCTTTCATTACTCATTCGTCTTTGCATCTGTGTTCGTGTTGTTAAGCTTTTTGAGCTCGCCTTTTGTTTTGCTTTTCATTTTCAATTTTTTCGTTTCTTAGCGGCCATCAGAATGAAAAGTCGAGTCGAATATTAAATTAAGCTAAAGTTGCTAAACTGAGAAAACTTAGCATCACTACTGTGCCATCGCCGTAGTACCGGTACTGCGGTACATTCCGTAGATGTTACGCGGCAAATCGATGCAAGCGGCCGAAATTATCAGTGACATCCATTTGCCCGGAAACGGATATACTTTAGCGTAATTGTGGGTCGGGGTCGGCGTAAAATGTCCACGACATGCCGATGCCTCTCTGTCCTACAGGATGCGGCCGAAATATAAATTATTATTTTCCTGGCAGCAGCGTAGTCTATAGCGATGTATCGGTGCAGATCACATCGCCTGATGAGATATAATCACATATTGACAGTTCGCCACTTACCATTTAAAATTCGTTAAAAAATTCACGAATTTAACCAGTTTAAAAAATTCGTATAATCGGCTGATATTTACTGAAATGGAAAATTTTAACTAACTTGTCAGCAATATTGGTATCAGTTGACGAAACGAGTGCAGTTTTGCAGTTTTGAGTTGGCGTTTGGTAATGGCATTGTGTTAGACAACACTGTCGACAATGCAATGTGTTTGTAGGTTTGGAAATCAATGAAGTTTTCCAATTTCCTGCTATAACTAATCACAGCGAATTTTATTTTGAAAATACGTGGTATTTATTAAAAAAACATCCTTTAAAATGGTGATACGATGTATCGTTTAGCCACAAAGCACAGCGATAGGCTAAAAAGCTGTCAGGGATCAATAGAGACTAAGTTTCAAACTGTAAATAGGCAAATCTCACGCTGACCACTGCTATTTCTCACAACGGTCTGTAGCTATACCATACGTCTTACGCAGTACGATCGGCTATTTGTCACGTTTGTGCGTTTTTTTAGCATTTATGAAATTTTAACTTCAATGTTTTTCATCAGTTATTGTTTATGCGTCTGATGGTTCCCCTGTTTCGGCGCATGTAGTTACGGCTCCGTGTAGCGACGAGTTCAGCAGCTAATGCCGTACGAGATTCATCGTTAGTGACGTCGCGACCGCATTGCAGATGAGATGACATTCCGGAAACATTACCGAAACGCTTTTTGCGTGGCACGTGACAGGGCAGCGACGCGCCGCCATTGGAGGCATCGAGAGCACTAGGGATGCTACTCTCATTCAATTCGTCAAACGTTAAACGATGATTTTAGCGTTCTAAAGTCCTAAACGCTTAAAAGTCGTTTAGACGAAAATGGCGGATGAACACGGTGCAGGTCCCGTGCACATTATTCTGATTCGGACGTCTTCCGGCCCGCGAACCTCCAAGTATCCAAATGCCGTAATGCAAAATCAGAGCGTGGCTTGGTGGTGTTGTGGTTATGGCTGCTAATTTGCTATGGCGTCGGACTTGTGATCAACAGGTCGCGAGTCCGACTCCGGACCGTACAGTGCCGGGTTAGTACTTGGATGGGTTACCGTCTGTGGGCGGCTAAACCATCTCTGTAGGCAACCAGTCACCTACAGCTGTAGGTCCACTCAGACCTCCAAATCTCCGTGGTAGGTAAATCGAGTACCGGCCTGACTGGCTGAGGTTAAGGCTTAACCCCAGCCAGAGAGGTGAAGGCGGGCTGTGTTCACTTGTGTCGGATGGCAGGTAACACTGTGTGATCCCATATTGCAAGCGACATCCCGTAGCTCTGTGATGGAGTTTCATTAAGAGCTCTACTCTTCTTAAAGGGGAACTAAGCCCTGAAAACAAAATGGCCTAAAATTGAAGTATATATTTAATAAACTTTAGTGGCGTTAACGAAAGTGATGAAAGATTTCACATAAAGGCGATGTTTAAAATAAAATGTGCAAGACGACTGTGGCACCATCTGACGGTCATAGGACAACACTAAACAACGTTGTTTATATTGTTATCTATGTTATTGTTTACCGAATTCGACCGGTGAAATTTCGCTCTAATATTAAGTTATAGTTCATTACTTCTGTGCATTTGGGTGTCGAAATTCGTCACGCCGGAATGCTTCGTCTTTTGTTCGTTTTCCTAATGATGCAGACAGGTTTATTTTCGTCGATGTAAACAAGACACACCTCATAGATGATGCGATAAAATAGTTCTATTTTAGCGTAATTTGTCAGTAAGTAAAATGACTTAGAAATTTGGAAATTTCTTTTAAACCACGCAAATTTATTAATTAGGGGACAAAAGGAATCGTTTAAGTCCAACTTGATTTTAAGGTTTAGTTCCCCTTTAACTCTTAGTCTTCTTAACTTAATGCGTAGGAGTTAAAACAGTGTCATCTACTCATCTTCGAGTGACGCTTACTACAATGCATGAAATATCGATTAATTTAACGTGTCGCCGACGTCACAATAATAACTTTTCGTTTGTCTCATGTAATTTGCTTAACGTTTAAACGAACTCTTACGTATAAACGTTTAAACGTTTAAACGAGTGCATCGCTAGAGACCAGTGAGCGCTTGCTTGCTGACGAAAGTCGGTGCGACGTACTGCAGTGCTTGGCAGATATTGTCAGAAGCTGTAACGGTTTGTCGTGTCGGCTGACGCTAGCTGCTGATCTGGTAAGATCTGTTGACGATGTCGTCGACGCGATTGTTGCAGATACGGTCGGGTAGATTAATCGATAGGCTGAAGATTTGCGCCCACGTTGAAGCTAAAATTTAAAAAAAGAACGTTGTACAAAAACGTGACAAAAATTTTATAAAAAGTTCGCAAACATTGGTAAAGACAAATTAACTTAAATGTTCACTGCATTGTCCTGCACATTGTGAACGCTCGTCAAAAACATGCCGGTGATCACAAATAGGCATCGGCATTAATGGATTTTGCTCGCCACTAAAATAAACATAATTAATATTGACATTATGTACATCTATGGGTATTTTTTCAGCCATTGTTCTGCTCAAACATCAAAGAAACCGTTTCTTTCAGCAACATATTGTTATACCAGGAATTATTGTTCGTGAACGTTTTAAATAGCCTATCGTACTGCCACGCAGTGTGATCGGCTATTGTCGTCATAATGTCGACTGTCTGTCTGTCACTCCGTCTTTCTGTGACTAAGTGTATCATGGCTAAACGGTGCATCCTGTATAGCAAAAGCGTCCAAACGAATGAATAGGAAGTGTCCCTTAGGAGCACGACTTTACAACTTTCAACCACCTACACCCGCACTATCCTCTCATACTTTCCACCCCCAAACTTAGCGAATTTTACTTGCTTATTATATCTCTTTTTCTTGATCACATGACCATTTTGTTTATATACATTGCTACGAACATGGGAGAGTATTGTTATCGAGGCGATCGTTAATTAATGGCGCCGTACGCTGGTCTTTCTGTTTGTAATTTTTTCAAAAGTCGGAAAAATAAAAAGTTATCGTTCAAAATGAGATTGCTTAATATGAGTACTGTCTATCCCTTGTTTTAGATAACGACTGCTGAAGCTCTACCGTGGGCGGCCGGCTGATGCAAACGCAGCATGGACATTTCGGATGCTCGCGGTCTTATTGGCAAGCGGAAATCGGTCAGCGTCGACCCCCTGTTTATGCGAGGCAATTACATCACGCGGAAACCGATCGGCTGCAGTCGGAAATCGACAAATGCGGCAGCGATAACGAGGGCCGGAACTCGGTGCCGAAGTCGCTACGATGACGCACATCCGGTGATCGTAAGCCGGCGACGAAAACCGGAGGTTTCCGGCAATTACGACGACCATACGACGTCACCACGAAGCTGCTACGTTTACTGGCCGCCTACCAGGTCGGCGAGTGCATGCACGCAGTCCGTCCGTCTGTATGTGACGAAGTATTGTCTTACCTTAGACCTTAGTCCATCCCGTGTCTAGCATATTGGGCAATTTAACTCCTCCATTCTTGCTTGCTGCCTTTTGCTGGTCATCAGGAGAAGGGCCTCTTCCCACGGGACTCCACTCAGGGGCGTCCAAAGGCACCCCCGGCGACGCAAAATGCGTTACAGAAATCATCGGGGGACAAAAGTAAGAAAGTTAGGGAAATTCTCAGAAAAATAATTGTTGCCACCAGATATCATACTTTAAGGCTAAAATGCACCAAATTTGATTGGGCTGGACCTCACAGCACTCCCCAGACCCTCTAACTGGATTTAAGGGGGTCCTACATTTGACGGAAGGGAAGGGAATAGGAGGGAAGGGGAAGGGTAAGGCAGGGAAGGGGGAAAGTTGCGTCATGGCTTTTGGGGGGATGGACGCCCCTGACTCCACTGTTATGTCTTTCATTATGTTGTCATTCCAGGTGATTCGCGGTCGACCGATCTTGCGTGATCCCTCAGGAATCCAGTTGACTGAGTTGAGTGCCTGTTTTGCTCGTCTTCCATCCTCCATCCGTTGTACGTGACTCTACGTGACCCCACCACCGAAGTCTGTGCTCCCTTATTTTCGACAATAGCTGGTCTTGTCCAGTGAGCTCACGAACTCTTTCTTTCGTCACTTTGTCCAGCCAATAGATGTTTAGTACCGTATACAAATGAGTAGGAAATGCCCCCAGGAACGCGATTTTTCAACTTTCAACCCCATACATCGATCATATCCTTCCAAGCTCCTCACATCCAAAATGTAGGAAGTATACTTGCTTACTATGACTCTTATCTTGATCACGTAACCATTTTGTTAACATTGCTACGAACATGGAAGAATATTGATTGTTACCGAGGTGCTCATTAATGCGTCGTACGCAGTACGATCGGCTATCGCAGCATTCAATGTAAAAACGATGTGATTAAAACGAAAAAAACGCTAAATCGTTAAAAACGTGACAAGAGCAAAATGTTTCTAAAGGTTGAATAAATAACGCTAAACTTCATGTTCACAGTATGGTCCCATGCGCTCTCTGATTTTAACCTTCACCAAGTAACAAGACTTGGTGATCAGAAGCAGACTTTATTTGCCACCAAAATAGACATAAATTAATAAAAAAAATTGTGTATAGATACTAGAAACGCATTTTCTCAGCCATTGTTCTGTTCAAACATCAAAGAAACCCGTTTCTTTTTGCTGCATACGATAAGCTGGAAATGTTTCCTGACGTTTTTAGTTACTAAAAACCGAAGGCAAAATACAAAACGCGTAACGTAAAACGTTTTTTTACATCTGCGCAGGTCGCTGTCAACTGGCGACTTTACTACCCCGGCCAGTGCTCTGAACTTGCATCGAGACAGTACCGATCGTCTGTCGGAGGACGAGAACGGTTGTCAACTGCCGCTCACTAAAGACTCGAAGTCGCTCAGGAATCTGTTAATTCTCGGTGGATCCGTCATGTGCTGGCTGACGGCGTTTTCGTCGATCCAGTCGCTACAGAGTACACTAAATCGTCGTCGGACGCTCGGGGTTGCGTCCCTGGCAGCCCTCTACTCGGCCGCTACCGTCTCTTGTTTCTACGCTCCCTGTGTCATCCGGCGTCTGTCCGCCAAGTGGACGATCGTCGCTGCGTACGCCGTTCATCTGTCGTACGTCGCCGCCAATTTCGACCAGTCCGCCAGCCTTCTGGTTCCTGGTGCCCTGGCTGCCGGTGCCCTGACCGGCCCACTGTGGACCGCCCAGTCGACCTACCTCACCACCCTGGCCCTCGGCGACCGTGACTCCCCGTCACCCGAGGCCGCCATCGCCCGTTTCAACGGTCTGTTCAGCGGACTGATGCAGACCAGTCAGATCTGGGGCAACCTGCTGTCTTCCGTCGTTCTGTCTTCCCACAACGAAACGTTCCATCTGTTCAACTACCATGCCGGCGAGCCGACTCGGCGGACCGAAAATGGCACATCAAGGTGTGCGGAAAGGTAAATTCATTTCAGTCGGCCAGTATTATAGTCTACTGCTCAACTGGTGTTTGAGTGATGCACGTAAAGACAAATTCTAAGCACTTTTAACAAGAAGCCCAGCTGTTGTTGGCATAGCCGATCGTGCTTTTCGCTCGTGCAGATATCTTTGCTGTATGAGTACGGGATCCCGAGATTCAAATCCTTTAGTTAAACGATATAGCTCTCGCTAACAAAGCATCTCAGAGCTACAAGGCGTCGCTGCCATATGGAATCACACAGTGTTACCTTTCATCCGACGCAAGTGAACACACCCCGCCAGACAGGCCGGTACTCGATTAACCTACCCCGGCGGGATGGGACGCTATGTTGACCTAGGCGGTTGATTACATACCCAGAGGGTTTACCTGCCCGTCACCCATCCAAGTAGTAACCGGGCCCAGTGTCGATTAACACGCTAATCGAAGCCAACGCGCTAACCACTACACTACGCCGCCAGGGAGGTGAAGTATCCACAACAAATCGAAGTAATGGAGTTAGGGCTTTACAGTTTAAGCATTGAACCACTGACTGTGTTACCTACAGGGCAGTTTGCGGTGCTCACGGATGTGGTCTGGATCGACTGGACAACGCAGAGTTCGACGCAATTGCACACCACGCCGCTCCTCTGCCGTCGACAGCTCGTCACTGGTTGTTCGGCGTCGAGGCGACCTTCGTGGCGGTGGCAATCGTTCTGGCCGCAGCTCTCACTGGCCCGAACTCAACCAGTCCTATAGGAAGCTCGGAGGAGGTCGTTCCGTTGACGTACTGGCCTGGTAAACTATGACAACAGGGGCGGTGTGATACGGTAACTCCACCAGCCACCCAGGCGGTCCCTCTGGAAGCTCTGAGGATGTAGTTCCGTTGACGTACTGGCCTGGTAAACCATGGAAACGGTGGAGGAAGAACAAGTAGCTCCACCTGCCCTCCAGGAAGCTCTGAAAGCTCTGAGGAGGTCGTTCCGCTGACGTACTGGCCGGGTAAACCACGACAACGGTGGCGGAATGATACGGTAACTCCACCAGCCACCCAGGCGGTCCCTCTGGAAGCTCGGAGGAGGTCGTTCCGTTGACGTACTGGCCGGGTAAACCATGGAAACGGTGGAGGAAGAACAAGTGACTTCACCTGCCCTCCAGGAAGCTCTCAAAGCTTTGATGAGGTCGTTCCGCTGACCTACTGGCCTGGTAAACCATGGCGACGGTGGAGGAAGGATACGGTAATGGTACAGATGGGTGCTGGACGTCTGACAAAAGCCACTGCTCGGATGTTGTGTGATCCGCACGTTCAGCTGTTGGCGCCGCTCGTCTTCTATACAGGAGCCAGCCTTGGCTTCGTTCTTAACGACTTCACCGTGGTCAGTCGTCTCTCTCTCTTGTGTATTAAATATGTCGCATAGTAGGCCTGTCAGAGATGTCTATGGGTCGAAAATCGAAATTTCTTGACCCAACCCACCCCAAGTGGCCGATTTAGTATATTAGTTTTGTATTTAAACGGGGGATGACTAAATAGGATTATTATGCACTCAAGACGTAAAACTTTTAACGATTTAGTCGGCGTAAGATGATGCAAAAATTAGTATATATTTCATAATCTGAATAAAAATCTGGTAATTTCAGACATTAGACAGATATTTCAAAAAGTTTAGGCCTATCAGAGATGTGCATGGGTGGGTCCAAATGTCTTGACCCAACCCGACCCATGGATGGACCCGACCCATGAATATCTAGTACATAGTTCCATAGCATTACTGCATAGTGAAGCGCTGTAGGATAGGATAGGAGGTCATCCTCGTACAAAGCAAGCTGGGTGTGGCTGCCCTGACAACCAAGAATAAATGAACCGCCGAGCCAGGAATTCCGGGGATCCGCCGCAGAGACATTTATGGTAAGGTAGATTAGCGTCAGGCCGTCTGCGCTATAGGCTGACGACTGCCGCGAAGTAGTACTTATGTGACGTCATCCTGGCTTAGGCTCAGACGTTGCCGAAAAGTTCGACCAGTCGTCGCGTCGTTATGTTGTGTGGTCGATACGAATCAATAAACAGGAGACTGTTGAGCATACGAGCTCTCTAAAACATCTCCGTATTGTGATACCGTAACGAATAGAACCGTACACTATAGTAGTGATTAGTGAATTTGTTAAATTTGGTCTAATTTCAGACAGATAATATTATCACGCCTATGGACGATCGTACTGCGTTTATTGCGATCGGCTAAAAATGAAGAAAATGAAGAAGAAATGAAAAATGGCATCACTCATGGTGTCACGCGTGCGACACAGAGAAATTGCAGGAATGTCTGATTGGCCTGGGGACCGCCAACACGGGCCGTAAATTCTCTCTCCGTGGCCAGTGATTACAGTCCGTGTTAGTCACGGGTAGTGGAGGCCGAACCTACGTGACACGACAGCGATATGAGGACAGCATCGATAGATTTATACGACGCTCTATTTTTTTGTTTCCTCGCATGGCAATATTGCTATGCGAGGTATATGGGTAAGTAAGTAGGTAATTTTTATGGCGCGTTTACTATAAAATAACCTCGAACGCGCTCGGTCTGCCAGTAGGCTAATGTGAAAGTAGAAATGTTTAAACCGTCTACATGAAGACAGAGAAAGCGTTCCAAGCTGAATGTCCGGCATGAGTGAGTGAGTAGAGTTTTACGTCCCACTCGACACATAATAGGTCATTTCGGAGACGAGTGAATGTCCGGCATAACGGAACGCGCATCCTCGCCATGTTGACAACAGACAATCTGACTCGAGGAAAGTCTAGATGGCCAGGAGGTCGCAGCGGGCTGTGTTTATTGTCCTTAGTTTGAAGTTTCAAACGGCACCCAAATGCCACCATTTGCATGCCAAGCTTTTCTGACACTGCTTGCAGGGTATTTTAAGCCTTTGAACGGTTCAAAGGTTTAATATACCCTGCAAGCAGTGTCAGAAAAAATTGGCATAGTATGATATTCAACAAACATTAAGGCCGAGCCTATAGGAATGTGAACTTGGTTCTTTTTATCTGAAAATGCAGCAAAGTGTGTTTGTTGCCAGGGCAGCTGTGGAAGCTTACAGTGATCAGTGATCCAGAAACCCGCGTGTTGGATTTGGAAGCGTCAGTGAATGGTGTAAAATAGGTGTAGGGAGACAAAAGATGAAAAGGGAGGGTACGCCCCACTTTATTACCTTTATGCCCCTTGTAG
>Ga0209681_1000387_pt1 | contig 11282 bp, 10 predicted proteins | sample WorMetLIZISLAND2_3_FD_187416 | JGI IMG/M metagenome (GOLD analysis project Ga0209681, IMG submission 187416) | Marine gutless worms symbiont microbial communities from Max Planck institute for Marine Microbiology, Germany - Olavius clavatus LIZARD... ... | reverse complement strand
TGACCTATTCTCAGCCAATAGCGTCGAAGAACCAGTCGCGGCCTAAGAACAATAGATAGAGAGGCTTAGCTAGATAATATTTATAATTACGATACCGAAATTTGGTGAAGCGCTGTCCATCACCCTGTGAATGTATCAGCCAAATTTGAAGTTCGTAGCTTTACCAGTGGCGTCGCCAGGGGTCAGAAGTTGAGAGGCAAAGTTGAGGTGGTCTGGGGGACGGAAGTCCCCCAGCGGGGTCCGGGGCGGAGCCCCGGTGGGGTCTGGGGCAAAGCCCCCAGAAGCTGAAAAACACGACATAAATTTTGTGCTTATATATAGAATCGCGCTCGTGAATGCAAATTGCCCCTTTTATTCCTCATAATTATATCGTCACGTTCGTAATTGAATTTTCAAGAAATAGCCACATAAGTGATTTCCAGACTTTACCGTAATCATCTCCCCCCACGTGTTCACACTTCTCATCGGATTTGCGCATATCTCAGGATCGAGTCCAGGGCCGGTTGGGGGGCAAATGCCCCCTTCGCCCTCCCCCCCCTGTGGCGATGCTAATGAGCTTTACTCGTTCCTGAGATAATATATATAGGGGATACTCAAAAAATTTGGGCAGTCCATGAATACGCCCACGCTACATTTTCTCCCAAATTTTTAATCGGCTTTTGTTCGCATGGACCCTGTGAATGTCGCGGACAAATTTCAAGTTCGTAGCTTTGCCCGTTCCTGAGATAATAGGGGGTACTCAAAAAATTTGGGCAGTCCCTGGATACGCCCACGATACATTTTCTCCCAAATTTTAATGTGTTTTGTTCCCATGGACCCTCTGAATATACCTGTCAAATTTGAAGTTCGTAGCTTTGTACCCGTTCCTGAGATAATAGGGGGACTCCAAAAATTTGGGCCGTTCCTGGATACGCCCACGTTCCTTTTTCGCCAAAATTTTTCATGGGCTTGTGTTCGGATGGACCCTGTGAATGTATCGGCCAAATTTGCAGTTCGTAGCTTCAGCCGTTCCTGCGATAGCGCTTTTTTGATGTTTTGGGTGTGGTTGCAAACCCCCAATTTTTGGGGGAACGGGAGGCCATAGGGGATCGGGATGGCACCGTTCGAAAGAGCGGTTGTGACTTCCTATAGTATCTCCATAGTAAATTTTCCTCTATCTTTACGCGTTTCAGAGATATTGCCGCTTTTGTGCTCCAGCACGCCACTTACTCCCACCGCACCTCTAGTCTCCCCCAAATTTCCCTATGTTCCCCCTGGAGTATGTGGATGGCCTTTGGGCTACGAAGAGCGAAGGTGTTGGGCTAATTGTCCGTGCAATTAGTTTCCAAGATTTCCAACCTATATGTGATTCTGATCCATCACCAACGTCATGTACAAACGTCACTCCGAATTTCTGAATGGCCTTTAATGCGTGTAGATATGAAAAGCTGTTCAACTTCAATGTTTCCTTATTCCTAGCCTAGAGTCAACCACCACGGCTTAGGAGGACCTGCCCCCACCCATCGATCGGACTATATGTGATCAGTTACCAGTAGCGCCCATATTGTACGGTACGGTACCGTAATACCATTGTTTTCTGGGACTGGCGCTATATAAATCACTTACTTACTTACTTACTTACTTCAACAGTACGGTACGGTAGTTTACTGTTGTATGTCTTTCGATTTTTGTTTTCATTCTGGAGCAGTAACTGAATAACCAAACAAAACTACATATTTAATACATTTACAAAACAGGTTGTGACTGGTGAAATTATTTATTGATTTGTAGCGTACTATTTTTATACGCTCCGCAGTACTAACTGACCCAACCGTATTACGCAGTCGGTGCCCGAAATTAATACGCGGCGTTCGCACTATTTTCACGAGCTTTTGGCCTAGGCCGCCCGGTACGCCATTTTGGCTGCTTATGCAAAGCAGAATTTAAATAGCTGTCAGGTAGAAGTGGCGTCTACCGAGTCTTTTGTTTCGATTTGAACTTGATTTTCGTTGTGAAAGCTGCCGATTGAACCAGTAAAGAGCAGTTACGGTGAGTAGTGGTGATTTTGTCGTGCAAAACTGTGGTTTAAGCTGCTGATTGCGGTCTGCAAAAACTTATTTGGACGTTACTAAAAGGTTTAAGCTTAGTTTAGTTACGTGCATAATATTTAAAGGTTCTTGGCTAGTGTTATTTTCTGTTCACAGGGACGTATTTATAATAAGGTAGAAATTATGCTGTTTAGAATTGATAACGTGTGGCATAAAATATGGTTGTGTGTTAATTTTGTTTACAGGAATTGGAGGACTTGTGGATGTGGGCTGTGATATGGCCTCCTATCAGCAGCTGAGTGGACCACAGCAAAGAAATGGTAATAATTATGACATCAACGTTATGAGGGTCGTTCAAAAAGTCTGGAGCCTGACACAGTTGGCCATGACACCAAACAAGGCCACCCAGTAAAACTGGGCAGTCTCTAGGGTCCTCAAACAGATCCATGAAGAGACCCATTGACTGTCTTCTTAGTCGTGAGGGATTGCTCTTCAGACCATTTAAGGACGAGGATATGACAGACTTATCATCATTTGGTTAACATTACTCTCTCTGAAAAATTTACAATCTGAGATCCAGTCTGCATTTTTCTAACACAGTGTCTAGTGACGTGCAAAGCTTTGAGATTCGATTCGAATTCGAATTGGCCGTTACAATTCAATTCGAAAGTGATGGGCCGATTCGAAAATTTTCGAATTTCGAATCGACCGTGCCTGCCCATTGCTCATCGTAGTCAAACAACTCAAACCATTAATGGCGCTTAGTGCTACAGTAGGCCTATACAGACTTGCTAGCTCTATGAATGATCATACGCCAGTATTGTTTAGTGCATTTGAGGATTGAAATGAAAAATCTGTACTTCGGCACATCTCTTTTGTTTTATTTGTGATTACTGAACGCCCTTTCGATTCGTATTCCATGAGACCTTCGTGGAGCATGTTAAACCTCATCCATTCGACTGGGGACTGGGCGACTATAGTCGAAAGCGGCGACTATAGTCGACAGTTGTATACAATTTACATTGGCACGGCGTTAGGTTCAGATCGGTGATCTGATTTTAACAGGCACCAAAATTGATAGCTTCATATCGGCGATCCTTATCCCTAACTGTTCCCAATCTGAACCTAACAATTTTTCCTTCGATTCCTTGCTTAGTTTCAGGTCGCCGATCTGAACCTATAATTATCCTTTACATTGTATAGCTGTTTTCGGACACTGGTGTTGTTGTTAAGTTAACTGTGTCAGGCTTAGGGCTCCGATCAATCGGCCAATCTCGCGAGAATCGTCGGCAAGTCCTAATCTCGTAGGTGATCGATCAGCGCATCCAGTGTGCGATCACTAACGCTCATAGCAGTGCCACGCAGCCACGGTCTGGATTCAATTAGCACTTCACCTCGGTCACGCAGTGACGGTCTACTTGCTGCTATTTCAGTGGCTTAGCGCGGCTGTTGTTGACTCAGTGTCTCTCCGCCCCCTCCCCCTTGCTCACTCACTGCCAAGCAGCATCAGTTGCAGCCGGCCAGCAGCACAGTGGGCAGTGACACGGCCGTCATGGCAGTGATACCGGTATGACTGCTGTGCATGGCACTGGCTGCCTGCCGGAAGATGCGCCTGTGTCTCTAGTCTATAGCCTATAGGCGGTAACAGTCCACTAGGGTTTAGAGTGACAGTGTTCTTTTTCAGTAATGGATTGGATATCACTTTTAAGTACGTGCCACTGGCGAAAGCTAAGAATGCAAATCTGTGAAAATACTTTGGGTTTAAATCTATGTTTCTGTGTACTGTGTACAGTGTTATTGCAGCATTGCAGCACACACCAGTGTAGCTCAGGCGCGGAGCGGCGGCTGGGCAGCAGCGCCGGCGTGGAGCAAAGATAAACAATGACTGGCGGGCACTGGGGGTACTCTCCCCTGGGGAGGGGTAGGATTAATGGACACGCGAGAAATCGCGAGAATCGTCGCCACCAACACCGCCAGAATCGATCTGCCCATCTGGCTACGATCGGAGCCCTAGTCAGGCTATGGATGTTTTGAATGAATCTCGTATTTTGGGCCCATAATCATGATTACAACAGTTGACATGTGGTTTCTTTGTTTTCACTAACCCTTAGATCAAGCCAACTGACCGAGCTGCTAGGCCACTTGTAGCATGGATTTTCACGGTCTATCGACCCATTTCTTACTACTACTGATATAGGCCTATGTTTTACAATAGCTCAGAGGTTGAAGACTGAGTCAACCTAGGCATTGGTGTAGCTATATGCAGCCCTATTGCATGGTTGTCAAGATAATATAAGTGCAAAACAAAACTTCTCATGGTGTGATTTCAACTGATTTGAGTGTCATAACAGCTTGATCATTCCCAAATTCGCAGTGACTGCACGTGCCTCCAAACAGACATTTGTGCACATTACAGATTTATGTAGGTATGTGTAGCAGTAGTGAATATATTTTTGTTTCATTTGTTTTTCTGTTTTGATTAAAATGCTGACATAATGGATGGGAGTTTTGATGATTGAAAGTGCTGCTGTGATGTTTGTCAGGACCGCCAGGGCCTGTACCAGGAGGCAGCCAGCCTCAGCCATACATGGGTGAGATGGCACCGATGGACAGTAGCCATCAGACGATGATGTGGCAGCAGAACCAGTACATGGTTGATTCTGGCATTCACTCTGGATCAACGACCCAGGCACCTTCAGTCAGCAGCAAACATGGCGCTCTGGATGCATGTGAAGATCTCGATACTCCTCAACAGATGATTTATGATTTCGATCGTGGCTACACACACAGTGGATTCCCACCGGACCCTATAAATGGTAATGTTCTCTTTTTTAATGTTATTATAATAATATTAAAACAATTTATGTGGCACCATAGGATACCCTTAGATAAAAACAATCGTGCCCTAACCTAACATGCGTATAAGGAAATGTGTAAAATGATAGAATGATGACTGAAATGTTAAAAGCTGATGTTATAAGAATTCAACACAAACAATGTTTGAAACAAATATGTCTTGAGTATAGTCCCTTGAACGAGTCCACAGATGGAACTGATGTTATTTTGGCGGGTACCGGTAGTCTATTCCATGTTTTGTTGGTGACTTGGTGTACATACTTTGAGTAGGCTGGATGCTGGTAGCCCCTCCTGCTCATGTTTATCCACTGTAAGAAAATTCCTTGTCTTCATACTATATGTTCATGTGTATATATTTTGTCCTTTTTTACTCATGAAGTCGTGTACATGTTTACTTGCATATCCTTCGTTAAGTCATTTTGGGGCTGTCTGTTTCTGTTGGTTCTTCTGAAGTAGCTGGCTGATTAGTAATTATGCCACCAGTACGGTATTCTAGCATTGACCATAATTACTGATATCATCAAAACATGTATTGGATATGTGAAAGAACAGCAGTAGCAGTTTATTTCAAAACTTACTACTTAAAAATGTTTAAAGTTGAACCTCTGATGTTTTTAATAGCATTACTCGAGTCATTGATTTTATTTTTTGTGTATTAAATATAATTAGCAATAATTATCTATGCCTCAGATTCAGCCTTTGGCTTACACTGTGCACTTTTAAGGATTTGATTAATTTGCTTACTTAAATTGTAACCGCTGAATACAGATATGGGTCCACACATGGCTCAAGGAAGGCAGCATCCAATGCATCCACAGATGTTCCCTGAGGCTATGGATGATGGAATACCACTAACTCCAGGTAGTGGAGCAAAGATGATGCCAGATGTTGGTATGGGTCAAACACCTGAGCCGTCACAGATGTTGAAGCATGCCGTCGTTAACCTCATCAACTACCAGGTAGAATTTGATCGTTAGTTTCTGCAATGTTTTTGGAGCAGTCACAGAGAGTATGAGTTCAAACACCCGGGTACATAAACTACATACCCAAAATACCTGGCGGGTGGGGCTTTTAAAAACGATTTTTAGCACTGCGAAATGTGTGGAACTGTGGATACCTCACAAACTTTGGTGTTTACAGTTTAATTAGCATGACAACAGATTTTTTGGCAGAGTCTTATATGTTCAGAATGTAAACCTGTGAATTTAATTTTTAGAAAACATTGTGTAGTACTAATGTTTGTGTTTGTGCTGGAGCTGAATTGTGAAATTTTCCATGATCTCATGACAGAAAAGTTTGCAGTTGAAAGTTTCTCAGTCATGAGATCATTATGCCGCCAAAATGGCAGAAATGAAAAGATAAAGAGTCTGGATACGTGTGTTTTTGTGAACACTTTGTGATGTATTTCATGGGTTAGATCACATTTGGTGCCAGTCATGTTTGGTACATACCATTTTGGTACCAAAAAGTACGTTTCCGTGTCGTTATTGTAATACCATGTGACTTGTGTGTTACCACTTTCAGTACATGTCACATTCAGTACATGTACATATCCAGTTCAGTACCAGTCGCTTACAGTACTAGGACCATTTCTTGATGTGGTGGAGGTTCCGAAACGGACATAAATATCTTTGTAGTAGCAAAGTGGATATGTACCAAAATGGACAACCCTGTGGTCCCAGACGTGACTGGTACCGAACATGATCTAACTCTGTTTCATAGCATTATACCAAGTTGTGTTTGGATGGAACTGATAGGATGATGCAGCTATCGCTCAGTGTGCCATCCCAGAACTGACAAAGTTGCTGACGGATGAAGACCAGGTGGTCGTAGGTCAGGCGGCGACCATTTGCCATCAGCTGTCAAAACGTGAGGCCAGTCGGCATGCCATTATGATGTCGCCACCGATGGTCAGTGCCCTGATTCATGCAATGAGCAACACAAATGATTTGGAGACAATGCGATGTACAGCTGGTACGCTGCACAACCTCTCTCACCACAGTCGAGGCCTGCTGGCTATATTCAAGTCCGGTGGCATTCCGGCTCTTGTCAAATTATTAAGGTGCGTAGCTGTCTTGTTTTCTACAATTGCTTGCTCTGATCATTACAGCTCACTCTGATTACATCAACATAACACTGCACTGCACTGGCTACTGTGTAACTGTATATAATGTAACGTTACATGTCCTTGCAGTCTTACATGACTTCTCGCCACAGTAAATCACATTCGTTCATCGTCATGATCATTAACAAGCTTCTTTCCTTGTTACAGACATAGGAAGGTAATAGCAACAAAAATAATTGATATGGGTTACCTTAGTTAGTTTATATGCCTCGATAAGAGGCTGAATCTGAGGCACTTGTGTGAGCCACTAATGGGAACTGAAGGCCTGCTCAAAACAGTGGGTTTTAAGAAAATGGCGGAATGTGTGTGACGAATTCTAGACTGAGGGGCGATGACACTGAAACCTCGGGAGCACTACTGCATGACTAATGACATATTGTTCATGCTCAGTTGATTTTGCAAATGTAAGACATGGAAAAATTTTGTGGATTTGTTTTCAGTTCACGAGTCGAGTCCGTGCTTTTTTATGCAATAACAACACTGCACAACCTTCTGCTGCACCAGGAAGGTGCAAAGTTGGCCGTGCGTTCGACTGACGGACTTCAGAAGATGGTGGCTCTGCTGCAGAGCGTTAATGTCAAGTTTCTTGCTATCACCACCGACTGCTTGCAGATATTGGCATACGGTCATCAGGAGAGCAAGGTATGTTTTAACTGGCATCATAAAGTTGTCTGTCTGTCTGTCTGTGACTCTGTGCATTGTGACAAAATGATACATTGGTTACATACTATGGTGAAAGTATCTGAACTGGTGAAAAGAAAGTGCCCTCTTAGGAACACAGTTGTACAACTTCCAATCCCTTACACTGACATGGAGCCTTCAAACTCTCCACCCCCAAAATTTCCACAGTAGTACGATGAAAAATGCATACACATTATGAGACATGTATTATGCTATAAATGTGATGCAAACACAGATTATGCAATGTTGTTTGTATGTCATTATATATACTTATTTTTATCCGTCAAATTGCCAATGCAGTATGATCGGCTATCTGAGCAATAGCTGCTCTTCTTGTTTCATTAATGGATAGTTTCAAATCCTGCTGTGATGTGCATGCAATGTATGGGTAGAGACTTTATCATCACAGTGGACATTGTGATAGAAGGATGTCTTGCATACTGGTTGTTGTTCTGGCCTGGGCCGCATTAAGTTGCTCAGCGTTGTTGGCAGCAAAAAAGCGCTGTTTTCACTTAGTGGCAAAAAATGACATTGCTGCTTGCAATGAACTAATCGATGTTGAATTTCAGTGACTTGCTTTAGATGTGGAAAACACACCTATTTGGGAAAACCCCCAGCACAGCGACTTGAAGTAACAGGATTTTCTGTGCTAGGCGCTAACTTTCCTTATTTCCATTAAATTGAATGGCAGCACTTCCTGCCAGAGCTGAGCATCTTAACACGCCCCTGATATTGCATGGTGTTTAATACAGTTGAGCGCTGTGTGTGAATTTCAGTTGGCCATACTGACGAGTGGAGGTCCTGGTGAGCTGGTGAGAATAATGCGAACATACACCTACGAGAAGCTTCTATGGACGACGTCACGTGTGCTGAAGGTGTTGTCAGTGTGTCCACATAACAAACCAGCCATCGTTGAAGCTGGTAAACTTTCCCCTTTCTTGAATGCTAATTTAATTTATTTGTGTACTGTGCTGTTTCTCAGAAAAAAAACATGTCACTACATCGTTGATGATAACTTGAATGAGAATTGTCCGATTACGTAATTTTTGGTACATTTATTACTCAGTAAATAAGCCATTGAATTGTGGTGGATTTGCTTTGTCCACCTCACCTGTTCAGTGCTGCTGGCTTACTTGGGAAACTGTCGAAGCCCGAAAATTAAGAATTGGGTGCTAATGCTGTTTTTATGTGCCACCAGGCTAGGATATTAAATGCAAGACTGTGACAGTGAACATTTACATGTACTTACTTACTTTTAAATTGCTTCCTGCTTAGAAAAGAAAATTGACAGTATTTGTTGCAGACAGCATTCGAGCACCATACCCCTTTGACAGATACAGATCAACATCACGTGATCACGTCTTCTTGTGAGATTTTCATCATGAAATTAAATTGCTATTTAAATGTAAACAAACTTGCCATCTGCAACAAAACTTCAGCTAACTCATCGATTCTTACCTTCATGGAGGTGAGAGGTGTCTGTTCAGTAAATAGTAGACCTGTACTACTAATGCTGATGTTGATTTGCAGGAGGGATGCAGTCACTGGCTCTGCATCTGTCACATCAGAGCCTGCGATTGGTTCAGAACTGTCTGTGGACATTGCGCAACTTGTCTGACACTGCTACGAGAGTGGTGAGTTGCTGCTGTAGCTGCTCACTAGTGATGTGTGAATAGTGTTTTTTCATTTCGAATCGAATCGAATATTGGACTATTATTTGAAATTTCGAATCGAATCGAATAATTTTTGCCATTCCCAAAAGTAGGGATGTTAAATTCGTTTTTTCTTAAATGCGAACTTCAGTTGCTAAAATTTGAATTAAACTTGAAGTTTGTTTGTGTACTAGACCCAGAGGAGCGTGAAATAAATTTTGTGCATTATTTCCTGCATCCTGCGTGTGTAATGGACCACCCAAGTTGCGCTACTGGGCCTGCCAGTCAGCGAGTCTATGGGTATGCGAGTCTATGGGTATGCGTGGCTGTAGCTGCGCTGAAGTGGTTTTTCTGACATGCGCGGCACTGACCAGACAGCGTGCGGCATGTGCGAGCCAGAGCGACAATATCACATTGGCAGGACCAGTATCACCACATACTTTAAATGCAGCATGTCTCCGTGTTAAAGTTGAATCCATAAAACTAGTGACAGCAAGGCCAGCGCTCAACTGACCATGCGCTGTGTTTGCCTCACGCCGTTATAACGCAATCAGATGCCACGGTCGAGACCTGGCGCTGGGAGCACGCACACATGCACGGGAGAGCTTGCGTGTGTGCGTGGTCAGGGGAGTGGGAGGTGTAGCAACACATGCGGCGCAGCACTGGGTTCAGCGTCAGGTGAGTGCAGCGGCTTGTGGCTGGCAAAGTACAAACAAATCGCGTGTCAATCGCCCGACTGATCCCGGTTTAATAAGTATTCGAATAGTTGCGTCAGTTTCGAATCGAATAGCAAGTAACTATTCGATTCGATTCGAAATTTCGAATATTTGCACATCACTACTGCTCACTGTTATTTACATCAACTACCACAGTCACTGTATATATCAGTAATTGCTCCAATGTAGTATTAGTTGATTAGCTTTCATGACCTGGGACGTTTGGTTGAATGTTTCATAAAACAGTTCCATCCTTACTGTCTTTCTTGCATCCTTCTGCACTGTATGTTAATTGTCAGAAAATAGTTGTCAATACCAAATAGATGAAATGGAGTCAGACGTCACATAAATGTGGTACATGGTTGGATGATTTTGATTAGAAATATTAACTGCAGTTTAAATAAGCCATGTTGTTTTCTCTGTTTGTTTATTCATTATATTTTACGTGAACTTGGTTAATCATAATTATATATAGTCCACAACATGGTGCATTTAACGTTTATGACTGTAGTTCTACTGGTTCAGCATCTTGTAAGGGTGACATTTCAGCTTTGAGATAATGTGTCAGAATGATGAACAGTGGACCTCAGCTATTGATGTCACCATCATTAACAGATGTAAGATTAATGCCAAAATATCGGTCATAATAAAAAGATGAATAAAGGCACCCATTTAAATATTAATATTTGTTGTATTGGATTTTTTGCGTCCCATAGATAGTTCCAGATTTAAATTTTGGTGAATGGTAGTATACAAATGTGTTCATGAATGCTATCGCAGTCAGGGAACTTAAACTGATAGCATCTGTGTAAGTCACTGAAAAATAACCATTTATGCCAGTTACTATAACAGTATTAATTGTAAGTTTTCATGCACACAAATCAAGAGTCTTATTTGTATTGCAGGAGGGTATGGAGGGACTGCTGATTCAGCTGGTTCAGCTATTGACCTCATCAGACATCAATATCGTGACATGTGTCGCTGGTATCTTGTCAAATCTGACGTGCAACAATCAGGTTAACAAGAGTTTCGTCTGCCAGATTGGTGGTGTTGATGCCCTCGTCAGCACACTGCTGCAGGCCGCTGACCGTGATGACATCACAGAACCAACTGTATGTCAACCACTTCTGTATTTTATAGTAATAATACAGGTATAATAATAATAATAATAATAATAATAATTAATTTGCATTGAGGGCAAAATTTACCGTCATAGCTTTATGTG
>Ga0209681_1000385_pt1 | contig 11303 bp, 3 predicted proteins | sample WorMetLIZISLAND2_3_FD_187416 | JGI IMG/M metagenome (GOLD analysis project Ga0209681, IMG submission 187416) | Marine gutless worms symbiont microbial communities from Max Planck institute for Marine Microbiology, Germany - Olavius clavatus LIZARD... ... | reverse complement strand
CAATAGAAAAGTGAGGCTTATACTAATAATTTGCGGTACCGAAATTTAGAGAAGCGCTGTTCATCACACATGGTATGGATGATATCTTCCACAATTCTGTTATGCTATAGCCACCCACATCAGTCATAACTGGCCGCGCATGCAGGCTATTCCATTCCTGTTTTTTGCCGCTTAATCTTTGAGGTCGGAAAACAAAAGCACACACGAACTCCAGAATTCCAAGCCACTTGACTTGAGTATAGGGGTCTACGAATGTGTGGCAGCTGGCAATGGCTTAGCAGTGAATCGGACCGTCGGACGGCGTTGATGAGAAAATGGCGGCGGCTTGTCCTGTAGTTTTCAGCCTTCGATCTCTTTTTGATCCCTCATATTCCGTGCTCCATTTTCAGTCGGCCCAAAATTGGCTGCCGCCGAAGAGTCTTCATTGCCAGTATTGACGTATTAATCGCATGCAAAGTTCTACATCGCCATTCGGTCGGAGTTGGATTAAATCCGTGGCGCTGTAAATTACACTTCGTCACAGGGCACATCAGTAGCTTCATCGGTGGCACGGTAAGCTTTCGTGCTTTATGTGAAAATTAACCCAACACCACATCGCTCTGACAAACCGAGAAAAGCATTTCGCATAATTGTGATTTATTCGCAGTGCGACGTGCAGAAGTCGGCTGGCACGCGTCACCGCGGTGGATTAGGCGGCGGCGGCAGCGACAACGGAAAGAGTTGACGACGGTCACCAGCCGGTCGACGACATTAGTCTGTTGGCGAGACGCGTTTAGACGGTCAAACTGCTCCAGTGCTCCACGATCAACACAATCGATTCCATTTATCATAATTCGCACGTCGGCTACATCGACATCCAGGATTACAACGTTTCTCCGCCAGCAGTACAGGCCGCCTTTGTTAGCGCACAAGATCCACAATTTCCCGTCTTCTTCCAGTCTTGCCATCCATCACTCCTTCACTTCACTCTTTCATTCCAGGCTTAAAACGTACATTTTCAACAAATCCTTCCAATCACGGACTGCGTGCAATCTCTTTTTCTCTCCCTTTATGCAATACTGTTGGCATTACGTCGTTTTATGGATTACTGGACTGTTACTGTCATTTTAGGTTTTTGGTCTTTTTACTTCTCTAACCCTCCACAAGAAGGCGGCCTACAAATGTCGCATGAAGAAAATTTCATGATTACCAGAAAGCTACAGTTTAGCTAGCTAACGTTGCATTGCTTTATAGCCATAGCATTTCCGTCCGTCCGTCTGTCCGTTTGTCACACGCTGATGTCTTAATTCATCATCCTAGTTTTTGACGAGGTAAGATTCGCGTGGAAATTCAGACAGAATCACTCCCAATAGAGGGCATCAAATCGGATGGGACAGGGACAAGTGCAGATTTTTGACCTTTGAGTACACCACAAACGGTGCCTGCAGACTGGTCCACTGACACCATTATAAAATTGCATACGGTACAGGATTTCCATTAGTGCTATAAGTGATGACCCTGAAAGGTAATTAGCCTACTCGTCAAAATGTTCACATAGGAACTTAGGAAGGCGACAAAGTAGAAACCATTTGGTGACCTTGAACAACTACTGCCCACTGGTGCAGCGCTCTTTCTCTGCAGTAGCTGAACTTCTTTGGATTTTGTTTTCAACGTGTTTAAACTTATCAAAAATGCCATGTTTAAAAATCAGATCATCTTACATTCTTAGGAAGAGAACAGCCCTTGGCACTAATAAACATTGAATGAGACATTCTTTGAGAAACAGATCAGACTCTGCAAGGGCGTCTCAAAAACTAACAGGGCAGGAAAATGGCTTCGAAAAAACCTAGGGTTTTTTTAGCGCGCGACAGCATATATGCTATAGCGCGCTATATGCTATCGCCCGTCCGTCCGTCTGTCTGTCCGTCTGTCACACGGGTGGATCAGTCAAAGACGGTTGAAGTTAGGATCAAGCAACCTTCACCACAAGTAGCCCCATGACTCTAGTTTCCTGATGCTTAACATCACCGTGAAATTCCAAAGGGAAGATGGGGAGCGGGGGTGCCGAATAAAAGAGGGGTATGAAAAATATGCAATTTTCAGCCAATAAGTCGCCGTATCTCAGAAACGGTGCAAGATAGTACCAAAGTTACTATTAGTGACTAATAGGAACTCGTATATGCGCTTTCGAATGGTACCAAAATCATCGACCTTGGATGACCATGAACTGCTGTAAGTTCAAATTTTCGCGGAATTTTGCGCTAGTTGGCATGTTTGGGAGGCAACAACGGCTAAACGAATAAAGATAGACCCACACTGTCAGCGAGGGAATTGTTGCGCACTAAAAGTACTTTTCAACGATGTATAGATTATGTTGATATTGCGGGGCGATCCTAAGTGGGGGCCGATTTAGTGCGTTGCGTCCTATGTGCCAAGGCTGTCGCGCGCTCACCTTTGCGTTAGCTAGGCTTTCTTGTATAAATAATGTTGTTTATGGTGCAGTAGGTCATTGTTGATTTTACTGCTGGCTGGGTCTCGAAGATGACCAAGCATCGGACTGCAATAAAAAGTCGTTAAATGTCTTAATATCCGACAGGGTTAAAGTAAGGTTAAGACAAGGCAAAGCATGATAACACAATGCGTGTGGTCCATCATATATCGGCAGCAGAGATGCACTAATGCACCTGCATTAGTGCATGCAGTTTTTTTACAGACTCCCAAAACTGTTGATAGACGCACCATCAGTGGATGTACCACAGTGGGTACAGGTTTCTGACATTGTGCAGATAATGGCTGAAAATCCTTCCAGACCGGCAACTCGCCGTAGAGACGAGATAAGCAGACGGAGACGGAGATTAGCCAACGTATCGTAATGACGACGTCTGCACTGCAACTATCGAGCGAAATGAACGTAGCTAAAGTGTTCTGCAGTAAATTAGCGGCAGTTGACGTTGAGGTGCGGTTGTAGTCCCGATGGGCGTTGTGGTCATGTGAGCGACCTGTTGCCGCTGTCAATGCCAAAGAACGAACGCATGCTACAGCGACTGCTGATAACCTAATCTCAAGTGTGACACGCGAAGCTGACACAGGCAAGTACAGAAAGAACATTCTGACTCACGTTTCTCAAATCGTTACACTGTGGGGCTGTAGCAACTCTCGTGGATGTGATGTTTTAGGAACTTGACTTAATGTCGTCGACGTTGTTGCGTAGAACGATCTTCTGTCTTAAATCAAAGATAAGAACGTCACTGAGCTACAGTTTAAATCTGCTCTTAAAACATAGCTTTTATGGAATGTATAAGAAAAACAAGCTACTCTATACATCCTTGCTGTTAACTGTCAAAAGTCGTCTAATTATCTGTTTAGCGAGATCACTACACTAACTCGACACACCACCCAGCACCTCTGAACTCATGCCCTGAAAGCACTTTACAAAAATGTTTTTGTTAGATTTTATGACTCTTTTATGCGCCTCTCATTCGCTAGCGACAAATGGTGCCATATAAATGTTTTAATTGGTTGACTGATTGATTATACAACTTTTATTGATTACTGTTACAAGATGAAAACGCAGCGGTGTAAAGGAGTCACGTGATTTTGATTGACATGCAAGCGGGGCGCCGTTTTCCTTATTATCATCGGTGAAATAGCACCTGCTCGCCCACTCTACAGTCTGCATAAACTGGGTTAGACAAGCTGTAACTGTCTCTGCCTGCCAGACTTGAATGGGCCCCATAGCGTTCCATTCCAGGCAACAAAGCTAACCTCCCACTACATCACAGTATACCCGTGTCCACAATTCCAGATTCCCTGGGCTCCGTGGTTTCAGGTCGAGTGTGTCATGTACATCTAGAGAGACGTACATGAGTGTGTCTACCCGATGTATGGTTGGACCGATCGAGCATCTGGGCAACGTCCGTCGAACACTCATCCAGTTCGAAACCCATTAAGGCTTTTAAACATACAGACGTTTTGCTTGCTTGCCGACTGTAAGTTTTGACACTGAATAATTCTGGCTAGTTGTTCTAAATTGGCGGCCGGTCCCGGTTATCCATCATGCTGCAATCCAGGAAAACGCACTCATTCAGCATTACTGCGGGAATGTGTTCACTGTGGCGCTTTTATCAAGCTGCATGCTAAAATTGCTAAATGTTTCAGGTAGCCACTGTCACTCATGCATGGTTCACAGAGCAAACTAGGTCGTGCCACGAAGTACTTTCAGTCGCTATTTTAGCTCTTGTTGGTTTAATAAGTGCATTGTTGTTCGTTGCCAAATGGACGGGAGTCCGGGACAGGTTTATGATCTCGGAACAACATTTTTGAATTTTAATAGGCTCTCAATTCACCAATTTGAGCTAGAAAGGCAGCCGTTGCACGATCTCTGTGGACTTTGTTGGTAGCCTAGAATTGAATCTCACTCAATACTGAATTACTGATGTTGCGAAGACGTTCGCTACAACTAAACACCGAGCTGGTCCAAACTCAAAGCGACGTCATGCAGACTGAATGAGAAGCTCCGACTCGCAGAGCTTCGTGAAAGCCTGCCTCGATCCGAAAATCGCCGATCCGGTGACCCAGAGAGCGCGCAGCGGGGCGTTGCCATTAATCTGGCGCTTCGCTCCTGGTGTGTGGAACTAACATCAAAGCAGTCATCTCGAGAAATTAATGTAATATTATCGTCGGCCACACAAAGCTCCGTGCTACGTTGGTGGTCCAGTCTCGTTCTCAATAAGGACTCAATTGTATGCTTTTTATCAAAACTGCAGCCGTGCCATCTGTTAAACAAAGGTTTAATACGTTACCAGTCATCTCCCACGTCAAAATGCTTAGCTGGGGCACGTCTCGAATCTCGATTAGCTCTAATATAGCGGGAAAATACGTTTAACAGTTATCTGCAGTCAAACTGAATGCAAAATTTATATTATACGGCTATACACGAATATCAGATGGAGACGAAATATGGGCCAACTGAGTGGAAGAGTGTGCCACCTGCTCTGTGTGATAACAGCTTCCTCCGCTGATAACATTTCAAGCGGAAATTGAAGACATCTCTTCAGTGGACGTCAGTGACGAACGACATTCGGCCTAGAGATCTGCATGCGTGGACTGGATGAATGATTTCCCGCGGAAATCCGGGAATGGGGATTAGCCTATGGGTAGACCCCGCAATTGTCCCGGCATACCGTAGGGATGGAATTTGTTGCCGCCGGAAATCCGCGAGGTGTGTTTGGAAAATGTGCAACTAAAAACAAACAAGTAGCAACATCAAGCTTAGCGTTTAAAAGTATTGAGAGTTTTGAAATGTGTGTTATCATCATCGTTTATTACGCCAGAAGGCAGCATCACACAATAAAAATATACAGTAAAAGACTAAAAGTCTAAAACTAATTTAAAAAGCGCAGTATGCTCAAAAGCATACTCAAGCAGAAAATATCACATCAACACAGACTGCACTGACATTGCAAATACATTCCATACAGTCGGTTTAACTGTATATATTAATCGCAGTTAAGTTTAGTTAGGTTTGTTTTTCTCTCTTTTTCTTTCTCTGCTACCGTTTTGTATTGTAAATCAAGATAAAGATAAAAGAACTAAAAAGGAAACCGATAAAAAGTTGTCTAATGTTTCATAATTTATAGTCCATAATCTACTGCAGACCGGAGACATTAGCAGCCAACAGTGGGAAAGGTTTGTAAAAAGGTACGGTACGTTTAATTTAAGTCTGGGATGAATATTGAAGTGGACCGCTAAGAGTGATAGCGCTAATTGAAATTCTCCATGCAGTCGACGATAAGATAGTTGCGTGTTGAGTGTTTGCAGGGCATGCACTTGATAGAGATTGCCAGGCGTCAACCGTGTTTATAGGCATGCGGTGACTAAACGTATACGGCGACCACGATAATGCGCTATCGCCTTCAACAGAAGCCGCGTGTCTCCGAGACAAGAACTAGGCGGTCACGAGTACCAGCGCCTTGATATACGAGCGAGCGGAGCGACCTACTGCATGGTCGATGTACGGTCGGTTTAACGAGCCCGTTCATCACAAGGTAGGACTACAACCGGCCAAGGTGCACGCTGCCATTACTGCGTGAGTCACACTCAGTGAATGATCATCCAGGGATTATGTACGGGGACAAGCAATTCATGCATTGCTCTTACTATCTCCGGAACGTAAATGGGGTGCAAACCGGAGGCAATGCCTAAACTGAGGAGGCTGGGGCCTCTGAACCCCTTTAGCATAGTCAAAATGCTCTAATCACCAGTGTTATTTCATTATGATTTTTAGTTATAGCTATCGTTTCAGTTATTTTGTCTGTTGACATTTAGGCCCGGTTGCACCAAAAAAAACTTATTTAGTTAAGTAGCACCTGACTTTGAGCGTCGCTTAATTGTTACCTAAATAAAAAAGTTTTGTTGTGTTGGTAAGTTGACTGTGGAATTTGTGGTTTGTGGTTTAGTATTAAGTTTTTTCTGTATGACCTATCAACTAACAAATCTCGAATCTCGATGCATGCAGCCATAATCTACGACTGTGATTAAAGGAAAAATGCCAACAATAATCTTCATTATTTCTTAATTAATTTTCTGAATAGCATAGCAAGTACAAAGGTCTGCAGTAAGTGAATTTGCCACATATGTTTGTATTTTTTCAGTTACAGATTTTTGTATTATATACATCTTTATTCATCTGAAATGCTGATAGCATCGATACAATTTATTACCGTATACTATCTGTCAGTTTTATGAGCCCTAAAGGCATCAACAGTTACAGAAAACTTAAACAACACTGCGTGTCATTCCATAGTCCAAGCAACGTCACACTGACTGGGGAGCTATCCTGACGACGTAAACGATCGTTGTGATTTAGAGCTGACAAATTGCAGACCTAGCACGGCGCCGCCGGGCGCTGACGCACAGATCAAAGGGTGAAATTGACGCCCACGGCCTGCCGGAGACAGAAGCGGCTACTGCAGCATCAGCAGCCGACCGGAACACAAGCCAAAGCCACGACGAAGATGATGATGATGATAATGACTCTCACACGTTTCACCGGCAGCTTTACATCTCCTGATCCTAATCATCATCGTAAATTCGTATTCATCATCATCATCATCATCATCATCAGCGCATCATTAATAGCATGCATCTTTCCGTAGCGCCTGCTGTCTGCTTGAGTTAACGTATATATACATCAGGTTTAACGACCTTGCCCGCGACGCCAAGCATTACGGAGCCCGTAGCCTTCAAAAATTTTCAGGGGCAAAGAATGTGGGTGCAACAGGGCTGTTATGTGGAAGGATTTGGGTTTTACCCCTTGTAAATTGCTGACCGGCTGCCCCTCACAAAAGTCCAGAGAACAACTGATGGGTCGATTATATTTTACGGATGCATGCATACTGTCGTGTTTTATGACTGTAATTTCGTCGGAGAACTGGGATGCCTTGACTACTAACGGTCATTGGCCATTGATCACGCTAGCAAATATGACAAAGACAGGACGTATATCAAGCGTAAACGTTGATTTCACTTTGGAAACAGTCGTCAGCGGCATCTCAGCTTTCGCACGAAAAACTAAGCTGCTACAGTCACAAAATGTGACAGTATGCATTCATCAGATTAATCGATCCGCATGAAGTGTTTTCTGGACTTATCTATAGGGAAGGGGTCAGCCAGTTGCTACATGGTTAACCTCCCCCCTACCCTCTCCCTATAGATACTGCATGCCCCGGAGCCAAGTTGTCAAACGCTGCAGCCCTCATTGTTAGTAGCTGGACAGAGTGATAGCCGTCTTCGTATCCGTATCAGAACAGTGTCAGGTGATAGCCAAATATACTGAGGCTGACTGACACCGCTTGCCTGGTATATCGCGGTGTCTATATGTTTGAACAAAACAAGCAGTGTTTGGAGAATGTAACGGATAATTGATCGGGACCTACCGCAGTGATGTACGGTTACACGTGGTCGTATTTTTTAAACTTTAAAGTCGGCACAATCATAGGACCTGCATGAGCATCCGTTAACGTAACTAGGCATGTCGTCGTGACGCCTGGTGGGAAATAGTAACAGGATACACGATACTACAAGAGAAATCTAGTGTCAGCTCAAAAACTGGCTCTTGTAGCCCCCGTCGAAAAACAAACAGAAAATTATTGCGTTTAAAAGCAAAATATTAAATAAAAAGTAAGCTGACATGCATGACAGAACCGAAATAGGTCAATCCTTCAAGATGATATTTAGATTGGCTGCTTGGGGTATTACTGTTCGAGTTCGACGCCAAATGAATTGGGGTACGGGTTTATGATCCCGGACAATTTTAAATTTTAACGTACGATTTGGTCACTTTGGTGTATTCTGTGGTGCTTTTTGGCGACGAACAATAATACATCAATTCACCTACTGGAGCTAATATGGTGACCGTGCATGGCGACTGTTGCAGGACCAGGACCTCGGGTCACATTGGTTGACTTCAGACGCCCGTGGTTGATAAATCGCTTACACGAAGTATAGCCGAGCATTGTCAGCTACAGCTGTATGCGCGGCGACACTTTGTCCGTCGAAGAAATCATTCGACTTCAAACGTGCACTGATTACGTCGCGCGGCACGATAAGCACTCATCTCCCTGCATGCGCCGCTCGTCCTGGCGAATCAGTCAGATTCGACATTCTACGGATTGCGGGCGCTTTCACAGTCTGTTTATGTACTGAAACGTGTACAGGAAGAATGTATCTCCAGACTGTAAATAATAAATAATAAAAAATACGATATTTATGTCACTCGCTCGTGTCGTATATGAAATTTGATTTGAGTATATACTGCGCTTTTAGCCGATGATCGTACTGCATGCAGCAAAAGTATATGACCGAGTGAATAGGAAGTGCCCCCTCGTAGGAACACGACAGCACAAGTGCACAACTTTCAACTCCCAACACCGACACCTGAACCCTCAAACTCTCCACCGCCAAAATTTCCAACGCAGTACGACCGGCTATCTCAGCAACAGTTGGGCTTCTTCTTGTACGTTTCTAATGTCTGTTATTTGTCTACCGTCGCAACGCTGAACAAAAGATGTAGACCTAGACTGGAGAATCGGCGCTGTTGATGAGATCAAGACATTTTGTCAAAGCATATTTCCTTGTGCTGCGCACTTGCACAATAAATAAGTAAACGGAGGCCCTGAAGGAGACGACTGTCTGCGTGGTTTAGTTAACAAACAGGCTTTGAAATGGCTTTCATAGAATGTAGAAGATACACGCATTGTATTACCTTTACCTGAAGATGCTGATTGCACACCATCAGATCTGCGTGTAGCATGTTATATTGCTGCAAATTAGATCTGACTGCTGCTGCTGCTGAATCCATAGCCGAGCATCCTGAACCGTTGCCTTGGCAACCGCATCACACCCTGGTGACGTCAATTATATGCCGCAAGTGTAGATGACGGCTCAGAATTAAAGCACTCTTTAATACATTTTTGCGTAATTTTAACATTTTTGGTTACATAGGTCTATAGAGAATATCGGGCATTATCATTACTCTATCTTGCATTACCTGCTCGCTGAATAACATTACATTTGTGAACTTTGACAGTACTCATTTACACCTTGTGCCAGTTATCATTCTGCAGTATATGCAAATAAGTTAGGCCATATTTAAACTTTGTTATACAAGTTGCTAATTGAAAACCTTTATTCAAACAAAATGGTAGAAACAAATAATGAACATCCATATAACCAAGTGTATCAAAACGCGCCAAAATGTATTATTATTATTATTATTATTAATTTCAGTTATTCATAAGTTAGTCATCAGTGGAGAATACGCTCGTCGTCGTAACATCATTACAAATCTCAGCATTTTACGTTTGCTCACTGACAGCTGAAATTATCCACTATTACACCACGAATACATCACAAATGTAACTTCCACTTTACGGATGACAGCTGATGATGATGCTGGTGATGCAGTGTATATTCGCAGTGCGCACTGGCTGGCTGTGCACCTGGCGACCTGCAATTTGTAATAATCTTGGAGCCAGCCAGCCGGAGACAACGCCGACGACGACGAAGACGACGACGTAAGGCCAGCCATGCGGTTATTAGCGGCAGGGGTTAGCTGTCGACGCCGCGACTCGGCAGCAATCGATACGGCTGCGGCGACTGCAAGTAAGCTTGCGATACTACGGGGACTATTTCTGATACCTGGCGGCTGACAATGTAGGGACAAGTGTGGTATGTTGAGGTGGAGTGCGGAGTGAAGTAGCTAGAAGCACGTGGCTGTATGTATTGCATGTGATTACAGCTTCACAGGCAGTGATTTAAGTGAAATTGGACGCAAGGGGAGGGCACACAGTTCCATCACCTCCCCTTTTGGAAAACCCCTTCTTCCACACTGACATGCTAGGTCGAGCGAACTACGGTCTGAATGTTTGAGGTGAAAAGACATAGGCACAGTATTCAGAAGAAGATTTTGCCGTATTTTCGCGTGGGAGCTCATCTCCTTTAGGCACTTTGAGCCTGCGATGGTTAAACCCAATTAAGCTAGCATATATAGTTACAGCCTATGTCGGCTGGATGGCTGGCTCTCTTAACAGCCAGCGCCTTTAGCCAACTCAGTGTGCCAACAGTCCTGGTAACTAACAGGGCTTATGCACAACTCGCCTTTCTTCCCTATAGCGGTAGCCGTAACCATCGCTAGTACTCATTTCGCCTACCCACGGAGGATGAGCAGGCTGAGTTGGCCTGGGTGGCTTGGTTAAATACCAAAACAGTATATTAGAGAACGGTCACCCATCTCAGTACTAACCCGACTCGACGTAGAGTAACTTCATTGATGCGCCCAACGACGTTATCAATAAGCCAAGCCGCCACCCCGTGTTTGAGCCTAGAAAAATTCAGGGGATCTGTAGAGGTTTTCATGGGATCAGGTCAGATGTTGATGTCCCCTCACCTCAAATTTCACACTTTAAACTGCATGATTGCGGGTGTTTTTCTCACGGCTGGTACTCACAGTCCACGAGAGATGCTAGTCCCCAGAAAGTCACGCAATCAGCAAACCGCCACGACGGTTTCCTTAATTCCACGACCAGGAAATGCCTCGCCGCTAGCCAGAAGCGTGTTAGCCTCAGTCTTAAGACCATGCTATTGCTAGTTCACGCAGCATCGTCTCATCCTCGTTTTCAGTCGATTCAAATGCGAACAAGCACGTGTGTTCAAAGTTCACGCGTGGCTGTGTTAACGAGGCATAAAACATCAAAGATACCGATGTTGCAGCTTTGGCCGACGACGGCAATGACTATTGCAAGACTGATCTTCAGTACCGATGC
>Ga0209681_1000384_pt1 | contig 11310 bp, 5 predicted proteins | sample WorMetLIZISLAND2_3_FD_187416 | JGI IMG/M metagenome (GOLD analysis project Ga0209681, IMG submission 187416) | Marine gutless worms symbiont microbial communities from Max Planck institute for Marine Microbiology, Germany - Olavius clavatus LIZARD... ... | reverse complement strand
CTCTCCCCACACCCCACCCTCTTGGGGCCTCACAGTTGTATTGGGGGGGCCTCCAACTATCTAGCGCCGGCACTGGATGCGTCCTATATATGGGTGCATGCCCTGAAAATTTTGGAGAGTCCCTGAAATGAAATCCGTTCTCACCCCGCAACGGCACCAACGGTACAACGGAACGGAGAAACGGCAAGCGCCGCGGCGGGTACGGGTAATTACGATTATAGTATTACGATTCACCAGGGGGCGACACTTTCGTATGATATGTATGCTTATATAGTTACATGCATACTGCGCATATGCGGCTTTTTTTTGTATATATGAGTATTACAGTTGCTTTAGAAAAAAAACTGTTGCTCTAGTTATTTGTTTTCTTTGTGTAAATAATCGTATTGTACCACGAAAAATACACACCAGATATAATGCAAATCGAAAGCTATGGGTAGCCGACGTTCGACTGATTGTACAAAAGGGCCTTTACCGTGAGTGGTACGCAGTTCTTGACGGAACTGTGCGGAATCGCAAGCAAGAGATTTCGGAGGCAAAATTTTTATGAAAAGTGGCAGTTGGAGTCTTCGTGACCCGGCGCCCAATATTAATCAAACATCAAAAATATGAAAAACTATCATGGGGCACAAGGGCCACATCTCCCAGAACTTCAACTCACTCCACTCTTCTTTTAATCCAGAATATAGTGGAGTGGCAATTTACATTCCACTCTTGTTTCACTCTCACTCCACTTTCACTCCACTCTATTCTGGAGTAAAATCTAGAAGAGTGGAGTGAGTTCTGGGAGAAAAAAGAGTGGAGTGAAAGTGGAGTGAGAGTGAAACAAGAGTGGAGTGTAACTTAGAAAAAGTGGAGTGGGAGGGAATTAAGAGTGGAGTGTAAATTGCCACTCCACTCTATTCTGGAGTAAAATCTAGAAGACTGGAGTGAGTTCTGGGAGATGTGGCCCTTGTGCCCCATGATAAAAAAACTACTGCAACTGCCCATTCCCAAAAAATTGTTCGGGACAGGGGATACTATGTACTTGGTCGCGCAAATGGTGTGATTTTAAAAGTTATGACGTCACTACTGACGTCATCAGGTCGCGTGACGTCATCGGTAGTGGCGTCGCCAAGAGTCAGAGGTTGTGGGGCAAAGCTGAGGGGCGTCTGCCCCAGAAGCTGAAAAACGACAAATTCTGTGCTTAGGATCACGCTCGTGAATGCAGATCGCCCCTTTTATTCCTCATATAATTATCATCACGTTTGCAAATTATTGGATTTTCGAGAAGTAGCCACACAAGTGACTTTCAATCTTTAGCGTACTTGTCTTTCACCCCCTCCCCCTACTAAGTGTTCACACTTCTCATCCGATTTGCACGAACCTCAGAATCGAGTCCAGGGCCGGTTGGGGGCAGCTCCCCCCCTTTGCCCCCCTGGCGACGCTATATTCGACTCCCCTTTGGCAGTTTCCTATAGGCTCGCAATAGGAAACGACCCGATATCCGTTAGTTTCCGAGATAATTTAGCCCTACTGCAAGATTGTGACAACGTTTATTCTTCACAAAACATTCAGACTCTGTGCAAACACTTGAAACACATTCAAGCCGGTAGATGAAAATGTTCGCAACTAAACGCAAGATAACAGAGTAAAATATTGCCAGAACACAGCATAATAGAAAACACCTAAGAACAGTAGAACACAGCAAAGATATGACAGAGCCAGTTACAGTCAGTTCTAGGACCAAAAAAACATTTCGAACTTAAACTTCAACAAAGTGGAAATGTTCACGAAAACAATATTCGTTAATTAGAAAGATGAGCAAGCATCTCCTACCACAAAAATGTTCTGTAAATGTATCCTACAGGAAAAGACACAAACACTCCAAGTCAACTCAGCCTTCTATCCTTCAGGGTACGTAGGTAAATCGGGTACCGGATAGTGTGGCTGGGGTAAAGGTGAGATGTGTTCACTTGTGTCGGACGGCAGGTATCACCACATGGGCTGGCAAGTGATACCCAATAGCTGTGAGATGTTCCATGGCGTCAGAGTGTGGCCCAATGTATCCACTTCGATGCAGGATGAATCAAGGTCAAGGTCAAGGTCAAGTACAAGTGCATCTGTCTGCATGAAGAAATTGCACTTCAAAATGCACTCAGTCCAGCCAAGTTTTCTGAAATTGAGGGTGAAAATTCCATTCCTGCCAATGTTTTTTTTCTAAGAAAACTTTCCGACAAGATAATTTTGCGACAAACTAAAATTTAGGGGGCCCCTAGCTGTTTCCCTTGCCACAACGCCACTGACATTACTGTTATGCGTGAGATGGTACAATACTGGACATTAGTAAACTGCCCCTAACTTTTTCCCAGTGAAATCTACTGCACAGCTATTATTGCAACTGTTTATTCCAACACACACATAAATATCGTCACTTGAGCCTACAGTACACCCTACAAATGCACTAAACAACGATTTGTGCAACTTGTCTCTACGATAACAATGTGGCTGATACACGATCGCCGCAAACATTAACTTATTCCTGCACTGGTCTTTGCTGTACTGTGTCTAAAACCAACTGTAACAGTGACACAAATGACTGTGACTCACAGCATCACTGCTGTCAAGAAATGTGAACACATCAGCCTACTGCAACAATCCACAACTCTGCCCATAGTTCAACTTACAGAATTTGTCAGACTTCACACATAGGGAGTCTGGGGTCCAGTGGTGAAGCCCCCGTATGGAGTCTGGGGAAGTCCCCCATAAGCTGGTGGCCTTTTACATAATAAAAATCGCATTTGTAATGTAAAAATGTACCCAAATGTTAATTTTTACTTAAAATTTGTCATAAGACGTACGTAATACATGCTAAGATAGCTCTGCTCACTCAATCTACTGAGCCATCTCCATACGTGAAACAGTCACTCTAAAGAGAGGTGAGTCAGTATTTGGACTGCACGCGTTTTTTAATTTCTGGACTTCAATATTTTCCGTTTCGAATCCACATTTTGGTTGGACTCCACGCTTAAATTCTGCCAATCAGTGACATCAAGTTCTCCACAATGCACGTAAAAAGCAGCAAAATGCTAAGGAGCAAAGCAATGCCTCAGATCTGTGAGATCCTGCGGTAGTAAAGACTGGTATAAATAGAAGGTTCGGGTCCGCCATAGCTAGGGCCGCCATAGCTAATGTGATACATTTTTGTGCTAAGTAGTCTTAATTACAGATCAGCGACCTCTGTCCCTAACTCTAACCCTATCCCGGTCCCTAACCCTATCCGTAACCCTTAGCTATGGCGGCCCTTAGCTATGGGGGCCCCTAGCTATGGCGGACCATCCCCTAAATAGAATGTCACACACACAAACATACTACAGTCAATCGTTTTGTTTAACCGGCCTACTTTTCAAGAATTAATCCAGGTTATGCTAGGTCTCCCAGGCAGAACCGTTGGGGTCTTGCAGCAGGATTCCGCAGTGTTTTATTTTAACAGTTTATTAACAAATAAGTTCACTATTAAGAACGTTGCAATTAATCAACATAAATTAACGTAACTTTCAGGTGATAACAGCACCTGGACTTTGTCGTTAGAAACGCATGCTCAAGCAGTACAGTCTCACTCTCAGTGATGACGTCATGCTGATGGGATCGTTGATTGGTAAGTATCCAACGGCACTTTCAACACAGATAAATCACATCATGCCTATAGTACATAAAGTGAAGATAAGTAGAGTTATAACTAATAAACAATACAATAACATAAATAGACAAAACATTACTGACAAAATGCATTATGTCAAAATTGTCTCTGTCCTTCACATGCTGTAGGTCTCTTTGGAGGGGTCTTAAGAGCAACTGCAATAGCAGGGCTCCCAGGAGCAAGAAGCGCAATTGCAGGACCCAATTTTTTTTAGAAAATTTCAGGACAATTTTAGGACATTTTTGTCGGTTTCACGAGGCTCAAGACACAGAAAATGCACGTTTTTCTGTCCTCATAAATCTTATTATTATAAGAACTAAAGCAAACCGACACTTTTATAAGCATACATAAGCAGGTTCAGTTTACGTTTGTCAATTCAAAACCATCTCGGGGGTGGCCTGGGGGAGCGCTGTAAGCTTCCCCAGCCGAAATCAAATTTGGTGAATTTTAGCCTTAAAAGATGCCACCTGGTGGCAACAAACTTGAAGATTAAGGTCCATATCAGGACATTCTGACCAAATGAGTAAAATTTCAGGACAATTGCTGATTTCAGGACAATTTCAGGACATCTGTGACATTTCAGGAATTTTAGGACAACTGGGAGCCCTGCAATAGCCATGGTGAACACAAAAAGACAACTAAAGATAACAAAACAAAAAAAAATACTTCTTATGACTACTGGCACAGTTTTCCACCGTAAATTTTGGCAAATTTCAAGGGCCAGTTCGCAAAGTTGTTATGTTTTGAAGAAGTCACCCAAATTCTCTGATCATTTGTACGAGTAAACTTAGCTTTTTGCACTCTGCTGTTCAGTTACTGAAGGCAGGCTATGCACTAAGGAACTGTTATCTAAACTAGAAACAAAAAGTATCATTTTTTCACAAAAAAATGTGACAAAACTAATTAGGTGAAAGACCGAAAACCTTAGAAAGTGGAATTAAAACGTCATTCTGTATTAAAATGAACAAGCAGAACAACTGTACAACCAAAGACGTCTGACTGATTATAAAAAGAACACAAGGCTCAATAAGTGTTAGTTGACTCTAGCGAAGCAGTCACTACTGTCCCACACTTTGAAAAAGAGCACTCAACATACACAGTGGCTATTGCACTGCATTCGCTTGTGGTGCCAGTTTTGGTATTTGCCTTGCACTATGTGCCACAAGGTGACGGCATTATCAGGATGCATCTGCATGCACCATAGTCAAGATAAATCTCCATTCATAAGATGCATTTATGCCATTCAAAACTGACTGAAACAAACCACAGAAAATACACCAAAAATCTGCAAGTGTTGGATAAGACAGAGAGCTGGCAAAGATAAAACAGTTGTGAATATGATGCACATTAATCACCGGTCAAATTCTGCAAAAATCCCACACAAACATAATGAAAATTCTGCGACCTACAGAAAACTGTAGGTCTTACTTACGACAGCCATATAACAACTATTCTAACACAAAACCACAGCCCACAGAGTTCACAAGGAAACGAAATAAAAGCGCACTGGTAACAAAGAAATTTACACACAATTATCGGATTTCAGCACACTGCACTATCTACTAGAACAAAACACAAGCAATAAGAACTAAACGTAACAATAGAGTCGGGCATAGCTAACGGTTGACAGCATGCTGACTACAGACTCCAGTGACAACAATATTCACTTGCATTCTTGGCATTCTACCAAAAACAAACAATTAAACCAAATTTCTTTCCCAAATGAACTGCTAAATTTTCTATGCCAGTCAACATTATCAGCAAAATACGGTGCCGATATGAAACAATACAACCAAAGTTAAATAATGTTTCACAAATTAGTTTACTCAGCGGCATACCTGCAGTACGTAGTAAGAATGACCAAATTTAACCAAAATTAGTATGGATAGCAGCCTTTTATACAGGGTCGAAAAAACCCGTGTTTTTCCAAAAAAAGCCCGCCCCAGTGGGTTTTATTGAGTTTAATTGGGCTTTGGGTTTTATTGGGTTTTTTTGCGTTTCTTCGAGTACGATTACTGAGCCGTATACTACTGAGGTAGTAGACAGTGGTATAAAAGTATTAAAGGGAATAAGAAAGGAACAAAAGGTAAATTATGGTAGTTAGTTCAGTATGGCATTGTATTCAGCTGTTTGGTAGGTTTTCATTTGTTTTTTTGGCATAGCTAAAACCCACAGCCAAAAATCACACTGGGTTTAAAACCCGGTGGGTTTTTAGGCAAGTGGATACGACCCAAAAAAACCCACTGGGAGTGGGAGTGCTTTTATACAGACTACTGGTAGTTCTGAAAGTTGACTAAGGAAATCAATACGGCAGCAAAAATCAAAACAGTGATCCCAATATTGGCCACTTCACTGAGGCCAGAACGGAAATCATTTAAAAATTATTAAGCACTCAATAAATCAATAACCGCAATGTTACCCAGACAAAAGCAACGACAGCATCAAACAATACAGACACGAACTGCGTTTGTGATCACGTTCGAAACTGTATAAAACGCTACACTGTTATACACGGGGTCGGCCCATTACAGCCTGGGGCTTCTATACCCACTGTGTAATGGAACAGGGTTAGCTGTAGTTGTATTCATGTGGCACAATTTCGATAATGTTGGTTATTTGGTTCAGAATGGCCTATATGGGCGGAGTCGAGGGGTCACATTTGACAGCGGCAGCTGTGCGTGGCCAGACGCTGGTTTGAGATGCAGGAGTGATGGCAGTGAAACAATAGGTGCTCATATCTTCCAAGACATTTGTGACATATGTACAGACTTACTTGGTTTCTTTCCATAATGACATATTATTAAACCAATCACTGGTCTCCGGGTGCAGGACGGCACAACACAGTTGTGCCTCTCATCTGTAATCTCTTGCTGTAAAGGTCTGACCTCATAAGAGCGGGCCTAATCTGCAGTAAATCCAGCAAACTAAGCCAGAAAAACAAACACCGAAAACAGTAATGCAACGATGCCGCAATATTACAGCTGGCGTATTTTTAACAGAAGTCAAACAGTCTGAGTTTAGTCTAGACCAAATGAGCGAGAAAACGGTAGCTGATAAAGACAAACAGGCATGCCGTTCGTTCATGTTCATTTGCTGGCATTGGTGCCGACATATATGGCTATCACATGGTACAACAAGACATGCAACGGAAACAGTTAACAAAGGTAATAATAATAATAATAATAATAATAATAATAATACTGTATGTACGAGTCAGACAGCACAGACGTGTGTGCACACTGTACGTTGCGATATCTACAAATGCTAGTTAAACTGCAGAGTTGTGATATGACTTACTGACATCACACTTAACAAAAACTTACACATACACACACACCTATCACATTGCCTACTATGTACAGCAACCGAACGTCAGGTTGAATATATGTAAACCATGCAAGTACAGACAGCAGATAACGCTCTGTGCAAAACTGCTTTAACACTGGGTTTCCACTCGTTTTTGAAAATAAAATTCAAGGACTTTCCAGGAATTTCAAAGACAAAGCATTCAGATTACAAGGACCATTTGTCACCATTAGTAAGGGTAAGTTAACAATGCAGCAATACTTGTTAATGACACAAGATTACTAGTTCTGGTTTCAAAGAGGTGTATTTAAGGCATAAATTTACTAAGGTGGTATAACACTGACCACACAAGATTTTACTATTAACTTTCCTGCAGTAAATTCAAGGACTGAATCAATGGAATTCTCAAGGACCAATGTTGCATTCAGGCATTTTCAAGGTGTTCCTTTATTGCAAATAATATCCGACTACTTTCAAGGATTTTGAAGGATGAGTGGGAACCCTGTTAACAGTTTGATACACTGTCATATTAGGATGATTGCATTACGTGATGTACAGACTAAAGTGCATGATGACATTGCTTAATCTCAACTCTCAATGAACATCCAAATCAAAAACACCAGGAGTCATTCCGGGAAATATGAGAGTAAACAGCTAGAAAACGAAGAGTTACACTTAACAATGCAAATTATGCAACGGCTAATGGACTAGCAGACTACTAACCCTAGTCCTTTAGAACGATAGTCTGGTGCGTGCATTGCTAGGGACAGTAGATAATCATGGAAACACAGAAGTCACGGAAACCGTGACCATGAATGCCGTGATTTTGCCAAAATGCCGTGATTTTGCCGTGTTTTTTGCCAAAATGCCGTAGTTTTACATTTTCAGAAGAATATTTTGTGTTAAGCAGCATAATTTTGGAGTTTATTGTGTGAATTTAACACCAAAATATTTACCTTTCCTTTGCCTCTGCTACCAAAATCCGTGTGCTTTGTCACTTACTGGCAGAATATGTAACCGTGACGTCATCGTAGTATGTATTTTACCTAGAATATATATTTTTCTGGAGTTGGAAACCATGAGTTTTACCAAATTAGCACCTATATGCACTGCCATGATTTTGCCGTGATTTTTGCTATTTTCACAAAAGTTTGCTGTGTTTTTTACCATTTTTTGCCATGATTTTCTACTGTCCCTATGCATTGCTAAGTGTCACCAGCAAATGATCCCAACACAACCAAAGAACAGCTCAAGTGAAACTGGGCAAAGAAAGTCAGTGGGTGGTCAACTCCATTCTCATTCTGTACAGCTAAGAAGTGATCGTAACTATAACCATCGCTATAACTCTTGTCAAGCTATGTGTGTTCATCAAAAAATAGAAATTTTACCAGAAGTTAAGTTTTTCAAATAGTGACATGTCCTTCATGACCGTTTACTTGGGTTAATTAACACTCTTTTGCACAACTCGACACACTCAGCAAAAAGCTTGTCATCTGCCAAAACTAAGACACAACTATGCACAAAATGATGACCTTTACTAGTTTTACAAATACCCAGGATTGAATCTAACGTGAAGATATTGCCATAAAACACATTGCCTGGTGGTCATCAGTCCAACATGCACACACAAACACTAATACGTGCTGACCAATAAAAGGGTGATATTCATTCTGCGAACTACAACAACTGTCACTGAATAATACTTTCACCTACTTCTAAACCTGGCAGCCAAGCGATTCAAAATTATGTTAATTAATAACTATGTGTTTACAACACTACTATAAATTTACATTTTTTTCTTTGTTTACAGTAATACTGGACATTGATAATAGAGCAACATGCCTGCCAGCAGGCAACAGAAAAGTATGAATCCAGACAAAGGGAAGAAAAGGACTGACATTTATCAAAAGAATTATAAAACACTTTCATGAAAAAAGAACTTGAAACAAGGGACAAGCCAAACAAAATAGCACTGTTCTACGTACGGGGTACGCATTATACACACTCTTTTTCAGGTACGATATACTTGCTACACTCTCCATAATCAAAACACCACTTTTTATGCTGTCACTATGCAAACAAAGAATGACTTGAGTTTGCCAGTTTATCTGTGTGAGCAGTGCACCATATGCACACGGTTTGTAATATTTAACTGTAGATTTCTACACCAACTAACTAAAAAAACACAGCCGGACCGCACGAGAATCAACAATTTTATACATCCACACAGCACACCATTTACACAATTATACATTACCGTGACGTAAATTCATTCATGATGATGTGAAACGGCGTCGTAAAAAAAGCGCAAATATTTATCACTAGCTGATGTTTCGTTGACATCGTTCGTGCTACTGTGCAGCCTGCTCTTCACCGGACAGGATCATAGTACGATCACCGACGCGTACCAGCCGCCGTTCCAGCGACGACGGCAGCGGACTGCTCGTGTCGTTCTCCTCACCACGATGACTTCTCGTGTCGATGCGGAAAACGTAGACGAGCACAATGGACAGGCCTACGACGAGAGATAGCAGTGGCCAAAACATGCAGTGTACGACGGTCGCCTTTGTCACCACGTCCAGGATGACGTAACTTTGATCGCTCGGGTCGGAAAAGCAGACATAGCTGGTGCCAGGTGTGCCGTATCTCTCAGCAAAGCTTTTTACAGCGGCCACATTGTTTTGAGACACACGGTCACACTTGTGAAATGAGCACTGGACAAGCAGACGCAAATAATAAATAAACTAGAATATTTAATATCGAAAATCAATCCTCGGCAAAATTTGTCTCCCGCAATCTAAACTTTGCTGCTTACATTAACGAACAAATGTTGAAAGAATGTTGTGTATTATTCAAATTCAAATTTTAACATCTACGTCCTGTAAATTTCTAAGCTACCTTGTGTACATATTACCATATACACTAGTGTCATGCAAAAATCATGCAAATATTAAACCATGTTCCACAGTAAAACGTGTTATAGTCTTCACTCTTCACCTTGTCATTATGTACATTTATACTTAATGCCAAAATTGTTATAGTTGTGTCGCACCAGCCTATCCACCTACAGGCTGAATGGAACAGAGATGGAAAGGAGCCTACACTCTCTAGGGGCAATGGGCATAACACCCTTTACCTTAGTTATTAATTGAATTATATGTTTTTTAATGCCAAAATTATATGCAACATAAATTACATGATATGTAGCTTATTTATGGAATGACCCACATATGTAAGTTCAATAGTACTGGTAAATTATACAAATTTGAGCAAACAATGCAACAGACAAATTACCTGTCGAGCAGGACTTTGCAAGATGTAAGTTTCGTAAGAGTCATACAGTGTAGCGTTAAGTACGATGTCCTCAGTCTCCACTGTATAGTTTACAATAACGTGAACACAAGGGTACTGAGATGTGCACGAGCCGCTGGCATCACTTGCACATGTGCACGGTACCTGGTCTTCTGCAACCGTACTCTGCTCTGTTGTACATGTGGACTCTACTAGATGTCTGATGTCAATATACGGCTGGACGTACAGCAGGCCGAATGCTACAAGCAGCGACGCTCCGATCAGTGCCAGCAAGATTCCTGCGCCAAGTAGATAGTTAGAGCGTCGGCCGCAAAAGCCGTACACTGGAGACGCACTTTCCATCTCGTCCGATCTGTACGACCGGTACATTTGCCGCGAAGATGGATGACGGAACGACAGCGACATGGTGTTACGTTCCTACATTAGTACCGCAATAAAACAATGTATTAGATTAGTTCAATCTACCGACATCTATGCCAAAATAAAAAAAATGAGGAATCGATATCACATATTCGCCAGATATTCGCAAAGCTATTGCGGTTAAAGTGGTAAGTTAATTTTAGTGCTGAGTTTTGTCATTCGTAAATTCTAGGATGAGATCAGCGATCTCATGCTAGCACCCAGGCTAGGATGAGATCAGCTGTTCCGTTATCACCCCTACGGGCATTGTACGTTGTTTCGTTGTTTACCCCACCCAAACCCCATGATTCCACTCGGTCCCGCTAGTTCGTCGACTAGTCGCAGGCGTCTGCTACGTGACCGGTGTGCGCGTTAGCCAAAATGGAAACTATATTTGGGTGTCAACTTAGCACATTCTATTCACCGCTTATTCCGTTGAAAGGGCACTTTCTGTGTCGTTTAGGGCTTAGGGTGGACTTCCTGTATCGTTTAGGGTTTAGGGTTAGGGTTAGCAGTGCTCGTTTCTGTATCTTTTAGGGTTCAGTGCTAAGGGTTATGGTCAGTGCTGCCATCTGCCGAATGGTATGAAAGCTGACGCCGATCTCATCTATACC
>Ga0209681_1000383_pt1 | contig 11310 bp, 8 predicted proteins | sample WorMetLIZISLAND2_3_FD_187416 | JGI IMG/M metagenome (GOLD analysis project Ga0209681, IMG submission 187416) | Marine gutless worms symbiont microbial communities from Max Planck institute for Marine Microbiology, Germany - Olavius clavatus LIZARD... ... | reverse complement strand
CAATTTGTAATTAGTCTTTTAATTCTATAGCTAGGATATATACACCGTGGGCCATAAAAAAACGTGCCACTTTTATTTTTACGATAACTTTGGCAAATTTGGATCGATTTCAATAATTCTTTCACTTTTGGATTTGTAGATAAACTGCGGAATACGTAAAATAAAATCTTCCACCGCACGTGAATTCTGTTGCCGCACTACCTTGTGAAAGTTAAATGTTCAAAGGTACAATGTTTCATTCAATCATGCATGCTGTATAGTATATTAGCTGGACTTATCTGCACAACCTCAAGCCTAAATCCAGATAACAGCAGGCATTTTTCTTCAAAACATGTTAGAGTTAGCCTATTTGTTTTAGTAAGTACTACAAATTGGCAAATAAACGTCTGCACTGCGCTAGTGCCTGCTAAACGCTTATCAGCGCGTTAAATAACGTGTCAGCGCATCAGTTAAGCAGTCACTGTGGTGTAACGACTTAAAGCAGGCGTCCAGCAAATGAGCGAATTACCGTTCATAACATGGTTCTAGCAGTGAAAGGGCTTGGAAAACTGTCATGAATGGTAATTCGCTCATTTGTTGCTTGTGCAGATAAGTCCATCTAATACAGCGTACAAGTTTGAATGAAACGTTGTACCGTTGAACATTTAACTTTCACAAGGTAGTGTGGCAACAGAATTCAGGTGTGGTGGATGATTTTATTTTACCGTATTCCGCAGTTTATCTACGAATCCAACAGTGAAAGAATTATTGAAATCGGTCCACATTTGCCAAAGTTATCGTAAAAATAAAAGTGGCACGTTTTTTTATGGCCCACGGTGTATAATAACTGTAGTGCACAACTAGATGGACAGTCTAACTGTTGGTCAACAAATAATGGCCAACTGTACTAACAACTATGAATCATGTATGAAATGTACTATAGATCAGGAACTGGCAGATGTTTCTGCATAGGTGCCAGCAACAAGTGCCAGCAGACGCTTTATGTTTTCTCACCAGACGGCAGCATTTTCTGCATGAAATGATGTCGTGGCCGCCATCTTGAAATTATGACGTCATTTCGTAAATCCGATGCTGAAACTTGATGTGTAATTGTGTATTCACTCGAGAACATTCGTGCCAAATTTTGTGATAAGGTCGCCCCAACAAGAAGAACAAGATGAGTAGCGATATATCAATTCCTGATCTAACAAGAAAACTGAGCTATCGCAAAGATGGCCACGTGATGCGCCCAATATATGAGTGCCCTGAAAATTGTATGTAAGTGCAAAGTCAGCCAACGATTGCGCAGGAATCTCCACATTATTTACAATCTTATCACTATTGTAAGCATTGCTTGTTTACATTCGGCTTATTGTCTGTGCAATTAGTTACCAAGATTTCCAACGGATGTGATCACAATCCAGCAGCATTACAGACGGACAACAGTAATCTGTGTGCGTATGTTGGCTTGGCTGGCTGGCCCTGCTTTTTTGGCTTGACCCAGTCTGTTTTAGCAACTTGATTTGCACACTAATCCATACCTAATGACTTTTTGTCCTTATCATGTGGTCAGTCACAATCATTTGTTACGTGCTGTTTTATAAATTTCAGCAGCTGTGTGAAAGATAAAACTTATAAAAATGTATAGAATGTACAATGCTTAGTATTCTACTAATACATCGCAGCTGGACGACTAGATAAGAAGTCGGTATTAAGATGATGACAGAATGTCGCTTCGTTAGAAATACTGGAAGTGTATTCCGACCCCAATACAGTCAACAATCTACCTGTGATATGTAGACATATGAAACAAATGAATGTAAGAATAAAATAATACAAGAAGCTCAGCTGTGGCTGTGATAGCCGATCGTACCGCGTTCAAATTCGCAGTCCGCACACCTCTGCGCGTACACTGCAGTCGGCACTCGGCAGTCTCGGCACACGTATCGGCATTCGCACCGAATGGCACTGTGCCGACTCGCGGCCGTACGAACGCCGTTACATGTGTTTTGGGACTTAGGTGCGCTTCGTTTTTTGTGGTGCATTTTATGGCTAAACGATGCATCGTAGAGCAAAAGTGTCAAAAGGGACAAATAGGAACTTTGATGCTAGGAACATGCTGGTATAAGTTTTATCCGCGTACACCAACCGTGAGAGCCACAGTGCACAGCGTTACAGACAGACGGACAGACAGACGGACAAAACCCTGCTGGCAATAGCCGATCATACTGTGTAACAGTACGATCGGCTAAAAACCGTGAAGTAAACATAGTTATACAAATAATGTGTGACATATGGAACCAGTCAGACTGTGATAGATGTATTCAAGATCAAGTGCACCTATTGGGCAAACTTGAGTGACATTTTGAACTCTAAATCTAACCTTGATTGTTTTGTCCTGGCCCATCCCATTTGACTGAGTCTATTTTCTAAGTCCAGTTTGGCCTGCCTGCGGGCCACCCAGCCCATGCACAGGTTTGTTATTGTGTTATCCTACGCTGGGTCCAAGCAGACTGTGAAGGAACAGCCTCTGAGGCTGTGCCATCTGGCTTTGTTTTTTGTGTGATTTTGTGAGTTACTGGAGCCATGGCAGTCTACACACTGTTGTGCTGTGGAATTTCCATTTAACAAGTGCTAAGTACAGTTAATGTTATTTATGCTGGAATTCGATGGCATTGTGAAATTCTCTCATCTGCTGTTATGTTGTGTAGATGTGGGAGCAGATGTTCTTGATCAGACTGGACAGAACACAGAAATGTTTGGCCGTTTAGAGACGGAAGAAGTTTCCTTTGAGTTGTCACCAAAACAGAGCGCTCATTTCAACACAATGCGTCGTATTAACTCATACCTGCGTGAGGAGTATCACACGTTGCATGAGTTCCTGTGGAGAACGGGCTTCTCTGCCTCGTCCTCGTCGTGGCCAAAGTGGTTAGTAAGAGTACAGCCAGACAGTGAGAAAGAATTTTGTAATTGAAAGTATTACACTATCTCGTACGAAATGCAATTAGTATTACCACAGTAGACTTATTATTTTTGCCAGTAAGTTGTTGCTAACTTTGAATGGCCGTGCTTGAAAATCTTGGTAACTGATATATAAAATGGTGCTATTACTATGCTACAACATTGTAATGGCACTGTACTGGTACAGTAATTATGCCATATCACAAAGTTATGCACAGTGTTTGTATGAAGTCTGTATATGTTGTTAGGCGTCATCGTAGGTACAGAATGTTGCTGTGAAGCCTGTACAGAATGTCGGCATGGTTTCACCGCTACTGTCACTGTTGTATTGTGTACTGTGCAGGGATGGTGCGGCTGCAGCAGTGAAGGATGGCTGCCGTTTCCATGGCAGCCTGACTGTCAACAAGGTCGCTGGTAACTTCCACATCACAGCTGGCAAGTAAGTAAATACACACTCACACATCTTGGACAAATTACACGTGACTTCATAACCACTCGTACTTCATGGTTTTCCATATTCATGATGTCTACTTACCATAGGTAAGCAGATGACATGAATATGGAAAAAGGTAAGTATACAACACAAATATGGAAAACCATGTAGTACGAGCTGTTATGAAGTCATGTTTAATTTGTCATAGATCTGTGAGAAAGCCAGCACACTGCAAGGCCAAAAAGTAGCCCAGACGTAGCATAGCGAATAATGTTGTGACGAGCGGTGATAAACACTGACAAAAGTGTCAAAACTATTCATCATGTCCTTCTGTATTATGCTTTGATCTTTATGAATGACCCTCTTAGTTAGTTAGTTAGTTAGTTTGATAGTTACAGTGTAGTTGCTGACATTTGAGTCTTATTATACTGTACTGTGGTGACGTAGGTCAGTTCCAGTGTTTCCGCGTGGTCATGCTCATTTGTCGCTGATGATGAAAGAATCAGGTCTCAACAGTTTCTTGTTTAGTTGCTACACGTGGAGTCAAAAAAGAGATGTCTTACTCTACTTGGCTATACCTTCATATGATATTTACCATTTTTAAAGTTTTTACTGGCGCTCTCTCTGGGAAATTTGGAATAAAGCTGTCATTAAAGATCTCACCAGTCACCACACCTCAGGTGTGTCGCTGCACTACCTTGTGAAATATAAGTTTTCAACATTTGCACTATTGGCAGACACAGCAATGGCAGATCATGTGAACATACACTGAGGAGAATATGGCCGTGGTAGATAAGAAGACCGGCTATAAGTTCATCATTTAAGACATGAAACACCACAGACTGCTGTGGTATGGATCATTTTTATCACATCATTGGCTTGAAGAAGGATGCCTGGTGAAGGTCGAACTGAAGTAATCTGCCATGCAAGTCTCAGATGCTCAAAACAATCTGTGAATTACGTTAACTTCATTTAGTTTAACTGATAGAAATCTGAAAAATTCACAGAATAATTATATCTACACATATGTGACAACACAGAAAACGTTGGCACAAAATGCATTCTTCACACAATGACAGTCAATGATGGTGACAATTGACAAGTCAAAAATTTGACTACAAAGGTTTATTATTCATCGATCATGGAATCAAAATCAATGAAATCTGTTATTGTGACGTGTTTCGGTCACAGCAATTGCTGTGTGCCATATGTCAGCTGTCTGACAAGTTAGTTAGGTTTCCAAAGTACTGTTTTTCTACCATTAATATTTCACAAGGTAGTGTAACGACGTGTGTAAAGTGTGGTGGGATCTTTAATGATGATTAATTTTAAATTTCCTAGACAGTGTGCTGGTGAAAGAATTAGTAGTCAGTCAGTATTTGGTGAAGCTGTAGATAGCAGTATGGTGTCTCCTTTTTTGACTCGTGGTGTATTACAGATGTAGAGTCACTTTGTACTCAGTAGTATTTTTACCAACTTTTTATCTGTACTTTTTGTACGATTTTATATTAAATATATAAGTCTAATCATATCACATTACACCCCATGCACAGCTGGATGAAGTTATATAATTTAAATTTAAACTGTTGCAATAATTTTAAAGTGATTTTCTTAGTATCTGTATTACACAACTCGAGTTTAGATAAAACTCGCAATAAACGTGATTTGTGTGTAACTTTCTGTGAAATTTGATGTTGTATTTTTAAAGATAAGTAACTCATCTTTTATGACTGACATACATACATACATAAAAGCATCGGGCAATCTTCAATTTATGTCCATTCATTTTTAGCGAGCAACAGCATATATGCAGAGCACGCTATATGTTTCGCCCGTCTGTCTGTCTCTCTGTCTGTCCATCTGTCTGTCACACAAAGTTACTACTAATGACTATCAGGAAGTTGCATATGCGCTTTCAATTGGCACTAAGGTCGATGTCCTTGGGTGACCTTGAACTGCTATAAGTTCAAATTTTCTTGGAGTTTTGCACTACTTCGCATTTTTGGGAGGCCTAATGTACCAAGGCTGTCACATGCTTACCTTTGTGTTAGCTAGGCTTTCTTGTCTAGGATAGTACACTGTTGCTGTGTTAATAATCTCCGTTGTTTCTTGTTCGCTTTCAGTGCACAAGAGACCGAGTGGAACAGATCGTGTAAATGTGCGAAAAAATTCTGATATTTGATTAAATTATTGTGACTAAATGTAAAAGGTAATGGTTGCAGTTTGTAAGGCTCAGTTTGTTGTGGTAATACGTAGTAAATACTGTCTAGTTTCTATCAATCTCATGTGCTGTTGGTTAAGGTGATTGTCATGGTTTGATGTTATCTCTGTAATAGACTCCCGTGGGCAGCTGGTTATTTTTGCTAGTTTTGTTGCATAAACCCAATGTTCACGTATGTGCATATGATATCATTGAGAGTAAAACTGTGTCGGTTGGATGTTGTAGATTACAATTTCTCTCACCGAATCATAAATTTCTCATTCGGTGAACCAGTAGCAGGAATGGTGAACCCACTTGAAGGAGATGAAAAATTAACGTCCGACCGTAAGTCACATGTTGCTGACGTTTTGCTTGTCTCTTAAGTCTTGTCTTACCTTAACCCTGTGTTTACATACCGGTAAGTCTTGTCATCATTCTGTGTTGGCCAATCTGTGATGGCGTCGACTTACTTTGCCTTGTCATCGCAAATGCACATTTGTGGCCGCATCAGCTTCAAACTTGCTAATCGTCTTCTTTGAGTAAAGTGTGAGTGAATAGTTTCAGATGAAGAAACTGTAATGCCAAGCTAACGGATGCAGATTACCATTTTAGTTACAGATGCCATTACATTACATTTTCAATGACTTTTTAAGCATTTAATCTTCTTTGGTGATATTTTTCTTTCTTGTTCTTTTTGGGGCAACCTGGAGTCGGACTTCTGATATGATGTTACACTTTCAAGGTGGCGGCCATGACGTCATTTAATGCAGAAAAGTGCTGCCACCTGCTGAGTGCACATATACAGCAGCGTCCACCAGTTCCTGATCCATAGTACATTCATTCTTGTTCTGCTAATTGGCTGCTAATTAGTTTGACCATCCAGTTGTATATGTTGCTGTTACTACACTGTGTTTGAGAAAAAATATCACCCGTTATATTTGTGATAATTTAGTCAGATGTCACCCAATTTTGACAATTCTAGGTAGAAACATACTCCAAGGAATTTGAAACAAGGCATATAAGACATATAATTCATGCCATCGTGATATAAGACATACAATCCACCGTATCTGGTTTTATATGTATGCAGTGTGCTCTCTGTAAAAACTGGCCATGATTTTAACAGCATATATACAGTTCAGTGTCAAACTCATATATGAAGTTTCACCTAAAAGTCCAATTGTCACATCAGATAACTATCACTAATGTTAACAGTAATATGTAATAAGACTGGTCATATTATCAAAGCAAATGTTCAAAGTGTTGCCCATCAGTTTTCACACAGGTGTGCAGCCGTCCATGCCACTGGTTGATTGCCTTGTCGATAACATGCAGCTGCAGAGGAGACCATGCAGCAGTCAGGCGCCGCTTCAGATCAGCAATGTCAAATACGGGCATGCGGTAGACACATTACTACATGATGCCACAGACTTTATAGTCCACTGGATTCAGGTCGGGACTACCATATTCACTGGTCACAGTGTGTTGCATGAGCTAGGCCAGAAGTACCATGGTGTCATGAGCATAGTAGTCGTTGTAAGCTGGAAGCTTTTACAAGGTACAGTAGGAACATATAAAACGAGATGTGGTGGGCGGTGTGACGTGTTTGTTTCAAATGTCCTGTGGTATGTTTCTGCCAAGAATTGGCAAAATCCGATGAAATCTTATAGACATCATAAAAATATAAAGAGTGACATTTATCTGAAACAATGTATATACAGATACAGCCTAGCTGTAGAAGTGAAAGACTAATTACAAATTGACATCATGACTTTTATGACTTAAGAACACAGATGTTTACTTACACCTCACTAAATAGATTAGTAGTACATTGTTTTGCACTGAAGCAGCAAGTTCAGTTATGTGATTGTTCAATATTGTGTCACGCGGAGTGCTGTGTGATGTTGTCCAGACAATCACATGTATCAGTATTTCCTGCAAGTTGTACCAACGAAGGTCGACACAACATTCTCCACAGTTGACACTTACCAGTATGCCGCTACAGAGAATGTGAGAATTTCTTCCTTATTGTTAACAATGTGAATGTGCTGATTCATTAGCCTGTACCTTGTGTGCTTTTATACTTACTGTTGGTTTTTCTTTGGCAACAGGTAGGCAACCAAACCCATAGAAACTTCTGCTTCAAAAGCCCTTGGCGGTAAATCAGATTGGGGAGATTACAGCCCACTGTAGAGTGTATGCAACCCCACCTTCCTACTTCCACAAGAAGGATATGAAGAGTTTCGGTCTGTCCTGTGAGGATGACTGGAGACGGTAGTCAAGGGGACAACTATCTAACCCAGCTTTGCCGTTAAAAAGCTGGACATTAAAACAGTGTGTATGTGAGTTTGCTGACAGTCCAAGACATTTATGGAATTTATTTGTGTTTTGTGGAAGTGTGTTGTCTTTGCCTCTTGACCAACTGCTTGGAGCAGGTATTCATTTGAACTAAGACGTATTGACTCTTATCCTTGGTTCCACAAGTGTCTAAAGCATACCTGTTTTTTACTTGCCTTCATTTTACTTAGTTTGTCATTATCTATTTATTGGACTATAGCTCTCTTCCTCGACTTACGTGATGGCACACTATGAATGTTTGATATTATGTTGTATGTGTTGTTGTGTTCTTTGTTAAGAATCGGACAATCAGTCATTCGAAGGGCAGCCATGGAGTACCGGGAATCTTTATCAAATATGATCTTTCTTCATTGCGGGTTCATATTCGTGAAAGTCACCAGCCATTCTGGCAGTTCCTCATTCGCTTGTGTGGAATCGTTGGCGGGATATTTGCTACATCAGGTGATGCCGGGCATCATTTATTTGTCGGCTTTTATTGAAACCATCAGATTTCTTGAACTGGAGTTAAATGTGTTTGAGAATGAGTTTGTGTCATAAAAAGTCCTGCTCTAACAGTTCTCAGAAGTTCACCTCTGCTGTAAAAAATTAGCTTGTTAAGAAGTAATGGTCAATGCTGGTAGTGGTGATGGTAGTTAGTGATATTGGTGAGAGTGGTTGTAGTAATAGCAACAGCAGTAGCAGCAGCAGCAGTAGTAGTAAAATGACTTTGTTCAGTCTTTAGTGTTTGATATATTGGACAAGAACTGCTATCTGTGTAGGAATGCTGAATATGTTGGTTGGCGCTGTGGTCGACGTCCTATGTTGTCGCTACAAGTGGGGTGGTGGTTCCAATCAGACGCAGCACAATGGTGGTATTCACCAGCCTACTGCTGCGGCTACAACTCGTAGTGCCTCTGTTAATCCTATATACAATAACAATTCACCTTCTGTCTCACTGACAGAACCTGTTCACTTAGTTACTGGACCATTGCTGACAACTTCTGACACATGACGAAAACTTCAGTTTTAGTTTCAGTGGTCAAGTGTTGGACTCCACATGACCCACTGTGTCTGCCTTGGTATTCTGCTGATGACGTTTTGTCTTGCTGAAGTGTAGTTGTAAATTTCAGTGTGTCACTTCAGTGCATTACCTTTACTGTTTGGGGATCAGTCTAATTAACTCGCAGTAAGTTAGATAATTGGTCAGTGTACTACATCTGCTTGCATGCGTGTAGGCATGCATGTGCATTTCTTCAGTGTTTTGACTGTCTTGGTTTGGTGATAGAAAGAACATCTGGGCTGTTAAAAAACCTTTGCAGCAGTCCCAAAAGATTTTCCCTTCACCCGCTGTAACCTGGACAAGTAGGCCAAAACACAAACTGCTTGTAGTAAACGTAAACATATATTTAATGCTGTGCAATTTCTTGCATTTATTATCTGCACTCGATGACTATATGTGTGGTACTCCGTACTGTATACTATATGGGCATTTCGCAATAGCTAACAGGGGTGGACTGGTCTACCAGATCCCACTGGGGGATCCAGTGGGAAGCCCTACTGATTTTTTAAAGGTGCGTTTGTTGAATGCATTAAAGTCTTTGGGGATGAGATGCCGATGATGTCTGAATGAACAGTGGCAACGGTGAACAGCCGTACATTATGCGGGCAAAGAAATTCCTTTGCTGGAGGAGTGGCTGCAGTAACCATATATACATTGACGTAGGCCTGTATTTTCAGTCGCCCTGTGTGTTAGGCCAATTTTTGGAAATCAGTGTGTCTTGTGGGTTGTATGGTGTGGCTTCATTATTTTTCTCAGTTAAACAATATAAATATTTTAGATGGTGTTATTTGCGCCATTGCTAATCACAGTTATCGATATTACTGTCCTTGTAAGAGTGAAAAGTGTTTAATTTTATTGGTTTTGTTTGAGGTGGCACGTTATATACATGTACTTACAGCTATTTTACGTACTGTAAAGAGGTGTTTTAGACCTATTAGATGTGAAGAGATATCTTTCATTAAAACGTACAAAAAGCTACAAGAATGTGCCATTGGTAGACTACTACAACTGCTATGATAAATGTCATCAGATTCAGACTTGTAATATCGTTAAATGTCCCCACAATAAAGTGACAAATTTGGTGTTGAACTGATTTATTGTTTTGATACTCTGTATACCGCATGTAGCATTATTTATTGATTTATGTATGGACCTACTGCTACAGACTGCAGAGACCAAGTTTTATTAGAATTTTCCAAAATGCTTTGCTCGCCTTCAGATTTCCTGCCGACTTTGCCTGGATTGACACGATACGAAAGGCTGCCGCCACAGTGCTGCTAACATTGAGAGCTGCAGAATGCATGGTAATTGGTAGGCAGACTTACGTTGCTGACGTGATTACTGGCTGTGCCTCGACAACGGCATTTCAGCTCAGTGGTTTTAAGCTAAATAACTAGCAGGAATTGCCATTGTGTGACTGATCCACAAAAAGTTGTCCGCCAGCTTTCACACCATTTTACGGTGACGTGACATCGTGGTTATGTGACGTCAGCCGAGCGTGACTGCCTGCCGGTACGTCAACACAGATTGTCCAACCTTGTGTGACACTGGCGTAGTAAACAAGTCAGTCGTTCCTCACAATTCTATAAGCTTCTTCACGAATGCGGTTTTGAGGGAGATGGCAGGAAGGTATCGAGCTCACGACCTGGACCTGTCAGTGCGACGTGACGTCATCAGTCACGCGACCATTCCACTCTCACTCATACGGTAACCGTACCAGACAGGAAGGAAGAACAGACCGTCTATAGAAAACCGCCTAGTGCGAGTCGAATGGTCACGTGACCGTGGCAGGTCAAGGTCACGTGACCTCGATACGTATGAACCTTAATATCTTGAAATCCGTTGGAGATAGGCCTACATGTACATGCAGAGTGCGGTGCCAGTTCCAACGGACGGATGGACAGTCATATAGATTTTATCATAACGCGCTCTGCATAGCAAAAACGCATTTAGACACACGAATAGGCCTACACATACAAACACAAAAATACATGTACATTTTAATGTAAATGCAAAAATACGCATGTAGGCCTATGTCATTGTTTTCTTAACATACGTACGAGGCTCAGTGTATATACATGTATAGTAAGTAAGTCACTAGTGTCGAGTCGCGTATCTCAATGACAATATCAATATCCATTTTTACAGCGCGTCAGCATAGCTTGCTATGCAAAGCGCTGTATTAGCCATAGTAAATCCGTCCGTCCGTCCGTCCGTCTGTCTGTCTGTCTGTCTGTCCGTCACACGCTGGCACTGAGTCAAAACGACTCAAGCTACGATCATGGGGTCTTCACTGGAGGATAACCCCATGACTCTAGTTTCCAGCACGCTTGACTTCAC
>Ga0209681_1000381_pt1 | contig 11360 bp, 6 predicted proteins | sample WorMetLIZISLAND2_3_FD_187416 | JGI IMG/M metagenome (GOLD analysis project Ga0209681, IMG submission 187416) | Marine gutless worms symbiont microbial communities from Max Planck institute for Marine Microbiology, Germany - Olavius clavatus LIZARD... ... | reverse complement strand
TACGCCCCATGGTTTACGAGATGTGGATGGAACGGGTGCCGAACAGAGACAGCATGACTGGTCAAACCCTGAGGACGATAACATGCTAGCCGGAGCGCCCAACAATGAAGAATTAAATTCGCTGTCGACGTTCAACACAAGGCATACGCCTGATGTGCAACACAAAACCCGCGATCTCCAGAGTAGTGTAAGTGTATTAATATAATGGCACACTCGAACCCCATTGGGCAGTTTTTTGACAAAGTCGGCGACAGTAAGGTGAAATGTAAAGACTGTAACAAATTATATTCGTTGGGAAGCGACCAACCAACCAGACGTCACCGGGCTAAGAAGTCATCTAGCGAAATGCCACAACGACGTAAATGAAACATTGCTGAAAAGAGCGGCCAAAAATGACAGTTTCGGCTTCGGTTTCGGTTTCGGCCGAAATTAAATGCTCACTTTTGGTTTCGGTTTCGTTTTCGGTGCAAGTAGCCCGGGGCAGTTTCGGTTTCGGCCGAAACTGAAAAAAGTGGTTTCGGTCGGTCTCTAACTTACATACTTACACTTGGTCGCTTACACTGCAGAGAAACGAGAACAGCAGCAGTTTACAATTCGAAGTGGCATACTGACCAGCATTAGCAGTAGGTTGCACAGCGCATTTAGCACCCGCCCAGTACCTGAACGAACGGACTTTAGACCAGCAGTTTGCAGCTATACAGAGCCACCTATTCCCCAGCCAACTGCACTATCGAGTTCATCACGTTATGTTCTCCCGCAATGACTCACTAGTCACTGTGACACAAATAATTTGATGCATAACTGAACTTTGATATGATACCTTACAGTCCTTATCTGTCTGCTACTAACTGTAACTGCAACTGACATGTACTTAGCCGCCAATTTCTACTAGGAGACCGATGGTGCATTACACAGTTAGCTCTCCCATACTCAACATCTGCTTCCCATGGCTCTCACTGAGGCTTCTGGGCAGGGTAGGCCTACTGGTGACCGATCACAGTTATTTCCAGTTTGCCCCAATGTTAAGCACAACAGATCACACCTCTTCTAGAACATGCTGTCAACTTCACAGTTTTACACCAGGCCCTACACTGCTTAATATCAGAAGACCACCTTGCCCAGAGTTGTTACTTGGCTGCAACAAACGTACGCTAACCTCTTAAGAGGTCGCAAGTTCAACACACTAACCAGAGGTTACAGACTGGAATCCTGATATCATGGTGCTGCACAGCTGCAGTGCCAGATAACGATTCTGGGCAGATGTAGGCCCACAGCACACAGATCTAAAAACGTTTTTGTTTTGACATTTTAAATATATGCCTTTTTAAAGCTTCTAAAAATATTTCCAACATCTTCGAAGCATAGTCATTTTACTGGAAGAACAATCCTGCCAAATATCACCCAGATCCAATTGGAAATGAGGGAGCCTTGAGGCTTTTTTGAAGACCATCACCTCAACAAGAAGAACAAAATATAAGTAGCGATATGGGATCAGTACCTGATCTAATTCCAATAATGGTTTGAGCAGTGCAAACAAGACTAATACATATCATACATATTACTAAAATTACAGGCAGGTATATATTGTGAGCACTGAAAATTTGTCACCAATCTACCTTGATGAGTCTGAATGGAACGTTTAGCCACATTCACTGCAATAAGATCCTGACTACGATGTGATGAATTCTGCTCAGTTTGATGTCTTCTGACAGTTACTCCATGTTTCTCAGCAGCATTTCTTTGTCGCTGAAAAAATTCCTGCATAAGGGCAAATACAGAATAATAATTGATCAAAAAGTCACATTTTCTAGAGATACTGACATGACAATGCCAGCTCACAAGATACTTCCAACAAAATATGCTATTTTCACTTTACTGGATTAATTAATATTGTCAGCAGGAATTCCATTATTTGGTGAATTTAAGGTTAGTGTTGGTTATGTAATTGAGACGAGTTGACCGTGAAGAGTTGTCTGACGACTCGGACTCATGAGCTGACCACGTGTCGAGCCGATAGCCCATTACGACACGGAGAGACTACTGCATCGTAGAATAAAGCCTCGTCCACACTAGCGACTATGGTAGGCGACTAAGTCGCTAGCGTGGACGAGGCTTCGCTTAACGCGGTTTCCTGCGGGTGTCGCTATAACACGACTCATGACCTAATGACTCTCAGGCCCTAACCCTAACCCCAAACACTGGGTGGGGACAATCTCCGGTAGCCCCTCTGGAGTCATCCTAGTCAGAGTTAGGTCATGAGTCATGAGTCATGGAATAAACTTCCCCGTTTCCTGCCTCTCTGAGTGAGAGAGTGGTCTCCACTCTCTGCCAGGATTCGTTACGGCTACACATGGCTGAAGAAGCCCATAAAACCTTTTTAACCTTCGACGACATAAAGTTGGGTCTTGACGCAAAAAATATTCACTAGGGTCTACATAAACGTTGAGCAGATTTCACCAGCTAGTGCAAGTCTGAACTATGAGGTCGCCGAGCTATACCTAACTGGTTATAGTTAAGTTACAGTAACTAAAACGCAAGTTGTCATCTTCTCCGAAAACTCACAGAATAGTAAAAGCACAGTTTTGTTATTTTCAGTGAATAATTAACCCTAGGCCCTAAACCTGACCCTAATCTTCACGGGCACAATTTTCCGTGAATTTCACGGAAGACATAATTAACAGGCAATTAACCGAATAAGCAACAACGCGTAACGAACCTTTTGTTTCTTCTTCACGTCACGATCTCTCACTCTGGACTTTACCCAATTCATGCTAAACGTACATAAATTAATAAATTACATGAAAAAAATCGTCTGCAACCAACAAAGAATATAAACGTTACCGCATAGAATATTAGATTAAGAAAGTTGAAAAAGCTATCGCCCAATAGAACGATACGATGTGCGGTTTCATTTTGAATCAGTCAAAACTCAAAATGGCCCAGAACAATAGCGAACGGGGAAAGCACAAAAACCCAAGTTTAACTATCGTAACGGTAGTGGTACGCATATCGCAAGCCATTTTCGATGGCCAGTTAGTGCCAACTAATTTTTTTCTCGTTTGGTTTCTCTGTGACTTTTTGTTGTACGGTATTAATTTACCGGTAATGCACACAGGTTTTGTATACCACCAGCGACTGGTGTATGGACAAATTGTATGCAGTATAGTTAAATAGTGATTGAGATTATGGTTTAAAGAGCTCACTTTTTCAGCCAAACTGATCACGTTCTTCCATTGTTAGCCTAGTGTCAGCAAAGGCAAAGAAGAAATGTTCCCCGATTAATTACAACTCGTAGCCAGGATTTTTCTTCTGGGGCTCTACAGGCTAACTTAAGATGCAAGAAGCTACAAAACCAACATCAAAAGCCGATAGTATGGGTGTTGGACGTGGAGGTAGTAGTGAGCCATCTCTCCAACGGTAGAGTACAAACCGTACGAGCTTGGGAGTTGGGAAGTGCTCAGCGGCAGGAATCACGAGAGTCACTTGACTCGACTTAACGACTTGACTCGTCTTGTGACTTAAACATAAATAAGTATTCAATTATATTATATAATTGGCACTTGTTTTACTTCTATAGTTGCTGTTATTCCTGTTAATTTATACAATGTTAACAACAATGTCGTTTGATTACGTCCCCCGAGTCGAAATGTGGGATCATGTACACCTGCTCTAAAACACACAAAACAAGCAAAAAATATGTCATTCTAATCATTTTGGTCATTTATAAATGATAAAAGATGCAGTGTTCTAAAGCAGAGGTACATGATCCTACACTTTTATAGACAAATCAGTAAATTAAACCAGAAGTAAGTAAAAAAAATAACAAAAATAACGTATGCATTTTATCAGTTGCAGCTTGCCGAATGAAGCCCGCATATCCAGCTGAGCTTGACACAGTGATACCTCTGCATTAAACTTCCTCAGTCTGGTATGATATTTCAGACTGTAAAGCACTTCTTGTCTTGAGCCTAACTCGTGTAAACAGCACCGTAGCAAGTACCCAGACCATTATCTTTTATCTTTACCTACATGAAGTCTTCTCAAAAAAAGTTCATCTGTTGCAAAGTGCAACATAAAGCAGCTGTCACACAAGATTCATTCTTGCTGCTGACATTCCAATATTGCAATATTTTCAGAAAAAAGCAGAAATTTAACAAAAATACACTTTTTCTACCGTGTATTCATGACCCACTGGCAAGGCCTTGGTTGACAGCATACTTAAAGCAGCACTGTTCTTCGGTATCTTTGGAGGACCAGTGTCCATCGGCTAACCCAAATAAAACGAAGAAGTCGTTAAAAATGACCTTGACAAGACATCAAGTGCATACGTGTGAGAATACCTACGTGGTATCCACATGGTTTATGTAACATAATGTATGGTAAAATAATGCATAACATACACTACAAACTTAATCTAAAAATTTACAAAACATAAGTGGACTGAATATCAAAGATGGCCCGAGTGGCTTTCTGCACACATCAGTTGAATGAGTATGTTCATACACATCCAATACAAAACAGCACAGCATTAACAGATAGAGTAATGATGAAAGACCTATGTTCACCAACAATAACACGAGTGCAGACGTTCAACATATTTACATAATAACCTGAAAAGTAACAATCAAAAAAATCACACAAAAATTATCAGCAATATCCCATACGATTTGTTTAACTTAGTGATAACATACAACACAGTTTCTTTACGTTCAACCGGTTCATTCCTGACATGGGCGACCATTCACAGGAATACCATAAATACTAATTATTTAACCAAGCCACCCAGGCCAACTCAGCCTGGTCATCCCTCCATGGTGCAGTGAGTGCTCGCAACTGTTATGGCCACCACTAGGGATGAAACCGCAAGTTGTGCAGACCAGAAGGCCCCGTTATCAGGACTAAAGTCAGGACCTAGTCAATTTAATGTTAATGTAGCTCATCACTCAGCCGACTTGGGTTGGCATAATGGGCTTACCTCTCACTGTCTCAGTGTCTTAAAGGGGATTGGATTGGACTGAGTAGAGTTTAACGCCCCACCCAACACAGTATGGATCATTTCGGAGGCAGTCTTCACAGCCAATTACTTGACTGTTACTGACAAACAAACAATAAGGAAAAAACTCAATATAAATCACAAAAATACATACATAAACACAATACAAATCAAAGAAACAAATCAAACAACTAAACATACAGCAGAAACAAAACTACTGTGATTCAGTCGCCTCGTACGACACTCAGTCAGGAAACGAGGTGGGCTTATTCTACCACGGCCCCGAGCACCACATGGGGACCAGAGTTTCCTTGCAACAGACCTTGGTCTATGTGGAAATCTCATTACTCTTCCTGTGCGATTGAGAACACAGACTGAACAGAAAATAATCAACAGACATTGCTAATGTGCAGCAACTTCTACTGTACTGACTTTCAAGCATTCACAAAAGAGTCTACTAAATATCAAACTGTAGTGAAAGACCCTCAAAATGTATGCATCCGCATGTAACCTTTAATGGTAACGTTTCAGCACCAATATTTTGAACAAATAATTTTTAGCAGAAAATTTAAAAAACATTACATCAGAAGAAATAATGAAGACTAAACAAAATTATAATTGACCAACTGCCGAAAGCAACACACAAAATACTTTTAAAACAAGTACAAATGTACTATAGATCAGGAATTGAGGGATGCTGCTGCATAGGTGGCAGCAGATGCTTTGTGTTCATTTGCAAGGTGGCAGCATTTTGTTAATTGGAATGACATCACGGCTGCCATCTAGAAAGTATTACATCAAATCGATGTGTACTTACTTGAAGAACAATTCTACCAAATTTCATCCCGATCCGATTTGACACGATGGAGCTTTTGGCTTTTTTGAAGAGGCTGCCCCAACAAAAACAAGAAAAGAGCAGATCTGTTCCCAATTTAAAATTAACATGCTGCATATCCCAACTTCCTAATTTACTGTACGGCAACTGTGATGTTTAGTAATTGAACAGATATCATATTTTCATACAGTCACAGCTTATACAAAAAGATATGTGCTTTTAAGCAAACAACTTCTACAGTAGCTTAGTAGCACAAGTAACCTCAATCCTGATGACGTCTTTCCAGGCTTGAAGGTCATATGCACAGACCTTTACAAATACACTGACAACAGGAAATAAATCGGCTGCTGAAAGCAAGCGGTTATGTCAAGTCACCATTACAGCTTCACTTACAACTGCAAAGGAAGATGGCAGATGAGGAAAGCACAGCGATTAGAAAATTAGCACCCAAACTGTCACAAAAAACTTGAAATATCTACAGCACTGTACAAGAACTGGAAAAATGTGGCAGGGACATATAAAAATGGTATGAAGTGCACACAGCAAAAAAAAACAACAAGAAAACAGACCTTCAAAACAGAATAACAACTTCAACATAGGCCGTGGGCATAGGCGCCGACTGAGGAGGCTAGTCCAATTTTAGCACCCAAGGTACGATGAACACGGCGAAATAGGAGAGGAGGGGCGATGTCTCCGGTCTCCAGCCGACTAGGGGGTCTGGGAGAAAACCCCAGGTGCTCATGGTCTTTGTAACACAATGATATGCATTCTAGGACACAAAAATACGTGAAATACGGTAGGCAATTACGCAACATTATAAGTAAGATTACTGCAGGCTCACAGCTGGATGAGCCTTATCGCCACAATATTGGGGTGGCTCAAGCCCCAAGGGCCCCAAGAAGTCGGCACCTATGGTAGTGGGATTCTAGTTACTGGCAACATCTGGGTCTTCAGTGACGCTGCAATGCTGAGTGCGAGAGATAGCGGGTAGAATGGACGATCGACAGATGCCCCAGAACGTCCTCGGAGCACCATGGATGCTGCTTGACACGGTGGACACTCGGGTAAATCGCCAGCCAATGTGGGCAGCACAGCTTGCACAGTTCAACACCGTCCACGCATAACTGCTCAGACATCACAGCACCATTACTCCGCAGATATTCTGACTGGACGTCCACTGATAAACCGTCATATACAGAGTGGTCCAGAAAAGCGGTACCCCTGTTTTATTTTTGCGATAACTTCCGTAAATGTACACCGATTTTAACTTTTTTTCACGGTTAGAACAAGAAATTTATAACGCATAAAAGTAAGATTACGACTTCCACCTCACCTGTATTCTGTAACTGCCAGTGACCTGTAAAAATAATACGGCTATATTACAGCACGGAAGATTTCATGGACAAATTCGTATGCTGAACTGCCCGAATGCTGTACGAAACACACAGAATGCGGGTGAATTTGCTTATTTTATGTCCAACAGGTGCGACTTTTCTAAGTAGGCTTAGGCGTCTACAAAATGTGCCACAGTTATCAATCCTACAACGACTTAATTCACCGGTTCGGACACCATTGTTAGATAAACGACTTATAACGTAACAATATGACGTAATTAGCACGTAATTCAATAGCAAGTCGACGTTATGAATGGTGAGTGTCACACCGTTGTGGATTTGTTGTAGGCCTACAGCTTGTTGTACAACAAATCCACAATAAATCGAAGTAAAGGTGTTTGGGCTTTATTATAGACACAGGCGGACTGCCTCTGTATCCTCTGTTTAATGAAATAATTTACCTAATAATTAGCCTACTTCAACCGCAACGTTTAATCAATTTTAATCCTTTAGGTTCCGTGACGTCATCGGTCAGTCACGTGAACATTCGACTCGTACTATGTGGTTTTCTACAGGTGTTCCATTGACAGCGATGGGCTATTTTCCAGACATAGGCCTAAAGTCTAATCGCTGACCTGATATGGACCGAAGCAAATTAAGGATAAGATTCTAATTAGTCAACAATCAAAATTACTTTTAAATAGAAAAATATTTACTCGTCGTACCATAACACAAAAGTGTGTACAAAGAATGTGCAACAGAAGCAGACTGACAGATATTGATTCTATACGAGTGCTTCTAACGTACGAATATCATTATCACCAATAAAAGTTGCCTCACAAGCACTAAATCTAAATTCTTACTGCTACATTTCTTTCCGCAATAGTACATTATTTATTATTTTCAACAAGAGCAATTATCACATTATTTTCTACAAGAGCCTGATACCAGCAATAATTACACCGGATAATACGGTACTGCGATACAAAATGCTACTGAGAGACATTCAGAATTAACAGTAAAAAAGCTAAAGGCCGATATAGCTCTTCATGGGAACCCCATCTCAGAGCTACGGGACGTCACTTGCCATATGGGGTCACAGTGTTACCTGCCACCCGGCACAAGTGAACGCACCCCGCCTAACCCCAGCCATGCAGGCTGGTACTTGATTTACCTATCCCGGAGGGACGGAAGGCTGAGTTGACCTAGTTGACTTGATAGCGCCCCGGCCTGGAGTCGAACCAACGACCTTTCGATCACGAGTCCGACGCCGAACCGCTGCACCACTAAGACAACTAGTAACACTTTTATGTACTGGTCATTTTAACAGTGAGCGTCATTTCATCACTTTTCTTCCAGCTCACCCACAAAGAGAAGGACCAGCACTAGTGAATATGTACCGTTAGTCAAATTCTAGAGAATAAACATTTTATTTACGGTTTACCACAGTTTTCAGCGAACACTCGCACAATTAATTGTAGGCCCTCTGCACAAGTAACCCCTTTATGTACTGCAGTCATTTCAACAGCCTAAAATATGGGCAAAACTAGCCAACAATGTAAGTATAATAACATGGTGTACATGGGCCATTGACAGTTGATGTGAGATAAACAGTCATATAGGAACTACGAGTTTTCTACATCGTCTTATGCCTATACATGTACATGTATATATCCTGTCACTAGAAGTGCAGACACTCGACCGCCAGCCTCACAGAAGTCACAGTAATCGCTGCATGCATTTCTCGCATTAATCACATAACACCAACATTCGGCGTCGGCGCCCAATTACCCATGATGCAAGTCGCTCATGTGCACTGGGACCAACAATTATTCTGACTGACTCGACAAAACCAAAAAAGCCAAAAAATATAAGGACAGCATTTGTTAGTATATATAAACAGGCCTACCTCGTATTCAATTATTGTTTCTGTATCTGTTTGTAAGAAAACGATGACAATGACATAAATATATTATGCATAATGTGCATCTGTTTGTATAAAAGATTAATTTTATGATACTAAATTTTTCACATGGACCACAAAGGTGAATATATACCAGATGCCACACATGGTTAATTCAGCATCAGCCAGCATAATCGACTCACAGTCACGCACATACAATACATAATACTAGCTTTGTTTCATGGCTTCAGACAAAGTCTGAACTGTGGAATGATCGATGGACTTAGGTAAAAATAACATCATGACCAGGGATGCACTGCTAGAATTTGTAGAAGTGGCGGACGAAGCCTGGCATAAGGCAAAATATTGCTTAAATTTCTGCACGCTCTAAGCTTTTGTTTTAAAACTGCAATACATATAAAATACAATAAAATAATTATATCACACAGAAAATTATTGTAAATGCGTGATTTTCTCGAATACTAACGTAAAACAAAATTACAAACAGACCAAGAACAAATTTATAGGCCTGCACTAAAGATGTTTCAAACCATTACAGGTAGGTGAACAGGGGGATTAGTAAAATAGTCGGGGAATGCATTCTGTCAATGGAAAATAATGAACCCATGCCTGATAATGACTGAACCCCAACACTTTAAAACTGCAGTAACTTAAGTCACAAAAACTGTCAGACAATACAAAACTTGGTAGAATTCATTCTATGTTCATTAAAACAACGGTCTGGATCCAAAATATACAATACAACCACCACGTAAAATGACGGACAGATTAAAGTATTTTAGCAGATTCGCCATTTGTATTTTACTAAAATCTTGGAAATGTCATGAACTCATGTCAACCGCAAACATGCCGCGTGGCAGTTCAACTCATTTCACATCGTAAATAAACGACGGCAAAAATAAAAAACCAGAAACACAACCATAAACAAATACAAACACATGGAAGTTTGCGTGAATTTTTGCATCTAGCAGAAAACACTGACAAAACTGCAGCCACAAAACTACGCCATATTCACGAATCGGAAACAAATCGGTTCTCGTGAAACAAGTGGTACTTTTTTATTGGTAAAAAAACACACTCACGAAACACAACACAAACTGGGCAGCAGCAAACGGTCATGTGCAACGTCTAAATAACAGTCACTGAATGCACAGCCGGCCCTAGGTTTTGTGAGGCCCAAGGCAGCGGCTGTATGCGAGGCCCTCTCCTCCCTTCCTTTGCCTCTTCTATCCTATCCCCCTTTCCTTCTCGTCCCATTCCTTCCCTTCTATTTTCTTTTCCCTTCCCCTCTCATTAGAAGTAGGCCCCATTAAATGCAGTTTGCTGGTTTTGGGGAGCTCTGTACGCTCCCCCAACGGGGTCTGGGGCATAGCCCCAGCGGAAAGCGAATTTGGTGAATTTTATCCTTACAATATGACATTTGGTGGCACAAATTTTACTAATTTTCATAAGCGCAAGGCCCCCTTAGGTGCGAGGCCCAAGGCGGGGGTCTCGCTCGCCTCCCCCAAAGGCCGGTGTACAGTTGCCAAATCGCCTCCCCCAGAAAAGTTTCCCCCCAGCGGATATTTACCGGAATGCTATTTTGCTCCAGGCCAGTTGAAATAGTAGTCGGGAGACTTTTTTAACAGCGGCAATTTCATCACGCCGATTACGGCGAATTTTTAACAGACGAGCAGGAATTTTCACATCCCCGGAGAACTTTTAAAGATGGGAGAGACTTTTTAATGCATTATTATTCCTCCCCTTGGAGGAATTTCCATGGGGGAGACATTTTAATGTGACACCGGCACTGACTGAATGTACACTGAGCTATAAACAACGTGCCATTTGACAATATCTCCCACGTACTCAAAGTTGGCAAAATATACAGCTAACTAAGTCTGCTCTCTGCTTCACACAATCTGTACACGGGCACTGAGACATGAAAACAACAACTATGCACAACATCTAACGAGCCTACGAACACCGCTTCACGCTTCATCGGCATTAATGCACATCCCTATGAACACTCACACTCTATGTAGCATGCATATTATCTAGAGCACTTAATCGATTAAACAAATAATCAATTAAAATCAATTAATACAACTTGATTAATAATCGATTAAACGCCAGGATTAATTGACGTGATTAATCGGGATTAATCGATTAATCGACTAAAGATTAATCAATTAATCGGATTAATTTTACGCAATTTTACAGAGTTTTACTTAAAACTGCTTAAAATTAACAGGATTAATCGATTAATCGACTAAAGATGAATCAATTTTACGC
>Ga0209681_1000379_pt1 | contig 11395 bp, 11 predicted proteins | sample WorMetLIZISLAND2_3_FD_187416 | JGI IMG/M metagenome (GOLD analysis project Ga0209681, IMG submission 187416) | Marine gutless worms symbiont microbial communities from Max Planck institute for Marine Microbiology, Germany - Olavius clavatus LIZARD... ... | reverse complement strand
GTCGTACATTATAGCACTCTTGCGGCTTTAAGGAGTAACTGCATGCAAATTCCTCGGCAAGCTCTTCAGTTGACTTGTGGTAATAAATGGTGGCATTGGCCATATGAAGGCTGGTGACAGTTTTCAGACGACGGCGAGCTTGTTGGATTGCCTCAGGGGGGGGGCGAGGAATTTCCTGCAACTTCAGCACAGTTGTTCTGAGTTTTCTGACGGATATATGCAGTTTTGATGGCCGTGTAGGCTTTTTTGCTGTAACGTCGACTGATATTGAGGACGTGGACTGTCTCACGTGATGTGGGGTTGGTAGAGCTGCTGAAGTTGACGGCAGCGGCCCAGCATCAGTGGTTGGCGGCGTTACGTCGACTGTAGACTCTGCTTCATCTGAGATAACAACTGTGTCTCTGAATTCTGCAACTATTTCCGGTACGAGGGACTCAGATAGAAACTTGCGGCTGTTCTGCCTTACGACGATCACGAGCGGCGATCTCCGCAGGGAAATCGTCGGGCTCGACATCAGACATTGGATCCTGGTCCTCGCGTTCATCCTCGGCGTCGGTATCTATTATGTAAGTGTCTGCGTAGCCTGCTTGTCAGAGGTATCGGACGATAGTGCCAAGTCAGCGTCGATCTGCGATGTACTGGCCGGTATCTCCAGCTGTTCATTAGCTTTATTCTGTCGTTCTTCCGTACTGATAATCGGTTTTGGGACGATCGCAGCCACAGGCTTTGGTGGAGATGGTTCCCTGGATTCTTCAGCAGTTGACGGCGGCAGCATGACAATGTCCGAGATCGGTACAACAGTGACCTCAGCCGGCGGCAGCTGACTGGCGGCCGGCAATGCTGTAGCTTTCCCCTTGCCGACAAAGGCGGACTTTCCTTTCGACGGTAATGGATGCTGATGGCTGCTTGAGAACTTCTTTACGCTTGCCTTCCGACTTTGTTGCTGGCGATTCTTTGATGCTGACTCCAGCATTGCGTGCTCGAAGGTTTTGAACAGCTTGTTTAGCGACTTGGACCAGCGGGTCTATCTTTGACTGTTCAATTACCAGCTTCTTACTATCGATGTCAGGCTTCTCACTGTCTCCTTCTGTCTGCTTGCGATCTCCTGTAGCTTGTTGGTCAGCTCTAGAACGATGTTCAGTCTTGGCCGACGGTGCAGCTTTAGTTGGCTGTTCGACCTTCTTGCGACTCCTGTCGGATTCTCTGCAAGTTGGTTCACTTTTGTCGAATCGTACTCTACAACTGTCCGTTTTTGGAGGTGTTGCCGCGGGCGTGGCTGCCCGAGATGGTCCAGCCCTCCTCAATGATTTACGACGCTGCAGCGGCGACTCCGATGATTCCTTCCGTGACCGTTTGTAGCGTTGTCGCGGCGGCGATGGCGACGATGGTGCTGATGGTGCTGGTGTTGAGTCATTGTCCGAGTCAGTAAATACGAACTCTTTGGACTTGTACTGCTGTTCATTGCGACTGGCGGGCGTACGTGCACTCCATGTACGTGCTTGTTCGATGTCAGCAGACGTTGCTGGCGTGCTATCGATTCCACAATGATGCTTCATGATCAGGTGACGACGATGGTTGGTCCGTTGTACGTTCACCTTCTTGCAGAACACGAAGACGTACGGTGTCGATGCGGGTGGTGCTCGCTTGTTTCTTCAGCGACATCCACTTGCTCTGCTGGTTGCTGACATATTTTCCATATCTTCTCGTTTAGCTGTTAAGCGGTCCTCCGACTTTATTTTTCTTGTTGACATGTTGACAGCAGTGTACTGTAGACGTTAATATTTTTGGAGTAGATACTTCTGTATTAAGTATGCAACTTCTCTCATCCATCACCACAAACGATTTTCTGGGGACAGTCGACAATGCTGAAACTTGATCATCCTGTTCAGCAATCTTGCTGTGTATAGGCTGTTGCTTGATTGTACTTGAGGTCCCGTTGTTGCAGCTTGGCTGGTCTCCAGCTGTCATCTTCACTTTGGAAACGGATCGTTGCTCTTCCTTCAGATAGTGTCCATTTACGTGGTTAGAGCTCGAATGCATGCTACCAGCATTAATTGATGTTGTAGGCGTTGTTTGGTCTGACAGACAGCCGGAGAAGTTGTTGGAGCTGACTGATGTCATTGTCATCAATGTTGTATCTCGCAGCTCGGAAATCTCTGCTGTTGATGTCATTGTCATATCGTGCAGCTGAGAAATCTCCAGCGGTGCGATGGTCGTACTGTCAAGGGAACATTCTTCTTGTTCGAAAATTGTAGGTAACTGGCCCCGGTTGTCTTGCTGACAGGGGTACAATAGAAGGCGTTGATTGTTATCGCGTTGCTGATCACCCCAGCCGTGCCGGCCTGTGGTTTGATCACGCCGGTTTATGGCTTGGTCGCGCCGGCCTGCCACATGGTGATTATCGGCTCCCGGCGGGAAGTCCGATTTCCCGCCTCTTCCAGCTACACATGCGTTAAGCACTGTCGGTCTGTGGCCAACCGCGATATCGTTGAATTGCGCGCCAGCTGAATTTACAGTATCCAGCAACTGTATAATAGTGGGCTGTATACCTACCGATCGGCAATCTGCTATTCCCATGCAGACGTAACGCATTGTCACAGCCAAGATCTAAGTCCTGCATAGATCTCTTCTCACACTCACCACTCGGAGACATACCACTGGTATTTCCTGGTGAACGATGATGCTGAACTACATTTCAGCGTCGAGTTAGATTTATAACATTTCCACTTTCGAACATTACCTTTAATTCAGATATTCTGAATCGAAGTCTAACATTAGGCTGATTCAACTTTCTGAATTTTACATGCGGTTTGAATCCAAACAGTCGGCGATTCGATTTTTCGAATCGATTCCGAGGTCGATTCACATTGCATGACACGTTCTCATATTTACGCTTACACACTTTGAATCCAAACAGATGCCGATTAGGCATTATCTGTCGATTAATGTCGCTTTGATTGTCCGTAACCATACATTTGCGAGTTCTGAATCCAAACATGCACTGACTCAACATTCTGAATTGAGGCGGATGTCGATTCAACTTACGCTTTTCGTTCACACATTTACCTTTATTTCTTTGCGTTCTGAATCGAACTGGGCATTGATTCAACATTCTGAATTGAAACGGCCGTCGGCTCAACTTGAGGTTGCTGAACCTGGTCATATGCCAACTCGGTCTGCCGATCTTTGACATAGACTGCCAATTCAGTTTTGGACATCTAATATATCGACCTTCCTTTGCTGGCGACTTTCGTACCGTAGCCTCTGGTCGGTTGTTAGAAGACGCTGATTGTCTGTTCGAAATTGAACAGATGCTGCGGACTCGCTTCTGGACTCCCCTACCAGAACGGTCGCACCGCCTTTGCTTCTTCTTTCTATGCTTGTGGAAGTTGCAGAAATTATCAACGCAAGCTCTTTCTTGGTCTCCCCTACCAAGATTGTTGCACGACCTCTCGGAATTGCGTCTTGAACTCCTTATCTCTGAAACGAGATTGTCTTCTTGTAGAAGGAGTGGGTCTCTGACGCTCACTGTTCGATTCTACAGTATCGAATGCCTGGTTCGATACACTTTCGAACTGCTCGTTCAAATCTTCTTCAATTTCGGACTCGTAGTCCTCCTCGCCTTGAACACCTTCGGACTCTTCATAGTCCTTTTCAACTCCAACTTTGGACTCTTCATAGTCCTCTCCAACTTCAACTTCAGACTCCGGGCAATTAAGCCAAGCTCCATCTTCCTTCTCCACAGGGCTTCTGAACAATGCTGAATCGATCACCGGTTCAGGGTCTTTGGTCGTCCCCTGCAGCTGCTGAGGAACTTCATGCATAAAGCTCTCTTCAGCCGTGACCGAAGTACGCAGGAGCCCAGAGTCGGTTAAACTCTGGTGCACTTCACGTCCTCGAACTATCCTTAAACCAGGCGATAGTCCAGAATTTCCACTTTCCGTGCACTCCTCATTCTCCAGTGCGACTGCCGGCCCAATTAAAGACATCCCGTCTTCGTCATAGGTCTGGATCTCAACATGGAGATTGGGGTCCACCGAACATTCTTCGGCTTTGCCAAAACAATCACTCGCGCCACGAGCCGTGACCACCGACCCAATTAAAGGCATCCCGCCTTTATCATACTAGGTCTGGGCCTCAACTAGGAGACCTGGGTCCACTGTTGGTTCAGCAGCTTCGCCAAAATGGTCACAAACACAAGGTTTCATTTCTTCTGTTGGGGTCCATAGCCCATAGGGATCTGGAGTATTCACCTCAGGATCTGCATGTTCGGCTGCACGTGCCACTGCGTCCAGCCTGCCCATAGACGTACCTTCGACAATTGGTGCAGAAGTCACCGAATCCTCGTATGGGTCCGAAATTTGGTTATACCATAGTCCTGCCCGAATCTTCTGTTTAGCCCCTGCAACGACGGTCGCGACAGTTGCATCCTGAGCATCTCGCTCCAAACATCCAGGTTATCCTGCCGTGTTTGGCACCATCACAGGATATTTCTCACCATAATCTTCTTCAATAATAATAATAGGATAGCCAGGTCTGGAATTTGAGTATACCACTGCCCGGGTCGTAGCATGCTTGACCGGTACAGCAGTGGTCGCAGCTTCAGAGTTGTTCCAAACGAATCCCGAACTATCTTCGTCCATGTCCAGTGCAGTGACGACCAGGGGACGAGTCTTTTCTGGACTCAAAAACCGTTCCGAAGTCTCCGTCAACTCAACGCGAGCTGGATACATCGACCCGTCAGTTGACTCCAGCGGCTCCGTTAGCTGATTGCGTTCTGACCGAACAAAAATGGAACATGGGTCTGTCGGCTCGTCAGCAGACTCCGTACTTTCAAAAATTCGAACTTCTCCCAAAGTTCCGGCATCCATCGCCAAATTCTCAACTTTCTCCTTATAGCAGCTAACTTCCTTCGTTGAAGTGCTAGTTACCGAGAAGGATGGAATATACGGGCCCATCTCCCCCTCCAGGGTGCCGTCTCGCCGAGGAGAAACGAGGTCGGTGGCAGAGCCAAGTCTCAGTGTCTTTCCCTCGTAATTCCGCAAAAGCTCTTTTAAATGTCCGAACTCAGCCAGGTCTTTCCTCGATTTGGCGTCTTCCTCTGTCGGTGAGGCTCCATCCGAACTCGAACAGAAACGAAGCAAGTACGAACAGGTTCGTCTGGCGCTTCGAACAATCATGTATCCCGTCCACGGGTCAGGTAGACGAGGCGGGTGCTGCGATAAGGCAACGAGTACGTCATCACGCACCCGTTGTATGATGCCTGAAATGCATTGCTCGAACCTGGGTCTACTTCGCTCACTTCGTTCTCTCCCGCTTTCAGCCAGATGCATCATGCGACAGAATAATAAAGCTTCACGAAGAAACTTTCAGCCAATATTGGGACGGCGGAATCTTTGAACTGGACCAGTCGGACCAGCATGGAAGCCTGAACCACAAGAACCGATGCGGCATGATGTGGGAAAGTGCTTCCAAATAATGCTGGTTCGATAAGGTTGTTCTGCTTCTTTTCGGACTTCGATCCACTCCTTGTCACGGAACTGAATTCTTCCATGTTCAAAGTCCCACCTGATACGACCTTGACTTCGGAGCCAGTCAATCCCAAGGATGAGTCCATCGAGATCTGGAGCGATTAAGATCTTCGACTCAACGCTGCGTCCTGCAACGAACAGGACCACGCGTGCAGCTCCGATAACGGACATTGTTTTGTTGTTCGCCATGCTCACCTCCTTAGTTCGATCTGCGTGAATCCTCCAACCTATATTGCGGGCGATATCTTCGCCAGCGATCAAGACGTCGCTACCGGTGTCGATCAGTGCGCTGATTCGATTCCGACGATACTTTACCCAGATACAGGTCTTGTCTTGCTTGTTCGAGCGGTTTTTCATAGGTCTGACATCTGGTTGTTGTTGAGATGATGTCGGTTGCTGTTCGGGCCTTCGTTGTTCGGCGGATGATACCGGACATTCTCGGGCACGATGTGTCGGATCTCCACATCTGTAGCTTCCAGGATTCGGATTTGGAGGTCGATAGAAGTTACCACTTCTACTCATTCCGTTGTTGCCGGGTGGTGGAACAAAATTATTCGGATTACCACAATTCGCAGGATTCGGCCCACGCGAACTCAGTGGGGTAGAACGGCTGCTCTCTGGCAGTGCCCCACCATAAAAGTTCAATGCAGTATGCCTGTTCGAATTTGGCTGCCGATAATTGTTCGGAAATCTACCATTGTTCGGAGTCTTTCGAATTCTGCACTCGAATTTCGCAAACTTCTTTACCATCTCCTTCTGTAATGCTTCACCGGATCAGGTTTCTTGTTTGTTATTTCTCGAACACGCTTGCCTGCTCCTCTTTCCAACTTTGCCGCTTCTCGAAGTCTTGCTGTATCTGCTGTCCAAACTTCTAGTTGTAACGCGATTCATAATGCTGAGTCCAGATCGGCAGGGTGTCGTTCTCGAATTTCCAGAGCAAAGTCTGGATCTCCCAGAGCATCCAGAAAGTGGTCACAAGTGATCTCTTCTCACATCTGAGGTTGCACATTCCGAAATGCCAATGCGGCAAGTCTCCGAATATCACTGTGCAAGCTCCACAGCGATTCGTTCTGTTTGCATCTTCTGTTCCAGAGTTCGATTCGGTGCTTGTCGGCCACAGCCTTGCCTCCGAATCTTGTCTCCAAGATGTTCATGAGACCGGATAACGAATCTGTCACGCCTTTTCCATAGTCCCATAGTATGTTGCGGCTTCCTTATCCAACGAATTGTGCAGGTAAGCTAACTTCTGTGCTTTGTTCCACTTGTTATTCTCGGCACAATTCAAAAATTGCGCCATGAATGTCTTGAACAAACTCTGACCATCGAACTTTGGTGGCTTCTCGGCACAATTCAAAAATTGCGCCATGAATGTCTTGAACAAACTCTGACCATCGAACTTTGGTGGCTTCAACATGTGCCTTGGTTTAGCGAGGGTGTCATCCTCGTCCTCAGAAGAGCTGGTTTCCGTCGAACTCACTTGTTCGATTTTCTTCTTTGATGCCTTCTTTGGCAGGCTCTTCCGGCGATCGCGTTCTTTATCTTCTGTAGATGTACTTCTTGATGTGCTTCCTGATGATCGTCTACTTCTGCTCTGACTCCTGCTGGAAGATGTTCAGCGTCTGAGACTATTCTTCAACGAACTGTTCGATTTCTTTGGCGAATGTTGAGTCGAGCTCACTTTTGCATCCGCTTGTTCGATTGTTCGTTTTGCCGAACCGCTGGAATGGCGGGACGAATGTGGAGTTTTGCTCACTTTTGCATCCGTTTCCGTCTTCCGTGTTCGGTGACGTCGTGCTTCAGACACGTCTTCATCTTCTGAGTCTTCGGTTCCGAACTGTAAAATTCTTTTTCTTTTGTCCGCAATTCAGAATCAGTCGAAGGGTCCTCCGAGTAACGTGAGCCTTTGCCCTTCATTCACGCCATGTGATATACAGAACTGACGGGCTCGAACAGTTCTGCTGTTTGTTCCTCAGGTGTTCGTTGTGATGAAATTTTCTTCACCGAAGTTACATTCTGACGATTTCCGGAGTTGGATCGTACGGCTGTACATCCAGGAATCGTGCTCTCACAGAAGTGCACCATTGATCTTCTTTTAGCTTGTCTTCGCTCCTCTTCCACCGGGTAGTATTCTTCCTCGAGTCTTGCTGGATAATACACCTCAGAGATTTCCATTGCGTCCTGTTGAGTGTTCGACGTATCGTTGGAGTAAGCGCCATAGGCGTTACTCTGTTGACCATCCTGTTCAAAACTCGATCGAATATTCTGCGGTCTATCCTGTTTGAACGAATCTCGAACAGGATAAAATCCACTTGATAGATCACTCCGACGAACTGCTGGTCTTTGCTCCTTGCGTTCCTGTTGACGGTTCATCTCCACAGCCAATCTTCTTAGATCGTTGGATGCTCCTGAATTCAGAAACTCTGGTGAATTCAGTTGATGTGGGTGTTCGGCTAACTCCTGAATACCAGCATCCGGTAGCGAACTCTTTGGAAATCCAGCTAACTCCCGAAAACTAAGGTTCAGTAGTGGACCCCGCAGATGTTCGGCTAACTCCCGAATACTAGTATCCAGTAGCGAACTTGTTGAAACTTCTCCTTGAACATCTCCAGTAGACACTTTGTTGACTCTTCGATGTCGAATAGTTGTACCATGGCGAAGTTCTTCTGTTGAGGTTGGTTGACTCGGTTGATTCGGATCTTCTTCCATTGTCATTACTTCTTCATTGTCGAACTCCTCAAGATGACCTGTGACGGGCAGAGGTTGATCATCCCTGTTCGTCATTAGTTGAAGCGATGAAAGCCTCTCTTCCACACGTTGAGCGGCAATGTGACGGTCTGGTACAGATCGAACATTGGCGTCAATGCGTTCATTGTTCGTAGACTTTGGAAATGTAGAATCTGGATATTCGTCTTCTGATGAACTCGGTGGTGTCGAAAAATTCGGAAATTCATCCAGTGATGACTTCTGGCTCCGTGCTCGAGCTCCACTGTGGGTGTTCCAATTTCGAACATTATCTTCTGTAGAATTTGGAAGTCCATCTTCCAACTCCGTTGAATTCGGTGACGACGACTTTGACAGTTCAAAGTTTGATTCGATGACCTTGACCGAACTTTGATGACGAATCCCGGTATTCGAAATATTCAAACAGTTGTAGCACTTCGAAATAGCAGGACTTGTCTCTTACGATGCGAGCTCGATGGAGTCTCGATCTTGACTGAAAGACTGGGCTCCTTATATACTAAAGGGCGATACCAAGTTTAGGTGGGTAGGGGTGTTAGACGAGTCTAACTCGGTTTCCGTACGGTAAAAAGGGGAAAAGGGGTGTTTCTGGGGGATTTCTGTACCGCAAAGGCCTAGAAAAAGCTGAGACCAGTTCGATGGTAAGTTTCCACCGGAAATGGGGGCGGAGCTGTACGAATCCAAAAGTGAAAGAATTATTGAAATTGGTCCACAGTTGCCAAAGTTATCGTAAAAATAAAAGTGGCACCTTTTTTATGGCCCACGGTGTACAATCAACGTTAAACAGAGTTTACCACGCAAATTACCTTAATATTGTGCATCTAATTTTTTTTACAGATGCACCTCGAAATATGCAGATAAGTCCTCGAAACGGGACCTACTCTCCTGGAGACAGAATACAATGTTCAGCAGAAGGCATCCCAGCACCGTCATATCAGTGGACTGACTTGATCAGTGGAACAGTCATACAAAGAGATGTTCTTGTCATCAGTGAAGATATGGTGAACAAAAGTTACTCGTTCCAGTGTACAGCGCGCAACCAATACGGCAGCAACTCATCCACCTTAAATTTTACTGTTACAGGTATAAAAACAACCAATTTTATTAACATCTGACCCTATAATAGAATGCCTTTGGTATTATGTCGGATACTCGGATTTTATGGCCTTTATGGATTTTATGCACCTTGACGCTGCACTTGCCTCAGTTGTCTGTACCATGATACCTGCCACAACTTTGCTGAATGTTTGTATGCTGCATTATTTATAACAACTGTAACCATTTTTACAGCGCTGTACTAGCTATAGTAAATCCGTCCGTCTCTCACACGCTGGCACTCATGCTCATGCAACAAACATGCATGTGGTCTTCACTGGAGGATAGCCCCATGACTCTATAGTTTCCTCATGGTTAACCAGCGCGAAATTCCAACGGGAACATAGGGAGCGAGAGTGCCGAATGAGAGAGGGGTAGCAATTAAAAAATAGGCAATTTTTAGCCAATAAGTCGTCCTATCTCAGAAACGGTGCAAGATAGGACCATCGGAAGTCGCATACGCGCTTTCGTTTGGTACCAAAATCATCGACCTTGGATGACCTTGAACGGCCAAAACGCATTCTGGTGCAGAAAAGATGCGTCTTTTGAGCCCACTGCACAAATTAGAATGAAGATAAACCCATATTATCAGCGACAAAAATTTAGGCCAATGACACTACACCGTGTCTCAAAAAACTGTGCCAACATATATCTTGCTCCTTTTCTGTCAAATAGCCTATAAACCGATTTCAATAAAAATTGGAAGGATTGTCCAGGAATAAAATCTCAACAAAACTCTACCTAAAAAATTGCCCACTTTACCTAAAGTATGTGCTTGCATTACCTTGGGAAATTTGAAGTGACAGATTGAGCCACCAGCACAATAATTAAGTCTAGATTTGAATGATTAACTGAACACTCAAACAGTAACATGACTGGTAGTTATTGTCTCTCGAAAAAAGTCACATGTGTCACATCACATCATCTTTATTACAGTATGTGCTCACAGTGTCCGCCTCCAGCACGAACGCGAGCGCGTAGACGCTGATGCCACTCGCTAACACCACATTCAATAACCGTGTGACTCAGAGCGGCTCACTTGCTGTTGATGCGTCGTTTCAGTTCGTTGACATCCAAGATCTTGGTGCGATAGACTTGCTCCTAATTAATGTTAAATAAATAACAGATTTTCGCCAATGCCAAAAATTATTAAAGTCGGCCAATGTTTCACGGAGTTATTCACAAAATTACACTGGCACAGTTTTTTGAGACACGGTGTAGTTTCTGAAAATATAGGTGATATTATTCAGCACTCAGCAGCCAGCAGCACATTAACACTTAGGCGATGTGATGATGGGTAATATCAGCTTTTCGCGATTTTTGCTGTTTTCGGTGTGTGAGTCACTGCATGTCGCCATTAAGATGTAAAATATAAATGTAATAACTTACCAGTTTAAAACTCAGTGTAAATATGACGTGATGATCTCAGACATCTAAAACGGCAAAAATCACAATGACAGCATGATCAAGTTCGTCGACGTCCACTACCAAACGGAACCGAACTTATCAATTTTTCCGATAATTCCAGTTTCTGTTAAGATGTCAAGGTGTTTGTTTCCGAGATGTTACAAAATAACACTTTATTATGGCAGCCGGTCGCCATCTTGAATATTGTCGGAAGCAATGCTTGGCCCCAACCCCCAAATGTATTTCCAACAAGCCAATAATTTTTCAACGCACCAAATTTGATAATAATCGCTGCCGGGCTGATGCGAATTAGATTTTAAAGATGGTGGGAACGGCGTTTTTATAATTTATGTGCGGTTTTCTGCCTTTCTTCTCATTCGTTTCCTTATTTTGCCGGTCTAGCTCAAACCAGTTAGCATCCTTGGCAGTCTTACCCACATCTCTTGTATCATAGTGCGCTGTTCCTTCCTGGTTTCCAAAGGACTCGCTTTCTATGACGGGTTCGTAGGCCCCGCTGCGTGAAGGGGAGCTTTGTCCAAAGAAGTTACGTACCATTTGGAAAGCCATGGCAGTTCGTGACTGTACTGACTGGGAGTGGAAAGAAAGGAATAGTGACGGGCTAT
>Ga0209681_1000378_pt1 | contig 11421 bp, 3 predicted proteins | sample WorMetLIZISLAND2_3_FD_187416 | JGI IMG/M metagenome (GOLD analysis project Ga0209681, IMG submission 187416) | Marine gutless worms symbiont microbial communities from Max Planck institute for Marine Microbiology, Germany - Olavius clavatus LIZARD... ... | reverse complement strand
GTATTAGAAGGGAGTTTAGTGCCCTCCGTGTGCAATACCGGACCTGAAGGGCATTACATTGTCAGTCATTAAAACACAAGCTGAGTGACCACTGAGACAGTCACACCGTTTTAACGTCCATTTGCCATGTAAACCTGGGTTAGCTAGTTATGCCTTGATTCTCTATCTCCTGTCATTCTTAACCTGAGCATCATGACAGGCCAAACCTCATTGGATGGGTCGAAGCTCTTTGCACCCATAGGGTACTTCTCTCCTCCCAGGTCAACTCATCCTTCCATCCCTTCGGGGTAGGTGAATCGAGTATTGGCCTGTCTGACAAGGGTTAAGGTGGGGTGTGTTCACTTGTGTTGGGTGGCAGGTAACACTGTGTGATCCCATATAGCAAGTGACACCTCGTAGCTTTGAGATGGAGTTCCATTAACAGCTGTACATGACCTTTGACCTTTAACTTGCATTAACCAATGGGTTTTGATTGAAGCATAACTTTAACGGGCCAGATTTCCTTCCAGTCGCTCAACCGTCAATGTCAAAGCTCTGAAGGTATTGTAGGGACAAGAAATTGTGACCAATCTAATGTATACTCCTCGTGCGTTATTTTCTCGACTATTTTTCAAGATCTGCCTTTTCATTCTTTCTCTTTATACCGTAGGTCTGTCTGCTTGTGACCCTTCCTTATGAAATAAGTTTTGAATCTCCATCATTATAGATTAGAGTCCGAGGGCAAGTGTGATCTGTGTACATACATACATCGGATAATGCGTTGCTAAGATATGGCCATTTGAAGTTTTTCAAGATGGTCTCCGGCCGCCATCTTGAATTTGATCCCACCGGAAATGGCGCCATTCGATCCGCTGTCCCCAAAAACCCCACCCTAGAAGTAAACATGAAGGGGATCGGTTGACACGTTGCAGAGTTATGGCCATTAGAAATTTTTGCAAAATCTGCGAATGGGCCCTGAGGTCGGTCAGTAGTCAATATTCATACTTCTTACACTGATCTCATATACTCCTTTTTCGCTACGTTAGGAACGTAGCGCGAGGAGTAATAAGCACTGACAACAATATGTGCATGGTGTGGAGGGGTAGATGTGCTGCAGAGAGTCCAGGAAAATATTGGAGAAGTTTACAGTGCCCAGTGAGTGCTCACCACAGGTTATACATACTAGCAAATACCTAAGCCCAGTGAGGTTATGTCTTAGACTTTGTTGGGTTGTCTGTCTGCCTCCGAGTAAGATTACTACAGTGTACTCACAAACAGAAACATAAGTCATGGAAAAACATTTCCTTATAGTTTTTGGGATGGTAATTTGGATCCATATCTGAGAATTTTCTTTTTCTCCCAAATTTTTAACGTTGCATAATATGGCTTTTGTTAATTTCTCCAAATTGAATTTTGGTATCATTTGAATATCAGATAATCATGATACCATTCTCAATATAAAGAATGCTCCTGGGAACCTTTTTGGTAAGCTGTACTGTAGGCTCCAGTTGGTTAATGTTTTCTAATTAGAGTTTGCTCCTCACTAATTGTTGCCTTCGTTATGCAAGACTCACTGTGGTTGTGTATATTATGTTATAAATACGCAACCAGGTGGCGAAATTCCTGATATCAGAACATCAGATATGTGATGGCCAACTGGAGGCAATGACTGCATTATCTGAATATTTATTGATTTTTTGGCATTTTTGCTGTGTCTGTTTAGTTGAAAAAGAAGTGGAAAGAGAGGAACATTAAACAAACTCCGCCACCTGTTCCCGAGAAGAAACGACGAGGTCGTGAGTACAAAGAGCCAGCAATGTTTTATGATAACAGTTGCGTATGTTTGTTTTTTAGCTGATCATCGGCTTTTGGCATGATACTGACGTCTGTCTGTCTGTCTGTCTGTGTGTTTGTCTGTAATGCTCTGCATTGTGACTCTCAGGGTCGGCAAAGGAGATTGAAAGTCGTGCCATCGTTGTGTTTCTAGGACGGCACTTCCTATTGACTTTTTCAAACACTTTTGTTGTGGGGTGTATCGTTTAGCCACAAAACATACCAAATGTGAACTCTCAGCAAAAAGTCTGACAGGAAACACAACAATCAGATAACACACTGTCAGGCATCACAAACAGACGTCATTTTGAAACTGTGAGTAAGTAAAAGCTGATGCTGAGCACGGCTATTCCAGACAATGGTCTGTAGCTATACTGTACGTCATATGCACTACCATCGGCTATTGCTGTAACAGCTGAGCTTCTTGTTTGTAGTTGAGAAGAATTGTTAACAGATAACATCAATTTTCTGATGATTTACGATATTTTATTGGATCAACTTAGGTTAGATGCTTGAAATAAAGCCACTAAAGCAAAAGCTGGGTATGAATGGTTGTTGTTTGGTTGTTGTTATGTTTTTCTGATGTTTATTGCATGCACAGCTCCTGTGGTTCCGGAGACTGCACCACAAGATGTCACAATTCCGCCAGCCGAGGTATGATTCTTCACATTAGTTCCAGTTTTGATTTCAGTAAATCACAGCATAAAATAGTGGTGGTGCAGCAGTAACAGTACAGCTAGTAGTACCAGCAACAGCAGCAGCAGTATCGTCATGGCATGGCCACTGCAATTGCAAGTTGTTGTAGTGTAACACTCAAGAACATTGGCAGAGTGTTATGTATGTAACTCAATACATCAATCTACAGACAGAATAAGGAAATTTAGATTTTAGTGCTGTCAACTGTTAACCTGCAAAATTAGGAAAATTACAACTGGGTTCTTTAATACCGTGCCGCATGTTTCAGCGCTGCCGCCGGCACTTCCTATTCACTTCTTCTGACTACAGACACTTTTGATGTAGGATGTATCCTTTAGCCACAAAAACACAGCAAATAGCAGTGCTCGCCAAAAAAGTTCACAGGGAACAGAGATCTGATAAAATGCCGACGTGGATCAAAAGCAGACTTTAGTTTGAAACCTGTAAATAAGTAAATATTTATGCTGACTGAGGCTATTGTAGCTATTATAGCTGTACTGTGTGTTTACACAGTATGATTGGCTATCACAGCAACAGCTGAGCTTCTGGTTAACTTAAGTTTTGTTGGTGATTGCTGGTACAGGTTGAAGATTCTGCTGTAGATAATGCAGTTGATATGTTCTGGGCTCCAACAGCACATAGCACTCAACTGAGCAATATGGTTTGTAGAACTTCTTGTGTTCCTTCACTTAGAATTGTGTGCATATTTAGAGTTAAAGTAGTCTTCATGTAGGTCTGCTGTTATAGTCTAAGACCAAAAAGCTCTTGGTGTAGAGGTTAGGGCATCAGACTTCTGATCAACAGCTTGTTTGTTCGACTCCCGTCTGTGCACTGCTGGGCTAGTACTTGTCTGTGGGTGGGTAAACCATCTCGGTATGTAACTGGTCACCTAGGTCAACTCAGCCTTCCATCCCTGTGAGGTAGGTAAATCGAGTATCCGCTTCTGGCTGGGGTTAAGGTGGGGCGTATTCACTTGTGTCGGATGGTAGGTAAAACTATGTGGTCCCATATGGCAAGTGACACCCTGTAGCTCTGAGGTGGAGTTTCATGAAAAGCTCTACTCTTCTTAACTTAACATGAGTGGTGTCTTCTCAACCATTTCTGCTCTGGCACTAGGCAATGTGCAGCCAGTCTCTACCAGCAGGGTTATACTGACCACCCACTGTGAATCTGTGAAGACACTCAGTCTGTCACACATCATAAACGTCTGTCTAGTGAACAAGTTTAAAGGTGGTCTCCCAGCTCTGCACACCGCTTCTGATTCCACCAGAGTGGCAGTGCCGACATTGCATACGCTAAAGAAAGATAGCTACGAAGGAGTTTCCAGACTTTCTGTTGCTCCGTTTACTTCAACTAGACCGGCTTATCTTACCAGTTATTTTTACCTATTTTGTTACTTTCTTTACATAGTTGCTTTTATTCGATACATTTGAGGCACTGAATGGCCTTTTATGTGCTGATATTCCGTTAAGAGACTACTAACTCACCATGGACACGGCTATTGCATCACGTGCTGTGCCTGTTTACTGCCCGTCTATCACTTTGCCTATCCACGGAGGGATGGCCAGGCTGAGTTACCGTGTTGGCTAGTTATTGCTGAGCCAGGGACAAGTCTTTTCGTCCTGACTACATACAGCTGTAGTGACTTTCAAGCTCCAGAGTCATTTTCAAACTGGTGTTGAATATGTTATACTGAAACCGTCTATCTGTTGAATGTGATAAATTTGTCTGTTGTATTCTGCCAATATATGGTTAGGTTTCCATTTTCATTGACGCCAGTTTGATCTGTTTTGTACCAGTTCTTCTAGTTGAACGTAGTCCATATTTCCTTCTGGTGTCTTCAATAACCAGCTCAATAGCGTATTCCTTGGTTTCCCTCTTCCCTTCTTCCCTTGCAGTCGTCCATCTAGCTCTGTTTTCACTAGTAAGTCATGCTGCAGCACATGTCCTATCCACCTTTTCTGTATACTTGTCAACTTGTGTTGTATGCTAGCTTAACCCTCGTCAGCTCAGATCACCAAATTGGGATGAGCTCTCACTCAACAGATCTAGGTCTATGCTAAATCTTTTCTTCTATTGTTATTATTATTATTATTATTATTATGGGATTTTGCTATGATGCCTTCTAGTGTGGAAATCCCGTTACAGGATAGCCACTTATAATATCAGTATAGGTAATCATCTTTGCTGGAGGTTTACACTTTTTGAGTGCTTTCTAGCTATGCTGCGATGTTGTGTTTACAGGAGGCTACAAAATCCCATCTTGATCTTCCTCAAACGGTAAATATGTTTTCAAGATAGAATATACACTTTTTGTATGCATTTTATGGTAAATTTGTTTGTGTATATATTTACTTGTGTGTTATAGTACAAGTCTTTGAAGAGGCCTGGACCTGTTTGGCTTGACCTGATCTAGTATGCCGTATTTGTCGCTTTATTTGTCCAGTGCTGAATTCCTCAAAATTCCGTGAAAACGTAGAAATTCCACGGAAATGGGCAAATTCCGTGGCTTGGCTCGAAATTCTGCGTTCCGCAGAAAACTGTGGTCCCTAATGATGACCCCTATCAAAATCAGACCCAGCCCATGTGTGTTCATAGGCATGACACAGGGTCTGCGAGCAAAATTTTGCTGCAATATGTTGCGCCATTTTCGAGTTTATCGCAAACAGATGCTAACTCAACTCTCAGATATACAGTAGATACTAATTTCTTTATATATATTTGGTTTATTATGAAATTTTTGACCTGTGTTTTTTCAGATGTTAGTTGTGACATTCTAGCTGCTGGTCATTTTTGCCATAACTGCTGTTATTGGATCAACATATCGCTACTCGTCTTGTTCTTCTTCTTCTTGTTCTTGTGCTTCTTGTATGGTCGATGCTTTTCAAAAAAGTCTAAGGCTCCATAGTTTCAAGTCGGATCGGGATGAGATTTAGCAGCATTGTTCTTTGTGTTAATGTACATCGATTGATGGAGTTGGATTTTGATATGACGTCACACTTTCAAGATGGCGGCCATGATGTCATTTCATGCAACAGTGCTGCCACATTGTTGGAACCGATGAATGTAGGTTTATGGTTTTATGTTTTCATGATTTTACAGAGCATGTTACTGAATGTCGATATTCAAAAGGGAAAACTCAGTGCAAAGCGACCTGGAAAGCAACGTAGCAAAACAGCATTACGAGGTATGCACAGTGTTGTAGATGGAAGTAACTTACCAAGTGTTTGAATCGGTCATAGCGGCTACAGTGATCAGTCAATCAATCAAAACGTAGATTTATATAACACCTCTTAAACAAGTTCACAGAGGCGCCTGTTACGAGTAGGCACGCTCAAAAAGCCACGACTTATGGCTAGTGATGATGGTGATGATGGTGGTGGTGCCAGCTGTGGAGAGTTTACTCTACACATATAACGTTGTTTATCTTGGTGTAGTGCAGGCTTAACTTAGGCCAGCTACTACACCGTGATAAACTCATTATCAACTAACCACGCTTATTTGCCAATGCTCTGTACTATAATGCTTTGACTCTTTGTTATTTGAGCACCATTAAATTGTGGCTGGCTATGTGCCTGTACCAATGTCTGTGTTGTGATCGTTACAGATGCTGGAACTGGTGAAATTCAAGAGCCGGAGTCGAATGCTAATGAAAGCAATGAAGCTGGAAACATAACAGCTGCCGAATCCACCAGTGCCGATTTGCTGGCATTACCCGATGACTCAACTAAAGAACAGATGGTTACAGAGGATCTGATTGAATTTGACAACATGCTAGGTGAGGAAATGATGCAAGCTGTTGAAGAAGACGGGGAAAAGATGCAAACTGCGGAAGAAAACCTAGGGTCAAAAATGCAGTCTTCAGAGGAAAAGATGCAAGCTGCAGAAAAAGACCTGGAGTCAAAGATGCAGTCTTTGGAGGAAAAGAGGCAACCTGCAGAAAAAGACGTGGGGTCAGAAATGCAGTCTTTGGAGGAAAAGAGGCAAGCTGCAGAAAAAGACCTGGGGTCAGAATTGCAAGATCCAAGTTTTAGTGGACAACCAGCTGGGGATCGGTCACCTGCCCAAGAACACAGACGTGGCAGTAGTCGCCGCAAACATGTTGTGAGACCAGATAACGACTGGCTTCTGCGTGGAAAAGAGACCGAATCTCAAAACAAAGCATTTGATACCAATGAATTTGAAACAGGAATTGTTAAGGACGAATCGGCATCCACTCAAGCTGAAGTTGTAACAGATATGGCAACCACGCCACGTGGCATATTTGTGTCGGAAAATGCGGATGCCGCACAAAATGAAGTTATTTGTGGTGGGGAAGAAGAAGGAAAAATGGTTAAGGAGGAACCGTTACCTCTATACATTGAAGTAGAAGTGGTTAATAGTGCAGCAGACATATCTGTGCCAGAAAACGTGGATTTGGCAGAAAACAAAGATGACTGGGTACTGGTAGACATTGAAGATGAGATGCTAACAGAAATGGCAAACAGTCAGTGTGGCGCATCTCTACCAGAAGATGTGGATGTTGCAGAAAACCAAGTTCTCGATGCTGAGGAACAAGATGCCAGAATGGATAAGGATGAATCATTTGTGGTAGACGTGGTTAAAGATATGGTGGATGATCAGCATGGCATATCTCTGCTGGAAGAACAAGAATCCAGAATGGTTAACAATGGATCAGTACCGGTAGACATTCCGGCAGAGATGGTTAACGATATGATAGATGATCAACATGGCATATCTCTGTCAGACAGCATGGATGCGGTTGATGATAAATCTGCAGATGGGCAACGATTGTCTACCAGTCCTGCTGATATCCAATCAGTTCAAGGAAACGTTGTAGGCAGTGAAGTTGAAGTGGTAAAAGAGACGTCAGATGATCCTCAGGGTGTACATCTGCAGAAAGAGACTTGTGCTGCTACTGAAAATGGGAAGCTGTCTGTTACAAGCAGTGCAGTACTTGGAAAGCCGTCTAGTATGAGCAGTGCAGGTGCAGTACTGAGGAAGCCATCTACTAGGAGCAGTGTGGTAGATGAGAAGCCATCTACTAGGAGCAGTGTGGTAGATGAGAAGCCATCTACTAGGAGCAGTGTGGTAGATGAGAAGCCATCTGTTACCAGCGATGTAGTAGATGAGAAGCCGTCTACTAGGAGCAATGTAGTAGACAAGAAGCTGTCTACTAGGAGCAGTGTGGTAGATGAGAAGCCATCTGTTACCAGCAATGCAGTGGACAAGAAGCCATCTACTAGGAGCAATGTAGTAGACAAGAAGCCGTCTACTAGGAGCAGTGTGGTAGATGAGAAGCCATCTGTTACCAGCAATGCAGTGGACAAGAAGCCATCTACTAGGAGCAATGTAGTTGATGAGAAGCCATCTACCAGCAGCAGTGTAGTGGATGAGAAGCAGTCTGTAAAGAGCAATGCAGTGGACGAGAAGCCATCTACTAGGAGCAGTGTAGTAGATCAGAAGACATCTGTTACGAGCAATGCAGTGGATGAGAAGCCGTCTACTAGGAGCAGTGTAGTTGATGAGAAGCCGTCTACTAGGAGCAGTGTAGTGGATGAGCAGCCGTCTACTAGGAGCAGTGTAGTGGATGAGAAGCCGTCTACTAGGAGCAGTGTAGTGGATGAGAAGCCATCTAGTAGGAGCAGTGTAGTAGATGAGAAGCAGTCTACTAGGAGCAATGTAGTAGACAAGAAGCCATCTACTAGGAGCAGTGTGGTAGATGAGAAGCCATCTGTTACGAGCAATGCAGTGGACAAGAAGCCGTCTACTAGGAGCAGTGTAGTGGATGAGAAGCCGTCTACTAGGAGCAGTGTGGTAGATGAGAAGCCATCTGTTACGAGCAATGCAGTGGACAAGAAGCCGTCTACTAGGAGCAGTGTAGTTGATGAGAAGCCGTCTACTAGGAGCAATGTAGTAGACAAGAAGCCATCTACTAGGAGCAGTGTGGTAGATGAGAAGCCATCTGCCAGGAGCAGTGCAGTGGACGAGAAGCCGTCTACTAGGAGCAGTGTAGTTGATGAGAAGCCATTTACCAGCAGCAGTGCAGTGGACGAGAAGCCGTCTACTAGGAGCAGTGTAGTTGATGAGAAGCCATCTGTTACGAGCAATGCAGTGGACAAGAAGCCATCTACTAGGAGCAGTGTAGTTGATGAGAAGCAGTCTACTAGGAGCAGTGTAGTAGACAAGAAGCCATCTACTAGGAGCAGTGTGGTAGATGAGAAGCCATTTGTTACGAGCAATGCAGTGGACAAGAAGCCGTCTACTAGGAGCAGTGTAGTGGATGAGAAGGCATCTACTAGGAGCAGTGTGGTAGATGAGAAGCCATCTGTTACGAGCAATGCAGTGGACGAGAAGCCATCTACTAGGAGCAGTGTAGTAGATGAGAGGCCATCAGGGTCATCTTCACTGCAGTCACGAAGAGGTAATTTTTCCATTTTTTTGGTCATAAATTTAACAGAATCACTGCTGTTATTTTAGTATTACCTGCAACACTTAGGCTCTACACGTTGTTGTTATAGGTGGATGAGTGGATGACAGTATGTCTCACCTGAAAAAGTCCCGACTTTGCCAGAACTTCACGTTTAGAGAAAAAGTCCTGACCTAGAATATCGGTACCAATACTTGTTCCAGTATGGGTTATTCTTGTGAGTGAAGCTCGTACAAATGCCTGGAGTGTTCACGATCACTTGTACAAGCACAAACAATTGTAATTCCGTTGCTATTAAATATTTGGTGAAAATTGTGAAATACCTTGAATGACTTGCAGAAATTTACTCCACTATCGCTGGTAGTTTATGTTAGAATTACGTCATATTTTTTCTGTGTCCTGTATTAATAATTAACACTGTATGCTTACTTGTACGGGTTGCCTAAAACAGTACTTACTCATACGAGCGCTAATAGTACTTGTACGGAACTCATATTAATGTGATCGGCTGCCATTGGAAAACCTGAAGATTCATGTTTCTGTATTTATATAATTTGCAATTGCATACCCGATGAATGCAGCCTTACTCCAGAAAAATCGACCAATTACACAGAAATCAAAAGTAATGATATAGGTACTGGGATTGATACTGTTATTGTTAGAAGTAATATTGATGTTACGTCTTTTAGTACCAGCTGTGGTTAGTGGTTAAGGGGATGTACTGTCACCCATCTGTTACTTTTGATACCTGTATAAGTCATTGGTTTTGTCAGCAAAGGCATCGGGTCAAAAACCTCCGGTGTATTGGATAACGTTTTATCTTATAGACAATGATAAGTCCGAGCCTTCAGATCTGAGGTGGTAGTTATAAAATTTCATGGTGTTTACCTCAGTGAAACGGCCATCAGTAGGGACCAAAGTTTTCCGCGGAACACGGAATTTTGAGCCGAGCTGCGGAATTTGCCCATTTCTGCAGAATTTCTATGTTTTCACGGAATTTTGCGGAATTCAGTACTGGCTGGTGATAAGGGGACAAATACGGCATATTTTGGTAGAGTTCGGCTGCCGTACTGTATGTATACATGATTTCACTATGAAATACATGACGGCCACTCGGGCTCTGATGGGAGGAATACTGAAAATATTGAGCTGAGCTTATCTGAAATATTGCCAGTTAATTTGGTAGACAGACTGCATCTGTCAGTTGCAGTTACCGGCGACAAATACTGCATATTTGGTCGGGTTCAAAGGCCATAGAAAATTAATTACTATGTGTGGAAAATTTACTGCGGTGAGCCGCGGAATTTGGCAAACTGGCCCACGGAATTTGGAAAAATTTGCCGCGGAAAACTGTGGTCCCTAGAGGGCCTAGCCATCAGTCAATTCCACAACCTGATAGTGCAAGTCCAAGTACGGTGATTATAAAACGTGAACTACGTCTAATGCCGTCAACAAATACGAATGTACTATGGATCAGGAACTGTAGACAGTAGTGCTTGTAGGCAGCTGGCGGATGCCACTGCATATGCAGCAGCAGACAATGTGATGGTGTGATGTGTGCTGGACGGACGCTGCGTATGCACTTATCAGATGGCAGCACTTTTCTGTGTGAAATCGTGTCAGGGCTGCCGTCTTGAAGGTGTGATGTTAAATCGAAAATTTGACTCCTTCAGCCGATGCATATTTACTGGAAGAACAGTCCTGTCAAATTTCATGCGGATTTGGTTTGAGATGACACAGCCTTTGGCTTTTTGAAGAGCGTCGCTCCAACAGCAGGAAGAAGAAGAACAAGAAGCAGAACAGCAACAACAACAGTATGATGTTCAGTATGGGATCAGTTCCTGATCCAAAAGAACAAATTCTTAACGTTGATATTTTCTGTTCAGTTAATGCCTTTGTTATGATAATGAATTGTTTCCATGCATCATAGGTGGCTCGGTGGTGTAGCACTGGCTAGGGCGCCGAACTCGCGATTGGCAGATCATGGGTTCGATTCCCAGCCGTGGCATTGTCGTGCAGCGACCTTGGGCAATTTATTCACACCAGTATGCCTCTGTACACCAAGCAGTATAAGTTGATACCTTGCGAGGGCTTTCATGTCAACACATGTGGCAGCCATGGCATGGGTCCAGTGAACAAGGGGAGTATTGTAATAAGCGGTTTAGTAGCGATCTTGATCGCTTAGAACCGCTATATAAATTGTCTACTTTACTCTACTTTACTTTATCATAATTTTGATAATTACTGTGCACAATTTTACAAAATTAGCAGTATTAAATGTTTATGTTACAGTTTCGTACAAATGTTTTGTTGCTGTAGCCAACCTAGCACACATTGAACGTCGTCAACATCCGCCAGAATCTCCTGCAGCCACGGAGACACCAGAATTTGTGAACTTTCGGCTAAGACCAGTCAAGAAGGCAGAGGAGCCCAAGAAAACATCCGACAAAAGTGGTAACACTCTGGAGCGTCAGTATCAGCTG
>Ga0209681_1000377_pt1 | contig 11438 bp, 7 predicted proteins | sample WorMetLIZISLAND2_3_FD_187416 | JGI IMG/M metagenome (GOLD analysis project Ga0209681, IMG submission 187416) | Marine gutless worms symbiont microbial communities from Max Planck institute for Marine Microbiology, Germany - Olavius clavatus LIZARD... ... | reverse complement strand
CAGCCACCCTGTCCAGAACGACCCGTAATCCTTCTGACAGTTACACACAACACACACCTCCGGCGATGCATCGGCGCCGATGCCGTGTTAACTGAAGCACATTCCGCATTCCGCAACCCATGTCCAGTTGAGCCCCCAGCTGCACTATGACGATTACTGCCGACATGCGCATCAGCCAAGTTCCAACAATGTTTGTTTGTGGGAATCTAAGGTGTAATGTACAGAATGTTTGATGGAGCGTGGTGAAAGTCTTTTGTAGTAAGTGGCTCGTCTACACTGGCGTCGAAGTCGAGGGCGATATTTTGTCACCATTGACTTCGACGCCACTGTGGACGAAACTTTATTCTGTCTTTTTGCCCAAATGCCTACAGACCAAGTCTAATAATATATAGTGTGTCATGATTTATGGACCATTTTATTCTGTGGGCCGTTTTGGTCATGTGGGTGGGCCGTTTTGGATGTACCTGTGGGTCGTTTTAGATCTTGCCATGGGCCGCTTTAGACATATCGAAAATTTATGGGCCGCTTTGGTTCATGGGCTGTTTTGGTATAGACCCATTATTTTGTCACATTTTCAAGGCCAAATCAGATATCGTCAAATCTTAATGGCAAAATCATTGCACCACAAGCTATAACTAAGTTTTAAATTGACATATTACGTCCACAAAAGGCATACAAACAGACTAACAGTGTCCTCATAGATGGAGTAGGTTGCGTAATGCATATAGTCATCAAAATATTTTTGTGGCAGTGACACTCATGTCTGTAGGTCACTTAACAGTCTACTGCCAGTAACAGCAAATATCACCGCCATAATTTCATACGCCTCTGATTAACTCGCAACATGTGTCTGGCACTACAAGTGCAATAAATCTATTTTCATTCAGCTACTGGCTGATTCATATTCAACCCCTCAAAAGCACTACGTGAGATTCCTATTTTATAGAACTAACAATAAACCATTTTATAATTTCATCACAAGCAGAAGTTACATATCTTTACATGCAACGAAACATTTTTAAATTAATATTACCATTTGGAAATATCATTATAAGTCACCATTATGCAGCCAATAATGCCACACCACTCAAGATATCTCAGACATTAATAACTAATCAAATTAACAACTTGTGAACTATTAGACATGTGCCTTTACAATGATAATCTAACATGCACATATAAGCCTATTTCATTAAATTCTGAAACAACAGTAACCACATCAGTACAAACTAAACCATATGTATCAAAGACAAAGTGAAAAACTATGCGATATAATTACCGCTATACACTGTTCTACATTTCTTGAAATGAACAAATTAACATAATTACAGTAACATCATAATTGTAGAGTTAGCCCTTCAAAAAGCATCATTCATAAATTCATGCTATAATGAATCATTATAACATGAATAAATATGCAAAAACAGACATCCATTCACATTTTTATAACATTTTATTCAACCACAAAATAAATTTTGCACAGTGAACGTTCAGATGGTCAGCCTACATGAAATACATAATGATAAATGAAATCGTACCGTTCTGGGCCTTGACTATCTGGTATACTTAAGCTGGCAGTGAACTGTGTACGAACATGCACCGGTCAAAAGCGCGAGTGGTTGTTTCATTGGTTGGTCGATTGGTGTTTCGTGCCAAAATCCAAAACCGTGACATGTCGTGAAAGTGTCGTCCGTGTCGTGAAATGGAGATAAAACACACCAGGTTTGGTACAGAATGAACAGTGAACAGAGCATTCAGAACAACTGCATTCATTAACTGATAAACTGGAATCTCACTTCGGTCAACAATTTCAGCTGATTACTTGCCAGTCTATTTTACATGATGACGTTTTGGTCACGTTTGCGTGGCCTTAGTGTGACTGAATATATGAACCAAAGAGAACAGTTACATAAGAAATGAACAAGGACAGCCTATGCTATGTAAATATTACAAAGCTAAAAATAGAAACAGTATGGTATCCAGTAACAAAGCAAACCTCAGATCTAAGACGCCTGATATTTTCACCACCACTGCCAATCACTGCACCCACAGCCTGCAGCCAATCACATTTTTCAACACACAGAGCTATGACATAACTGACAACACAACCCAAGTCTTGAAGTAACAACAGTGTAACTTACAAACTAAACACAAACTTACTTCACTGTGCACTTAACATTATTATAATTCCAGCATTTAATTATCGCTTAAATCATTTCACTTTCATCATTCTTTCAATGCATTTAACATTTTCACTCTTGCAAACAGTTTCAGAGTGCTTCATAGCAAACTGAATGCATTTATCTACATTCAACGACACACACATTTTTCAACCGCCATAAAAGTCAGAAGGACAGGGCATGACGTGTACCACACACAATTTTACAAGTTGTACGTCATTGTGTTTCCCACTCAACAATGTTGATACCGTACACTGTACGAATGACTTATCAAGTACATACAACACCACTTCAATCAAGGGCTGAAACAATCATATCTAAACTGGCAGAATTTTGATAATTTGAAATCAAGCGACTCCATCAGATATCCTATCCAATATATAGTTTAACAACACAATCAAAACAGACACATTTTGGCATCTTAAAGTAATCGTGCAAGTGTTGCAGGAATGTTCTCACCCTGCTTGGGAGCAGCAGCTTAAGTTCTGCAAAATAATCTGAATACATATCACTTTCCTCCTGCCGTGGTTTTTTGACAGGATGACCATTATCAGCTGCCTCCATGTCCTGACCATCATCAGATGCACGCTTTGAGCCGGCAGTAGCTGAAAGAACAAACCAGCCAGTAATACAACCAGTTACATACTGCATTAGAAATCACTACACAACAAAACTGATAGAAAACAAAAACATACAAGACAGCTGCCACAAAATGTAGTCCCCTGGTAGTATGAGTATGACCACCACTTGTACTTACTCAGTACTCACCACCATACTATTGGCAATATTTAGTATACGGCATTGCATCTGTTCAGTAGTGCACACACAAATTCTACAAAACTCTCCATATGCAATGTCATTGGATATATGCACATATTTTGAGCTTGACCTTTGATCCATTGATTTCAAAGCTACAAAGGCCCATTACAAACACTCTATGTGAACACTCTCAAGCAATTTGATCTTTCTATAAATTTCTATTCTTTACTTACAAGTTACAATGCCATTTGTTTCTTAGCTTTGTTTTGGCAAAGCAACCTTGTTCTTTGAATTAAAAATTACACCCTACTTACATCCACTTACATCTGCTTTGGCAACATGTTCATCACAATTTCAACTTCACATGACTCACAAGTTATTTTGTATCAGTGACTGGCAGTGTTGTGACCTTGATCTCTAACCTTCTGTCCTAAAATGGCACTGCCAATTACATTTGTCAAGAAACATTCTACCAATGTAATTTTTACAACCTTTCATTCTTAAGTTACAAGCCCAAATAGGACAGATGTCTATCTGCTTATGTCTATAAGCACAAATGAAGGTTTGCATAACAGTTATTACATAAACTGCATTGATAAAAAAGTTAACACAGTGACAACTAGTACCGTGTTCACTGATTTCAAACTGTTCACTCTTATCCGCCATGACACAATCAATATCTCAAGACTGTCTACAGCAGAATACACAATAACTAATTAGTTAACTAATAAAAACTAGTGTTTTATGCATTTCGTGCACGGAATGTGAAAAGAAGACAGCTATAAAGTGGTGTAATGATGAGAAGTCTCAGAACTGATACTGTACTCAGTGCTATGGGGATGTCGTCAACTTGTTATGGACTTGCTACAGACTTGTCATTTATGCTGCAGATTTGTTGCAGACTTGTTAGTGACAGAGCCGGCAAGTCAGACAAGTTAGCAACTTGCTACGGGGAAAATGGTGTAATGTATTTCGGCTCTAATCTACACTCGACTGTGCAGCAGACGTTTGGCAGTTCTCCATGTTGCTCGAATGTTGCCGGAAACTTCCTGCAGCTGTGACTTGATGTGGTCGGAACGTGACTTCATGATGCTGCCGCGTGCCGCCTTGCAGGCCGCGTTGTATGCCTGCTTGTCTGAGGGCAGTCTGATGCGACAACATCGACGTTCCAGACTGCGTCGAACCTGCTTGGCTTAGTATTATACAGTCCAATTGTACTGGAATGCATTGGTCCCGTAAACTACAATCGTCCCGAATTTTTGACTGAAACCAACCAAAGCAAGTTAATCGCTTGTGTCTAGCATGCTTGGAGTGCTCCAAGTATTCTCTCTAGTCATAATGCAACATTTCCCGATATGTATCATCCGACCATCCTTCCTGTTGGGAGTTACCAGTACTGGTCCTGCAGTGTACTTCAGCAGAAGGGTTCCCTCGGCAGAAGCCGAAATAGCGGTATAGCCCCATTTCATAATGCAAATAATCCAAGATGGCCGACAAAACATATTTTTGTCGCTCGTTAAAATGTTCCGTGTTCAGTTAGCAACAATCAACAGTCACAAATAACGGAAACGCTTGCCATAAACTAAATGTGACACTATAGGTCTAAGAAAACACCTCTAAGCTCCTGGATTCTCCTGCAAACAATTCTATCTCAACTAAATAAAACAACCCACAACGAATCGATGGATCGTACTCGAGTTGAAGATAGATGGTATAACGAAACGTCAAACCGGACCGACCTCTGATCTCATTCATACCACAGCATACGTAAATTTAGGGTTGTAACTTTTCCGGAAAAATAGGATGCCCGGAAAAATTCCGGAAAAATTCCGGAAAAATTCCGGAAAAATTCCGGAAATTTTCGATGTGTAGAGAATCATACAAACAGGGTTGTTGGAAGCCGGCAACGTTCTAATTTTGTTTATTTTGTTGTTTTGCTACGGTACTTTTACAACTTGTGTTGAAGCCTTATTAATGTTAGGCTGTCAAATTTGCAGCATTACGTTAGCTTGTCGTTTATAAAGAAACTATTTAGTACTATAGGCTACGTAACTTTGAACTATTACTGGGTATTTGTATACTATCAGTCTCATATTCTCAGTCTCATATTAAATATGTATGTTGTTGACGATGTAATGGTGAGCCAGGTGTGTTGTTGCCGATGTGTTTGACAGGTGATGAGCCAGGTGTGCTGGAGTTGTCGTCATGCTTTGCATTTGACGAGGTGGAGCCGGAGTAGTGAGTCAGTATTGAGCAGCGAGGTCCTTGAGTCGCTGTGCCGGTGTATACCAACTACGTGCCACTGCAGCGTGTGATAGCAACTTGAGACTTAGCTGTATGTGTGCAGAACACACAAACTGTTGCATTGCATTGACGTTGACTGTACAGAATGTGTGACGTTGTGTTGTGCTTGTGTGAATATATTTATATAATATATATTTATAATATATATTTATAATATATTTATATGCCATGCATTCAAGTTCTGTGCTCTGTCCGAATGACTGTTGTTGAGTGTGAGTTCGTTGATGTTTGTAGATTTGAGAACTGTTAACCTTGGTCAGGAAAAGTTGGTATTTTTAATTAGCAGCAATTACACCAGTTGAATTTTACCCTTTAGATGCTATGGTCCCATCCGTGATGAATTATTTTGTAGACATGTATTGTACTTGTTTCATTGTCTGGTGTGTTTACAGTGCTAAAACACAGACTTATTACACCGTAGACTAATTAACTGTGGACTGTGGTTGTGCTGTCGTGAAACTGATCTCACCTCATGTCTCACTTATTTGCCAAGAACCCATCACCGATAGACCCATGCACAGACCTATTACACATTTGTCATTTATGAGTGAGTAAGAGTGCTTATATCAACCAGGTAGGCTATTTAGTATTTAGTCTTAACTCGCCACAATCCTCACATAGTCATAAACTCATAAGTTCTTAGGCTACTCAATACCAATGGCTATTACTATTAGTCTATAGTCTCTAGTTTTGGCATCGCTGGGATTTGGTGTTAAGGGTGCAAGAAAGTTTGTAAGCCTAGGCCTAAAGATGAAAAAGATGTCTTATAAAGACTGTCAAATAGGCTTAACACAAATTAATAAGCTGACGGTCAAAGAATATGCACCGGGTAGGCCTATTTGCGCTTTGTAGGCCTACTTATGAATGAATATCAAACATTGCTAATTTTACATAGGCAAACAATGAATAGGGCATGACAACAATAATGCCCTTTTATTACAATGGACACTTTTAACAGGCCTACGCTGTAGCCTATTCTGTCCTTTAGCTCTGTAAGCTGTAAAGCTCTACAATGCGACTAGACCTATTAGGCCTAGACAGAACGTGATTAAGAGGGCATTAAGCTTTACAGATCTGCCAAAGAAAATTAATAGCCATCGACAATCGAGATTATAGTTCAATAGATGGCAACATGGCATGGCAACAACAATGTTTATTCTACGTCTTCTTCAATCTCGTCGCACGACATTTCAAGGTCACCAGTGTCAAACTGTCCTGCATCCATTAGTTCCATCAAAAGGTGCGCATCAGCTTCGTCCATGCGGGTTTTATCCTCGCCTCCGTGAATAACGTCGAAATCGTTCTTTAGGAGTTCAGCGATTCGGTTGGTCAGGTCCTGGTTCTGTTTCTTTTTCAAAGTAAGCGCCGAACTTACATGAACCAGTTTCTGCAGATTCTCTTCTGTTAATCGGTTGCGCAGCTTTGTCTGTGTTAAGGCATGACGCTTCCAGTTACGTTCTGCTGAGGCTGCTGTTGGTGTCACATTTAGAATCTTCCTTGCTATCTTTGACAGTGGATTCTTACTATGAAATGTGTTCCACCAGGCCGCTGGATGCATTGTCTTCGCAGCCTGCCACTTGAACTCGTGCGAAAAGGCTCCGGTCATAGTCTTGAACTCGCCGAGCTGCACGAAGACTCTTGTTTGTAGATCAGCTGCAGGTACAGAACCCGTCATCTTAGACGCCGTGTCAGCAATGAACTGCATACCTTTGATGTCTTCTTCTTCACTGAGCAGCTCGCCCCGGAAGCGTGGATCGAGAATATTTGCTGCAAAATGGATATCTGAGAGGCAGAAGTCAGCACGGTTTTGCCAGATATTGAGGAGTTGTTGCTGAACGTCACGGCCAAAGTGTTCGGTATGCTCATTTGCTTCTTCGGCGTAAACCTTCATCTGCTGGAAGATGTGGCAAATAAGACCAGGCTGTGGATTATCACCCTCCGTTAACAGAATTGCTTTGGCCAGTGGACGCAGTAAATGGACTACTGCTTCAATATCTTGCCAAAACACATCGTCAAGCACGAACTGTCGAATGTTCTCAGGAACTTTGCTTTGGCCTCCTCGTAATCTCAGATCCATAACGGTCTGTTCAATCGCGTTGCGCAGCTGTAACAATCGATTCAGTGAATAGAACACTGATCCCCAGCGGGTCTCAACAGACAAAATGATGGCCAGCTCCCTGTTATGGATCTCCTTACATTTCTCATTCAGAATAGCATGTGGGAGGTGTTTGAATTTGAGCCACTTCAGTACCATATTAGCATTGCATGCAGCTGTCTTGATCTCTGGAATTTTGGCGATGTCTTTGGCATACAATGACAATCCATGAGCAGCACATCCAAAGCAGACGAGGGATGGAAATTCGTCCTTCAAAAGACTCCAAGCAAGCTTCATATTTGCTGCATTGTCAGTGCACAGAGCATAGACTTTATTTGGACCAATGTCATTTATCTTGGTCTTCAGTAACTCGGCAATATAAGCTCCGGTATGGTTGTCTGCCTTAGTGTCAACTGTATCAAGATAGATTGGTGTGTGATCACAGACAGCTACGAAATTTATTAGCGACTTTCCTTTCACGCTTGTCCAGCCATCTGACAGCAGGACAATAGCATTAGCTGTGGCTATTGCTTGAGCTTTCAGTGCATCTGCATCTTGAACTTCGCTGTCCAGGAGTTTATTGGTCAGTTGGAAACGTGAAGGATACTTCCAAGCCGGGCGGACCTTTTGGACAAAGTCAGAAAAATACGGATTATCAGTCACTGACAGCGGGAGATTGGCTGCATAGATCCACTGGGCGAAAGATTTGTTAATAGCGTCTTGCTCATCTTGACTCATTCTGTCAAGAAAGCCTTCGACGGAAATCTGTTTCCGAGCTGGCTGCATAGTTTCAGTTTCAGGCTTTTCTTCTAGGCTCTCTCCTGCAGCAGCATCACTGGATGCTAGTGGAATAGAGTCAAGAGACGCCGCTGAAGTCGAGGCTGTTGACTGCTGGACCAGACTAGGATTAGGATTTGATTGTCGAAATCGTTTGCTTGGTTGGAAGTATGATTTAGTTTCCTCGTCCACTTGTTCACACTTTAACAAATGATCCTGCATCTTACTAGCGTTATCAGTGTACGTTTTTGCTCTGCAAAAATTGCATGTTGCCTTGCGCTTTCCATCGACCACATTAACAGTATAATATTTCGAACTCCAAATTTTGCTGATTTTCTTCGACATTTTTTTCTGCAAATGAAAGAACGAAACATACAGAGACAAGTGGAAAATTGGAATGCTGCAACACTACTGGTGAGTGGTGGACAATTGTGGAAATAAACCGTGGAGTAGCACATGTGCTACTCCACAATGTGGAGTAGCACTCTGCACATGTGCTACTCCACGGTTTATTAGGGCCGCGCTAAATAAGAACCGTTCATGGTTGATAAATTCACCACCACGCACACTTGCACAGTGTCTGTCACTGCCAGCAAGCCTATTAATGCAGAATGCAGATTCAGTTTAGTTTAGCTTAGTTTAGTTAGTTATAATATAACCAACATTCGTACACAAGTTGTACCTGTTCTAAAACAGGCAAATTTTATGTGCCTATTCCTAACTTTACTCATCATTTTTGAGAATGTACAGACAAATTCCAATCCAAAGTATTGAGGCTGTAAAAGACATTTAAAAAAAAATTTCTATGCTAATTCCTCACCATAACCAACCCTAACAATTAATATTAGGAGAAATGCTGGAAACTAAACGACATTCTATCCAAAACGCCATACAAGTGATTGAAGTGACTAGTGAGTGAATTTAAAGGACCCTAATAGTTTCATAGTTTTAAAATGTGTAATCAATAATTATTAATCATCAATGCTTTTTGTTAGATAGCCGAATTTAACACCTGTCTCTGGATATGCACAAAAAGTAGCCTAATTTTAGGCACGGAAACGAAACACAAAGCCAAAAATTAAATACCTTGGTGGTTGGTGGATTGGTCCACATGGGATCACAAAATCAGAATATAAGTGACGGCCTGTCAACTTTAATTAGGTCCACACCTCGAAGCTTACAGGCTAAGGTGAATATTGTAGACTTAATTCTTAATCCCAATTCCCAACTACCACCGTCAGCATCAGCCTATACTGTGCCAAAAATTTAGCCTTAGGCCTATTAGGCCTATCTCGTCCAAAGTTGGCGTCGTTGCTCGTTGGCATGCCGTCCCAGCCCCACCACGGGACAGGGCGCCCACGGTAGGCCATGAGGCGGTATATCCACGGGGCCACGACCGACCTGCCGCTGCAGCAACATAATACAATTCAACCACAGAATCTATCATCAGCTGTTTTTAAAGTAATAACTTCCAAGTTTTCATACAAATCATACCTTCTAAGCCGTTTTCGCTCAAATGAGGTACATTTTCACCTTATAAACAAGAGTTACAAGACAACTATCGGTAATGAGTAATGACGTCATTTGCTCTTCCTTTCTGCGACTGCCGACTCCAACTGTAGAGTAGTAAGCAAGTAATACACTAACATGTTTTAGCAGCACTTAATGAAATATTCTACAACAAATTTTCGAAATTGTGAGCAAATCTACGCGGAATAAATTATTCGGGAAAAATACCGACCACTGTTTTTCCGGAAATTTCCGAAAAAAATCCGGAATTTTTCCGGAAATTTTCCGCGGAATTATTCCGGAAAAATAGCGCTATTTTTCCGGAAATTTCCGGAAAAATTCCGGAGGAAATTTCCGGAAATTTCCGGACTCACAACCCTATACGTAATTGTATTATATGCTGTGTTCATACGGTCATACCGTAATAACCGTATTGTTGGGTTGGGTTCACTTCATATACCGTATAGCGTATAATATATAATCAAGGGTTGGCGGAATTGGAGCCATGGTTTGGTTTGGTGGGACTGGGATCTTGGAGTTGGGGTGGTTGGACGTTCCCCTGGTAGTGTAGAGACATTCAGTCGCTCATCAGATACTTTCTTACTGTTTTATAACTTTCTGTAATTCGTTTGTCAAGTGTACGATGTTATCTCCGATCGTTGTTTTAGCCAATCGTACTACGATCGCCATCTTCATGTCGTCCGTCTGTCGCTCAGTTCAAATTTTCATTTTTGGACACGTATATCGTTCTTTTTACTTACTTACTTATTCTGTAACGCTGTGCATTGTGGCTCTGAACTGAAAGTCGATGTACACAGGGCTAAAAGTTGTATCACAGTGTTCCTACTTGTCTTATTCGGACACTTTTGCTGTAGGATGTATCGTTTAGCCACAAAATGCACCGAAAAAAAACAAGTCAAAGAAAATGCAAACTCCTAACTTCCCAACTTTTGGACAACACCCCTTCGGCTTCCTCTCTCTCTTCCCCTGATAACTCACGGGGGGAGTAACTGTTGAATTACAGTTTTTGTGAAGTATGAATACCGAATGATAACAACAGTATGCTGTACTGCATCATGTGCTGAAAGAACAGGTAGTTTGAATATAATATTAATATTAATTTATTAAACGTGATATTGAGTTTGTTTAGTCATGTGAATGTGAGCTCGACACCCCCAGCTCTCAAATCCTAGAAAACACCCAGAGATAAAGTACGTTTGTGGAAAGTACAGCAGAATTCACGTACGTCTGAAAAATTGGCGAAAAAGTATGACATCATTCGACATGTTAAGAATTTTTTGCGAGCCCAAAAACTGACCAGTACTCCAGTAGCTGGTTTGTTTGTAGACAATCAACCAAATGACAAAGTCGCGTATGTGTTTCTTAGGCCTACTGTGAGATCCCGATCTCACTAATATACAATTAACTAATTCATTAGGCACCTCAAAATATACACTAACTATAGGCTAAACTTATAATGCGCCGCAAATAACATTCACGCGAAAACAACACTACTCAACAAACTTACACTCCCACGGTTTCCAGAACGTCTGGCTCCGCCTACTTACGCTATGGGAAGGCAGTTTCGACCGGTTCTCACCAGCTACACTGGATATGGCTCCGCCCATCTCCGCGGTCTTCACTACGCCCACGCTTCCGGCCAAAACCATATAAATAGGAGGCCAGTCTTCATTCGCTATCGCGGTTCTCAGACCGTGCACGTCGTGAGAGACTAAGTCCTGAGTTGCCAAGCCGTACCGGAAACACTTACCAGGAGCCGACTTCCGCCTAGGATCCCGACACCGACATCCGGT
>Ga0209681_1000375_pt1 | contig 11470 bp, 11 predicted proteins | sample WorMetLIZISLAND2_3_FD_187416 | JGI IMG/M metagenome (GOLD analysis project Ga0209681, IMG submission 187416) | Marine gutless worms symbiont microbial communities from Max Planck institute for Marine Microbiology, Germany - Olavius clavatus LIZARD... ... | reverse complement strand
GAACTTCTGTGTTCACTGAAATAAAAATAACACCATCTTCTCTGTACACTAACCAACAAACTTGGCTTTTTCCAACTATGAATAAAAATAGGCAAAGGCTGCGTGCAGGCGGGCCAGTACCCGTAGCATGCAACTGCAGGCAGCTTTCTGCCCACTGCCGCCCGTCGAACCTTGCATCCATATACCATACTATCCACACTCTAACCGTGACCCTAACCCTAATTTTATCCCTAACCCTAAACCTTACCCTAAAGCTTACCGTAATCTTAAGTTATTTAACGAATACGCACCGATACGCACAACCTAATGTCTGCCTATTGAATGATGTCAAGGCTACGTGACCAATCAGCTGCTCAATGTAAGAATTGCCTGTACGTCACTAACCCTGCATGCAGACACTTCCATAAAAATATGCCTGTAGCCTAATATTGCCGACACGGTATTGCAGTCCTGCAATTTCGCGTTTGGCATTTCGCAGATTACCCGAATACTATCCGGCGATGATGTAATGGATGTCATCACGCTTCGTAACTCGAAATAATGCGCTAAATTCAACTTGTCCATATATGCTAAGGGTTTGGCACGGTCTCCAAACAATTTTGAATGCCTTTATGGAAGTAAGTCGACGTAAGACGCAGTCAGTTTCCACAAATCGTCATTTTTGTCATCGATGTGAGGCTTTTCTAAGAGGCCATTTTTGCTGTTCCGAGTTTAATCCCGGTTTATTCCGAGATTAATGCCGGGTTAGTTCAGGGCGAGTTATTCTGAGAATAGTCCGAGATTTTGTGTTGATAAAACGCTGCTGTTACTTAGTTACTTATTCCTGGAATAACTCGAGATTCTCGGGTTATTCCGAGTTGATAAAACCGGGCATCAGTGTAGTAGTTGTAGTGGTCTTATGTTGTTACAGGATCTACTGCAAGATACTACTACACTGTCTTACCCACAAGTCTCAGTGTAGTAGTTGTAGTGGTCTTGTGTTTACAGGATTTACTACAAGATACTACTACACTGTCTTACACACAAGTCTCAGTGTAGTAGTTGTAGTGGTCTTATGTTGTTACAGGATTTACTACAAGATACTACTACACTGTCTTACACACAAGACTCAGTGTAGTAGTGGTAGTGGTCTTGTGTTGTTACAGGATTTACTACAAGATACTACTACACTGTCTTACCCACAAGTCTCAGTGTAGTAGTTGTAGTGGTCTTGTGTTGTTACAGGATCTACTACAAGATACTACTACACTGTCTTACACACAAGTCTCAGTGTAGTAGTTATAGTGGTCTTATGTTTACAGGATTTACTACAAGATACTGCTACACTGTCTTACACACAAGTCTCAGTGTAGTAGTGGTAGTGGTCTTATGTTGTTACAGGATTTACTACAAGATACTACTACACTGTCTTACACACAAGACTCAGTGTAGTAGTTGTAGTGGTCTTGTGTTGTTACAGGATTTACTACAAGATACTACTACACTGTCTAACACACAAGACTCAGTGTAGTAGTCGTAGTGGTCTTGTGTTGTTACAGGATTTACAACAAGATACTACTACACTGTCTAACACACAAGACTCAGTGTAGTAGTCGTAGTGGTCTTGTGTTGTTACAGGATTTACAACAAGATACTACTACAGTGTCTAACACACAAGTCTCAGTGTAGTAGTCGTAGTGGTCTTATGTTGTTACAGGATTTACTACAAGATACTACTACAGTGTCTAACACACAAGTCTCAGTGTAGTAGTCGTAGTGGTCTTATGTTGTTACAGGATTTACTACAAGATACTACTACACTGTCTTACACACAAGTCTCAGTGTAGTAGTGGTAGTGGTCTTATGTTTACAGGATTTACTACAAGATACTACTACACTGTCTTACTCACAAGTCTCAGTGTAGTAGTGGTAGTGGTCTTGTGTTTACAGGATTTACTACAAGATACTACTACACTGTCTTACTCACAAGTCTCAGTGTAGTAGTTGTAGTGGTCTTATGTTGTTACAGGATTTACTACAAGATACTACTGCACTGTCTTACACACAAGACTCAGTGTAGTAGTGGTAGTGGTCTTGTGTTGTTACAGGATCTACTATAAGATACTACTACACTGTCTTACACACAAGTCTCAGTGTAGTAGTGGTAGTGGTCTTATGTTGTTACAGGATCTACTACAAGATACTACTACGCTGTCTTACACACAAGACACAGTGTAGTAGTGGTAGTGGTCTTGTGTTTACAAGATTTACTACAAGATACTACTACACTGTCTTACACACAAGACACAGTGTAGTAGTGGTAGTGGTCTTGTGTTTACAAGATTTACTACAAGATACTACTACACTGTCTTACACACAAGACTCAGTGTAGTAGTGGTAGTGGTCTTGTGTTGTTACAGGATTTACTACAAGATACTACTACACTTTCTTACACACAAGTCTCAGTGTAGTAGTTGTAGTGGTCTTATGTTTACAGGATTTACTACAAGATACTACTACACTGTCTTACACACAAGACTCAGTGTAGTAGTGGTAGTGGTCTTGTGTTGTTACAGGATTTTCTACAAGATACTACTACACTGTTTAACACACAAGACTCAGTGCAGTAGTGGTAGTGGTCTTGTGTTGTTACAGGATTTACTGCAAGATACTACTACACTGTGTTACACACAAGTCTCAGTGTAGTAGTGGTAGTGGTCTTATGTTGTTACAGGATTTACTACAAGATACTACTACACTGTCTTACACACAAGACTCAATGTAGTAGTTGTAGTGGTCTTATGTTTACAAGATTTACTACAAGATACTACTACACTGTCTTACCCACAAGACTCATTGTAGTAGTGGTAGTGGTCTTGTGTTGTTACAGGATCTACTACAAGATACTACTACACTGTCTAACTCACAAGTCTCAGTGTAGTAGTGGTAGTGGTCTTGTGTTGTTACAGGATCTACTACAAGATACTACTACACTGTCTAACTCACAAGACTCAGTGTAGTAGTGGTAGTGGTCTTGTGTTGTTACAGGATTTACTACAAGATACTACTACAGTGTCTTACACACAAGACTCAGTGTAGTAGTGGTAGTGGTCTTGTGTTGTTACAGGATTTACTACAAGATACTACTACACTGTCTTACACACAAGTCTCAATGTAGTAGTGGTTGTGGTCTTGTGTTGTTACAGGATTTACTACAAGATACTACTACACTGTCTTACACACAAGTCTCAATGTAGTAGTGGTAGTGGTCTTGTGTTGTTACAGGATTTACTACAAGATACTACTACACTGTCTAACTCACGACTCAGTGTAGTAGTGGTAGTGGTCTTATGTTGTTACAGGATTTACTACAAGATACTACTACACTGTCTTACACACAAGTCTCAGTGTAGTAGTGGTAGTGGTCTTGTGTTTACAGGATTTACTACAAGATACTACTACAGTGTCTTACTCACACGTCTCAGTGTAGTAGTGGTAGTGGTCTTGTGTTGTTACAGGATTTACTACAAGATACTACTACAGTGTCTTACTCACAAGTCTCAGTGTAGTAGTGGTAGTGGTCTTGTGTTGTTACAGGATTTACTACAAGATACTACTACAGTGTCTTACTCACACGTCTCAGTGTAGTAGTGGTAGTGGTCTTGTGTTGTTACAGGATTTACTACAAGATACTACTACACTGTCTTACTCAAAAGTCTCGTGCAGTACGTTCTGTGGCTCAGCGGCGAGTCTCTAAGATGATTGGTTCGCTTGGTGGTTCACAGATGTCGCTGGCATTCATTCGTGAATTTAGACATTTCTTAGCTACATTAAAGGTTCATCTCTGCTTTTTTAGATTTATAACTTAAAACTCTGCAAATAAATGAAAGTGGTGTGTGCTTATTAGCAAAGGTGGTTGATATTTAGGCGATGCTGTGATGGGTTATATCAACAGTTTACAATTTTACTGTTTTTTTGTTTATTGATTGTGTTAGTCACTGCTCATTGCCATTAATCTAAACTGCATGTTTTGTTTATATTTATAATCCATTTGAAACCGCCTGAAACATGGGCCTTGGAAGATTAGATCGTTGTCTTTGACAACGTCTGCCCGCGACATATTCTTCGGATTCCCTATATGGATCATGTTACCAATGTTGATGTTTGTCTCCAAGCCAGTTTCCCACCTCAGCTGCCACGGTTCATCCAAGCAAGATGGCTGTACTTCTGTAGACATGTGGCAGGGATGCACTTCACCAGGGCTCTTAAGGTGTCCACCCATGTAAGCTTGAGTGATTGGAAGTTGTAATAATGGGAGAAGCAGCAGCAGTAGCAGTAGTCGTAATTCTGCTGGTAATTGTGTGTGTTGTTGTAAGTGGTAAGATGATGACAGAAGCTGTAGTAGTTGTTGTAACAAGCCGGGTATGCAATGTAATATTATATACATGCTGCATTATGTCACCACTATGACGTCATATGGTCACGTGATGTCGTTAGTCATGTGACCATTCAACCTTGCTTTGGCAAGTTTCCTGTAGGCTCCCAGTATGAAACAACCCAATATCTCCCTTAATTTCCGAGATATTTAGCATCAAAGATGCAGACATACATACACATATACAGAGAGCGATTGACAGTAAGGAATGCTTAAAGCTTGCAGCATGTATATCAACAGTTGATTGTTGTCCAGCGAATGATAGGTTATTATGCTTATTTTTGTTGGTGAAATTTCTGTTGTGATAAACTGTCAATGTCAGGAGAACAAGATGCCTTCGTCATTAGAAGAAACTGATCGTTCGACATCTCGTATTATTGCTGATGTTTTTGCTACTATCACTGCGGTGCCTCGTGTTGAGGCTCCGCTGGCTGAGATGATCGCCATGGAAACACTGTTTGATGCTCATCACCCAGCCATTGGTACATTTATTTGTCTTTTGTCATACGATTACACGTATAGCAGCCCTGATACATTGCTGGGGGAGGGCTGATATAAGTTAAAAATTCCCATCGATGATATCAGTGCGACTGTGTGACAGTAGCTTAGCTTGGAATTTCCATTATGATGTTAGCTGTACTGTCTGTGTGTTGCAGTGTCAGATTGCAGTGATGCGAGGACAGACTCTGCTACGTGTTGATGCTGCTGAGTTTTTGTACCACCATGTATAATGTTAGTAGTACTGTGTGTCTTTTTGTGCCACCGTATACAATGTTAGCAATACTGTACTGTTTGTGTGTTGCATTATCAGCTTGCAGTGATGCGTGGACAGACTCCGTAGCTCTGCTGTGTGTTGATGCTGCTGAGTTTTTGTACCACCATATATATTGGTAGTAGTACTGCATGTCTTTTTGTGCCAGCATGTATAATGTTAGTAGTGCTTGTGTGTGTTTTTGTACCACCGTGTATACTGTAAGGAGTACTGTATGTCTATTACAGTGTCAGCTTGCAGTGATGCATGGACAGACTCTGTAGCTCTGCCTACATGTTGACGCTGTCGAGTTTTTGTACCACCATGTATAATGGTAGTAGTACTAATGTATGTCTTTTTCTACCACCATGTATAATGTTAGTACTCAGTACTGTGTGTCTGTTACAGTGTCAGCTTGCAGTGATGCGTGGACAAACTCCATAGCTCTGCCTACATGTTGATGCTACTGAGTTTTTGTACAACCATGTATAATGTTAGTAGTACTGTGTGTCTTTCTGTGCCAGCATGTATAATGTTAGTAGTACTGTGTGTCTTTCAGTATCAGCCTGCAGTGATGCGTGGACAGACTCCGTGGCTCTGCTACATGTTGACGCTGCTTCACTCATTAATAAACACACGGACAACATCATTAGTCAACTCACTAACTCACCTTCACTCTCACAGGTAAATTACAGTAGAGGAAAATGTCAATTTCTATAGTGCATCCTCATAAGATCTTTAATGCACTGAGTACTTCTCGTCAGTATTTTGCATAAAATGTGTCTTCAGCTCTGTCTGTTTGTGTAACCTTCTGGCTGTGTGTAGACAAACTCCAATATCTGTGTCAAAAAGATCGACTGCCAGACAGTTCGACAAACATGTTCAGCTGTTTGATATCCTTCATTGTTTTTACTCTAGTCGTTGGGTGACACTAACAATGTCCAGTAGATAATGTCCTGCTCCAACAGTTCCCAGCCTACTTGGAGTAACTCTGGAAAAGTCAGCCGGTTAAACAGAAACTGAAAGTAGTTACAGTACTAGTAGTTATCATTTGATTCACTCAGGTCTTGTGTTTGGAGGTATTTCCCAATTTCCAGTGTATGGGCAGGGTAGACTTGTAATGACTTATCTGTTGTGATATGGCGCGTTAGAAATTGTCTGAGTATTATTATTATTATTATTATTATTATTATTATTATTAGACTTGCCACCTAGAAGACTAGTGCTGCAATGTGGGCCAATCTGCCATCACCAAAAAAGTTCCACACATACTGATTTCTAATCAAGAAAGGGCAGGAGCAGCAAAGAGTACAACCACCCTCACTCACATGACCAAGTCCAGCTTACTGGTAAACAACAAAGCATTAGGCCAAACTGACCATCTGTCCTTGGTCTCCCTTAGACAGCGAGCTGCCATGTCCCAATCAACAGGCTGCCTGTTGAGAAGCCAGCCGCTCCTGTCCTGGAGATAACACGTTAGAGCTTGTGGAGACTGTCTTGTTGAAGGGTTTTTTAGCTGGTTGTACAGTATGATTGGCTGTTAGCATTATGATGTTGTCTGTCTGTCTGTCCGTCCGTCTGTAACGCTGAGCATGTGGCGTTCAGAGTCGGTGTCAAGAGCTAAAAGTAGTACCAGTGTGTTCCTAGCATGCAAAATCCCATTCACTTCTTCAGACACATTGCTGTAGTATGTGTCGTTTACCCACAAATGGCAAAAAATGCTGAAAGGTACCAAAATCAGACTTCAGTTCAAAACTGTAAATAAGTAAGTACTCCTGCTGACCATGATTGCTGTTGCTGACAATGGTCTGTAGCTATATCGTACATCACACATAGTATGGTCGGCTCTTACAGTGACAGCTGAGCTTCTTGTGGATATGTTGTTGTGTTAGTGTCAGCAGAGTGCAGTGAGTACAATGTCGCGTGTCGCTGGCAACACTGTCACGTCAGTTATTGTGTCACACGTTGTCGACGTCCTTGCTGACAATGCACTGGCAACTGTCACGCGTGACGAGTTTGCTTTACTTAGCTGGCCTGAAGGTCAACTTTACGACAAGTCTGTGATTGAAACGTAAGTATTTGTGCTTTTTTTCTGTAGTCTGTTTTCCCTGCAGTAGTAGTAAGAAGAGTAGAGCTCTTAATGAAACTCTCATGAACAAGTCATCTCAGAGCTATAGGATGTCACTTGCCATATGAGATCACACAGTGTTAACTGCCACCTGATACAAATGAACATACCCTACCTTAACCCCAGCCATAGGTTGGTACTCGATTTACCCATACGCCCAGATGGACGGAAGGCTGAGTTGACCTAGGTGGCCGGTTAGATACCAAGGTTGTTTTCCCGCCCACAGACAGCCACTCTTCCAAGTACTAACCCATTAGTGCATGTCCGGGAGTTGAATGTGCGACCTGTTGGTCAGAAGTCTGATGTCCTAACCACTACACTACCAAGTCAAGTTGTACATGTAGTGTAGTTACTGTGAGTAGTAGTTGTGCATGTTGTAAGACAGAGATACTTTAACGTTTCTTTTTTGCATGAATTATTCGACACGGTCAGCGCCCAAAATATTCTTGGTTTTATGTAATTAACTTTTATTCATGTAATCAATTTAGTCTGTATTGCTATTGTTTTTAAATCTAATTTTAAATCTATTTAAATTCTTTTTGTAATTTTAATAGTATGGCACTGCATAGCCTATATTATGCTGATGTGCCATTAAGAAACTGCTCACTCGCTCACTATTCTCTGCTTCCTAGATACGTAGACAGATACTGTGATCATCTCCAGCTTATTGGAGTGCCGTACCTTATGAATTTATGTGTAATAATAATAATAATAGTATGATTTGTAGACCACCATAGTGTGAAAGAATGCATGCTTAATAAAGACACAGAATATTCATTGTCAAACTGTGTGATGTGTGTGCACTGCACATAACTTCATGGGGACATTTTTGAAGCTTTAGTCAGATATCTGATTATAGCCGAGTGCACTCAGTGATAATTGAAACTCATTCTATACAGGCATGTGTTATTACTGGTGGTGGTTGCAGTGCTGCTACAGACGCGGAGACTAACGTAAGCAATGTCCGTCGTGAGAACAAGTTATACTCATACAAAGAACAGATGGCAGACATTGAACTACGCAGGGTGAGTTGTTTTGACCATCAGCTGTTTCTAGTAGAAGAAGTGACAATGATAGTGGTAATAATAATAGTAAATAATAGCATCAGTATTCATAGTCATGGTAGTGGGTGAATATAGATCAGTAACTTGTTATTCCTTGAACCTCAGTACTCATAGCAGCAGCTGTCAAGATGAGTCTGTCAGTACTACATTTTTCACAGAAAACTGATCTGACCAGTTACCCATGTATTCTCATTCTGCATGGTTGTGTGACTGGAAGAGTAACAGGACTGTTAAAACTCCAGTTTTTGCAGATTTGGCTTGAAAATTGCTGCCGAAATCTGCCAAAGTTGACAATCGGCCAGTCATAGGTCTTGTCAGTTTCTTGCACAGCAGCACTGTGCCATTTGTCAGCTTCTCAACTGTGCCAGTTGCATGTGTCGTTAGGAGTTGGAGAAGAAACGGAAAGCCGCCGGTAAAGAGGAAGTGAAGTTAACAAAGAAACAGCAGGAAGTTATGGCAGCACAACTGAGCAAAGAGACAGCGAAACGCAACCATCTCAAACAGGTCCTTTATTTATTTATGCATTTATAATGAAATTAATACAATAATTACTATTATGTGCAGTTAGGTACTTCGATAGAGCCACTTACATGTGCTGGAGACACATTTTCCATTTGTTGCTAACGTCCTTGTATATCATAAATGTAAACAAACTTACCAGTTTGAAACTCTGTGGTGATCTCAGATATCTAAAATGGCAAAAGTCTCTGGGTAACCCTAGATGGGGCTCTGCAAGGGGGTCCTGTAGAAGAACCCACAAAAAGTGTAGTAAACATGAACATTGGAGATTGTGTATTTTGCATATATGGAGAAAAGAAGCCCCTTGATGGATTGCATCAAAAAATTTATTTGGTCTTAGGTATCCATGATGTAATTGTGTGTATCAAATTTGATGACGATCGGTTAAGGGGCTTCTGGTGGGCGGGGTGCCAAAGTTTGCCTTTTCCCATAGACTTTGCTGTTGTCCTTACTATCGCATCCACTGTGATGACATAGCATGTCCTTGCTGTGTGTGCTTTGCAGTTGGATGACCGTCTGTCGTTTTTGGTGATAGACATGAGCGACATAATCGCCGTGTATCAAATTTGGTGACGTTCGGTTAAGGGGTTTCTGGTCGGCGGGGTGCCAAAGTTCGCCTTTTTCCATAGACTTTGCTGTTGTCCTTACAACAGTGCTATGCCGCTGCATGCACTGTGGTGACGTAGCATGTCCTTGCTATGTGTGCTTTGCAGTTGGATGACCGTCTGTCATTGGCCTGTGATCTGTTGATATCCTGTCTCCATGGTAACGCTGGGGCACTGCGTCGTCAGCTGCCGAAGTTAGTGCCTCACATAACGTCACTGATGTCTTCACCACTTGCTGCACCGAGGCTGGCAGCTGTCTTTGTATCACTTGGAGATGCCGCATTTGAATCACGCGACAAATACCTCGGTCTGACATTGTCATCATTATTATCATTATTATCTTCGTCAGTGTGAGTATCATCAGAGCAGCATGACTGTCAGCCGAACCAGCAGCATTGTTGTTATGAAGATAATTTATAACAACTGTTTTGTTTACTGTTTATTGCCATGGCGACAATGACAACGATGCAGCCCATAATTATGGCGTACAGTGTTCCTCCATCTTGTCCTGTTTGTAGCGAGTTGTGAAGCCTCGTAGATAGTAACACCCATCTCTTAACAGATGGCACGGATGTTGTCCAACCAATTCTGACCGTGTGTGTGTATCCATGCAGACGCAGATGTGGATAGCAGTCACTTTCTGTGTAAGTCACATGACCGAAATACGTCAATCTGCGTGTCTGCAGGACTTGAACAATGTCCTTTTGGATCTCCAGCTCTTTCAATGTGTCCACATTTCGTCTGCAGCCTCTCCTCATTACACCGCAGATCTGTCTCAAGACTGACATAAATGTGTCTTTTTTGTCCTTCCTTGAGTTCCCAAGTTTTTGAGTTATAAAGTATAATTGTCTGGACCAGAGTTTGATACAATAATACTTTGGTGGACTTCCATATTTTATGAAGATTCCTTACAGTGCCTACTGCTAATCCGATTCTTCTGACTACATCTTTGTCTTCAACGATGACCCCTCCTAGATACACAAACTGTTCACATTGCACCCGCTCACCATTCCCCAGCACGATCTTCATGTCTTGCCTCTCCCTGCCGATGCACTGTACTTCGGTCTTTGTACTACTCACTCTCAAATCAAATCTGCTGCTGGTTGTGTGGACTTTGTCTACTAGCTGCTGCAGGTCACTGGAACTTCCAGCTGCCAAACAGGCATGACAACTTTATCGGCATCATCAGCCACATCTTTACATTGTAAGAGTAATTATACTTAGTTGTAATTTGTAAGTATTGGTCTGTGATGCCTATGTTCCCACGATTTGATGGAATGATTAACCAAATATGTCAGTAAGTATGTAAACACACTGTGCTCATTAACCTTGGGTGTTCATTTGAAGGTCGTTTGGTTGCGCATTGCACACTGCGGCTACTGAACCCAGAATGTCATCTATCTTCTGATTGGTCGGCTGAACCACTTCACCTGCAGTCCAGTCGGGCAGTGTCACTTCTCTATGACGACAGTGTTAGTATAGCATTGTCATCATCGTCATCATCACAAGCTCCGCAACAGTGTGGCACCAGTGGTCTTCTGTCGGCGCCAACACTTGCTTACTGCTTCCCATTGCTGCGTGCTGTTGTGGCGTTATGCAAGAACTCAGAGCAGAATGAGGCGCTGCTTGTCAAGTGTCTGGATATTCTGTCAACGCATGCTGCTAAACTTCGCTCCGACGACCTTTCCAACGAGGTATTTATCTATGCCGTCTGTCCTCAGTGTATTCCCGTAACTGAAATGTTTATCTTGTTCAGTTTATATTCTTCAGTTCTTCTTTGATACTGTTGGTTGGGTAACAGGAAGGACAGCTGGCATGTAAAAACCTACTGCAGCAAACCTCCAGCCCTGCGCGAAAAAAGCTCGATCAACAAAGTTGCTGTCAGTCAATCAATCAGTTGGGGTTTTTAAATGGACTAAGGTCCGGTTTTTCAATCACAAGTTAATCGTCGATTAAGTTAATCGTCGATTATCTTCACGACTTGATCGT